>Ga0066658_10000051_pt1 | contig 37032 bp, 17 predicted proteins | sample GraSoiAngelo_107_FD_75174 | JGI IMG/M metagenome (GOLD analysis project Ga0066658, IMG submission 75174) | Grasslands soil microbial communities from the Angelo Coastal Reserve, California, USA - 14_0903_09_30cm | ecosystem: Environmental > Terrestrial > Soil > Grasslands | place: USA...
AGGCTCGATCCTCGCCGACGAGACCGATTCACCTTGGGCACGCCAAATCGCCTGCGATCTAGCGGCGGGATGCGGGCTGGTCGGGCTGGTCCCTTCCCTGACCGACCTCGCCCTCGATCCGAGAACCGACCTTCAGGTCCGTGTGGCAGCCACGTCGGCGCTCGGTGACCTCGGCGACGAGGCACAGCTCGAGAGAGTCCGACCGCTCGCGTCCGAGCCGCTCGACGAGGACGAGGACGACGAGCTGAAGGCGGCCGCACTGAGGATCCTCTGGCCCGACGTGATCGGCGTCGAAGAACTTGTCGCATCACTGACCGAGCCGAAGCGCGAGCATCTCATCGGGGGCTACCGCATGTTCCTGGCGAGCGAGTTGGTCGACGGCCTGGAGACGGGCCACCTAGCTCCCATGCTGCGCTGGGCGTCAGGCGTGCCCGTCTCCCACTTCGGGACCGACGAGCTTTCGACGCTTCGCGAAGAGATCTTCGTGATGGCCTGGCCAGCCATCGTCAGCGACGAGGACATTCGCGAGGCGTTTCTCGATGCACTCGAGCCGTTGCTACGAGAGAACGTCAATTTGCTCTCCCACTCAACGCTGACCGACCACCCGGAGGTCTTCGTCGAGCAAGCTGGCCGACGAAGCCTGGTCGAGGGCCTAATTCCATTAATGGCCACGGGAGAGTTGACGCTTGTCAACGTCCTCTTCGCCGCTCCGAGGCTGCTGGCCGCAGACGATGTCGACTGGTTGCTCGAACAGCTCCGTGCCGCCCGCGGCACGGAGCTTGAGCGCCCGCTGGCGGAACTGATCGACCGTCTACCTGTCCTCGGTGGGTCCGAGCTGGCGATACTGGAAGCGCTCGGCGAAAGCTCTGTGCTCGACCAGCTGAGCGGGCCGCGATTCGAGCCCGTGGAGATCGATTCGCCGATCGCTGAGGAGATGCGGAAGTTCCATGTCGTCCGCATCGAGGCGACGGTGGAGGAAGACGACGAACCGGAACCCGACCTCAATATCCCCGGCCGGGTCAAGTCGGCGCTTGATGACTTCGAAGGCGGCGATCGTGCTGGCTTCTGGGTCGCAACCAAGTGGATGGAGATCAATGAGCGCCGCCACCGGGAGTACCTGATCTCCGACCTCACGGCGCTGACCGGCTGGTCTCTGATCGGCGACGTCGACCGGCAGCGCCTTCTGGATTTCGCTCCGTCCTACCTGCGCGAGGGCGGCGCGGAACCCGAGCGATGGCTACGCCAGCAGAAGGTCTTCTGGCCCGCTTGGGCTGGCTATCGAGCGCTTCGCCTGCTCGCCAACCGCGATCAGGTGCAATTCGCCCAGTTACCTGATTCCGTCTGGGAGAGCTGGGGGGCCGTGATCGTCGGCTGGTTCAGAGACGCGACTGTCGGCTCCGACGAGACGACCTTCAACGACTGGATGTTGCACCACCTCTTCTCTAGGGCCCCACAAGAGGGAGCGGATCGATTCGCCGAACTCCTCGACCGCGACCTCCGAGCCGCGCGGACCCTCTTCTCGTTGAAGTTGGTCGAACGCGTATGGGCTCCCGAGCTCGAGGAGGTGATCCTGCGGCGAGCTATGCGGTCCCGGCGCGATCCGGATCGGCGCGCCGAACTTCTGCGGACCCTGGTGGCGAACGGATCGATCACTGGGCTCGAACACGCCAGGCGACTCGTCGTCCCCGGAGCTCTTGCCGGGGGTCCCGGTCGACGGGCTCTCGCTGTCAAGGTGGCGATGGTGCTCCTTGAGCAGCGAGGCGCGGCCGAGTGGGAGCGGATCTGGAGGTTGATGCAAGACGACGTCGACTTCGGTCGCGACCTCGTGCTGCGTCTCGCCGAGCGCGAGGTGCAGATCGCGGCGAACCTTCCGGCCGCGGTCGCTGCCAAGCTCTACCTATGGGTCGAGGAGCAATTCCCGTCCGCAGAGGATCCACAAGTAGAGGGCGTACACGGCCCGAGTCCCCGCGAGCAGATCGGAACGTGGCGGTGGCGGATCATCGGCGTGATCGCCGCCCAGGGGACCCGAGAAGCGGTAGACACGCTGGCCCGCCTGGCAGGGATGTTTCCCAAGATGATCGGGATCAAGCGGTACCAGCACGACGCCGAGGAGATCTTCGAACGCTCCGAGTGGGAGCCGCCCCGGCCGCGCGATGTCCTCATGCTCTCCGAGGACGGCAGGCGGCGATATGTCCGCTCAGACCGCGAGCTTCGCGAGGTCCTGATCTTCGGACTCAAACGGTGCCAGGAGAAGCTCCAGGGCCAAGAGGGCGTGGTCTCCCTCCTCTGGGATTCCAAGCCGCTGCGCCCGAAGCGTGAGCGCCAGGTCGCCCTGTGGCTGGCGGACCGCTTGAAGGAGGATCTCGCGGGCCAGGGGATCTTCGTCGGCCGCGAGCTGGAGATCAAGGCAAACCCCGCGGGCTACATGGGTGAATCGGTCGACATCGTCTGCGAGGCGGTGGCTGGCGAGCGTGTCGAGGGGTCGCCGATCGTACGGGTCGTGATCGAGTTGAAGTGCTGCTGGCACGGAGATCTGGATAAGGCCATGAAGGAGCAACTGGTCGATCGCTATCTCGACGGTGATCATCGACAAGGGATCTACGTCGTCGCCCACTTCGACTCTCCTGACTGGGATGCATCCGATAGCGTCAATTGCCGCCGCTGCCGTCGCCGGGATTTCCAAGCCAGCCGAGACTTTTTCGCACAGCAGGCAGAAACGGTCAGCGCCGACGGGACCGCTGAAGTGAGCGCCTTTGTTCTCGACTGCTCCCTCTAGGGCGTAGCCGCTCCTTCATGATGCCCGCCCCCGACGCGCGTGGCTACCCGAAGTTCACTACTCGGCCTGACGGCCACCATGGGGGACGTTGCGCTGCCAGGTCGCCCGCTGGAGGAGGCATGACTCACTGAGCCCCCACTAAACCTTTCGGTTCACTCTGCGCTCTTTATAAATAGACGGACATGCAGACCACCGCCCTCGCCACGCTCCCTGATCTCGCCGCCGCAGCGCAGGCGGGCGATCCTGCGGCCCGCGATCAGCTATTCGAGGCCCTGCGGCCGATCGTGGCGAAGACGGCCCGCAGCATCATCGGCCCAGGTGTCTGGGTGGCAGAGGACGCGATCCAGGAGACGCTTCTCGACATAGCGAACAGTCTCGACGGGCTCGGCGACCCGTCGAAGATCTCCTCGTGGGCGAAGACGGTTACGGCCAACCGCACCCAGAAGGTGATCGCCAGGGAGAAAGCGCACGGCGCGGAGCCCCTCGACCGGGATCTGCTGGATCGGATCACGGTGGGCCTGACTCCCGCTGAGGAAGTCGAACTGATCGAAGCCTTCCGTACCCTCCCCGCCCGACAGCGCGCTGTGACGTACTTCCGCGCCGAAGGTCACAGCGTGAAGGAGGTCGCCGAGATGCTCGGCTGTGCCGAGGGCACGGTCAAGGCCTGTTATCACCACGGGCGCGCCCGGCTTGAGGCCGAGCTCCGCCGTCGCGGACTGACCCCGGACCGGTTCGAGTGAGCGACGAGCACTCGCCAGATCCGCTCAAGGAGCTCTTCGAAGCAACCTCCGAGCAGCCGCCGAAGGTCCGCGACACCATCCCCCCACCGCCGCCCGGCCTCCCGCCGCCGCTCAGCCCTCGCTCGATCCTCCTTCCGCTTCACAAACAGGACGGCTTCGAATGGCCGCAGTTCGAGGGCTTCTGCGTCGAGCTACTCGAGCTTCAGCCCGAGGTGAAGGCCGCGTACCTCTTCGGTGGCTCTGGGTCCACCCAGGAAGGCATCGACATCGTCGTCGAGTTCGTCGGCGGAGCCAAGCTGGGCGTGCAGTGCAAGCAGGAGAAGCAGTTCGGCGCAAAGGCTGTGGATAACGCGGTGGCGAGCACCACCTACCAGGCCGATCGCTACTGGATCCTGCTTAGCCGCGAGGCGACCGCCGGGGCGCGGCGCGCCATCGACGCGCATTCGAGGTGGGAGCTCTTTGATGTCGGCGACATCTCCCGCCTTGTCCGGCGCCTGCCGCCGGAGAAAGCCCGCCGGCTGGTCGAGACCCACTTCGGGGCCGCTTGGCGTCAGCGCTTCCTAGGCCGCACCGGCCCCGCGCTGTTCCTCAGCGCAGGTTCGGTGTCCGCGGAGAGCGCCGACGAGAGTCGCCTCTTCCACCAGGGATGGGACCTCGTCGGTCGCGACCAGGAGCTCGAGGCGCTGCGACGTTTCCGCAGCTCGGACCGCTGTGTGGCAGTCCTGCCCGGCCGGGGAGGGATCGGCAAGAGCCGCCTGCTGACCGCGTTCGCCGACGAGGTGGACGGGGACGGCCGGAGCAACGTCGTCCATCTGGCCGCCAACGTACCGGCGACCCCGGAGGGGCTAGACGAGCTGCCTCTCGACATCTCCCTCCTCATCATCGATGACGCCCACCGGCGCGACGATTTGGAGCAGATCCTCGACCTCCTAAGGCACCGCCAGGAACGAGACCCGGCGCTCAAGGTCGTCATCGGCACCCGCCCGCGGCGGCTCGACGAGCTGCGCTCGACTCTCGCCCGCAGCGGTTTCGAGTCCGCGCACGTGGACTTCCTCGACGAGCTGGACGAGCTGGAGCCGGGAGATGTCCGCCGGCTAGCCGAGCAGGCACTGGGGCCGGATCACCTGCAACACGTCGACGCCCTCTGCGCGGTGAGCCGCGACTGCCCGCTTGTGACGGTGGTGGGGGGGCAGCTGATCCGCCGCAACAGCATTCATGCCGCCCTGCTCGAGAACGACGAGGAGTTCAGGCATCAGACGATGGCTGCCTTCGAGGACGAGCTGCTCGGCGACATCGAGAGCGCCGTCTCCAGGGAGGAGGCGCGGACCCTGCTCGAGGTTCTAGCGGCAGTTGGCCCTCTGCCGATAGGGAACTCCGAAGCAGTCAACGCCGTCGCTGCCTTCCTGGAGCGGCGCGCGGACAGGGTGAGGAAGGACATCGGGCACCTCGAGAAGGCCGGCGTCCTGCGTCGCAGCGGCGACCAGCTTCGGGTCAGCCCGGATCTGCTCTCCGACTTCGTTCTCAAAGAGGCGTGCTTGACGAAGTCGGGGGAATCGAGCGGCTTTGCCGAGCTCGTCTACAGGCACTTCGGGGGGGTTCTGCCGGGGCACGTGCTGCGCAACCTGGCCGAGCTCGACTGGAAGGCGCGCGCAGCCGGCAGCGAGGTCGACCTGCTCGGTGAAGCCTGGGAGGATCTGCGGCGGGAGCTATTGGCAGCCGGCAATGCGAAGCGCATCGCCCTGCTCGGCCGCCTCGAAACGATTGCCTACTTTCAGGCCACCCAGGCACTGACGATCGTCGAGAGCCTCCTCGAGCACCCGAACGACCCGGAGACGAAGCCGAAGGACGAGCACGTAGAGCGGTTCGGCCTGCGGCCGCGGACGACCAGAGACGTGCTCGAGAAGCTGCCGCCCGTGCTCGAGGCGATCGCCTACACCGACTCGACCGTCGAGCGAGTGACCGAGATCCTCTGGAGCCTGGGACAAGACGACCCGCGCGACGAGAACCCCCATCCCGAGCACCCGATGCGAATCCTCGGCGAGATGGCGGGATACGCGCCGGCGAAGCCGGTCGGCTTCAACGAACTGGTGCTGGCCGCCGTCGACCGCGAGCTCGGCAAACCGGGCGCACACGGGCACCGCAATTCGCTCCTGAGCATCGTCGGCCATGCCTTGGAGCGCGAGGGGCTAAACACGTGGTCACACAGCGAGCGCGAGGTCGTGATGAGCGGCTTTCTGATCGATCCCGAGCCGACGCGGAAGGTACGCGCCAAGGCGATTGCGCTGCTACGCGACGCAGCGCTCGGCGGCGACATCCGCGCCGCGACGATGGCGGTGAAGACGATTGGCGACACGCTCGGCGGGCCGCGCGGGTACTTCGGCAGGGAGATCTCCGACGACGAGCAGTCCGTCTGGAAGCCGGAGCAGCTGGAGCTGATCGATGTGCTCGCGGAGGTGGTCGCCTCGGGTGCCAGGCCGACGACGCTCCTAGCGGTGGTCGACGCACTTGCCTGGCAGATCGAGTTCAGCCCGTGGCCCGAGGTCGTCGACGCCGCAAAAAAGGTGGTCGGCGCGATCGAGGAGACGCTCACGCTGGAGGTGACCGGCATCATGCACGAACCCTGGTCCCTCGCCTGGCGCCCGAGCGCCACCGAGCGCTTCGGCGCTCCGAGCCGTGAGCGGGACAAGTTGGCCGCGCTGACCGGGCGCATCGCGCGTGAGGTGATCGAGCAGGCTGGGACGCCAGGGGCCGCCCTTGAACTCGTCGAAGGCACCGCGGCGGAGTTGACCGCCGCCGAGGAGAGGCCGAACCCAGCCCCGTTGCTTATGGCGCTTTGTCGGGCCGACTTCGCTTGGGGAGTGGCGATAGCGAGCGAGTTGATCGATAGGCCCTCCCGCGGCCTGGTCTCATCGCTGCATGCGCTGATCGTCGCGATCCGCGAGCAGGAACCCAACCGCGCCCGTGCGCTCTGCCTCGCGGCCCTCGACGCCGGTGACGATGGACTGGCGGGGGCCGTCGCTCGCGCCTACTGGAGCCCGCACTGGGTCGGCAGGCGCAACGAAACCGACGTGGAGATCATCGAACGGCTGGTCGAGGCCGAGGAGCCGGTTCGCGCGGTGGCGGTCGCCGGAGTCGGCGTGCTCGCCACGGTCGAGCCGGACGTCGCCGCGCGGATCGCCGCCGACGTCGTTGTCGGCGACTCGGCCGCGGTCGCCGAGGAGCTCTGCAATGTGTTCGACCCCGACCACGGCATGTCACCGGACAAGGCAACGGACGCCCAGTTGGAATCCGTGCTGGCGAAGTTGGTCGAGATTCAATCGATCGATAACCACGCGATCAGGGCCTTCTTGGACAGGGCCGGAGCGCGGGTCCCGAGAGCCGTGATCGAGCTGTTGATAGCGAGGATCAAGCACAAGGATGCCTCCCCCGCGCAGCAGCGCTACGAGCCGATACCGCATCGGGGGATCCCCGGCGACGTCATCTGCGGGGCCACCCATGACACCCTGATCGAGCTGCTTGAGATGGTGCAGGGCCTCGAGGTCCCGAAGGGCTCGGAGCACTACCTCCCGGGCCTCTACCGAATCGCGACGCGTAGCTTCAGCTCAGAGGGAGTCGCGGCCCTTGCCGACTTCGTCGCGGCGGCGAAGACGAGAGAGCAAATCGAGCGCGCCGCCCGACTCTCGGAGGTGGCGCCGCCCTTCTTCGTCTTCGAGCAGCGATCACTGGTCGAGTCGATGCTCGTCAAGGCAGCGTCGATCGACGAGGAGGCCCTCGGCAGCGTCAAGTACCGCCTCGGCAACTCAACCGTCAACCTGACCCGCATGGGGCCGGTAGGGGAGCCGTTTCCGGAGGATGTCGCGCTCGTCGATCGAGTCGCCGTTGCGCTCGATGAGCTCGACCCCGACTCCCTCCTCGCCGGCTTCTACAGAGAGCTTGGCGAGGGCGCCGAGGCTCGCATCCGGCGGCAGGTTGAGGACGATGACTGACTGCCGGGCGCAGATCGAGGATTTCCATCACGTCCACCAGGAGCGGGCGGGCGACTAACCCGAAACCGCGCCGGTGTCGCGCAGCTTCTTGATGCAGTGGCCTTCGTGGGTCACGAAGACGCAGTATTCGTCGACGCGGGTCAGCCGGTAGGAGAAGTGGGCCTGCTTTTCGTGATGAGGGAAGGTCAGCCAGATCTGCCCCCGGCCGACGTAGCCGGTGTCGCCGATCACCCAGCTCATCTCGCAGCCGATCCGGGTCGCCGAGAGGCGGCGATTGCACTTAAGCGAGCCCCCGGCGCGCGATTCGTAGCTGAAGCGGGCGAGGACCGAGCGCATGTAGCCACGGGCGGCGGAGCTGCCGAGCCGGTGGACAGGCTCGGGCTTGAAGCGCTCGCAAGGGTAGGGAATCGGCCGATCGAAGCCTTCGGGGCCGGGGCCGGCCAGGTCTTCGACGCCAAGGCGCGAGAACTGCCAGTGCCCGACCGTCGGGCAGTAGATCGGACGCCACAGGTGAAGGGTCGCTTCGTCTTCGGCGTAGTCCCGACAGGTGACCAGCGGCACATCCGGCGAGCAGGCGGGGAAGCGAAGAGTGCCGTGGGTCGAGGCCCGGTCGGGGCCCCATTCTTCCCAGCCTAGGTCGGCGAGGAAGCGGACCTTGCCGTCGGCGCAGGTCAGGGCGATTTCCTTCGGTTGGTAGACCGAGCCCGAACAGCCGATCACGAAGTAGACCCGGCGCGAGCTTGCCGAGGCGGAGTTGGAGCTCGCCCGGCGGCCCCAGGTCGAGGGGTGGTCTTCGGGCCGGCTCGACCCGTAGACCCGGCGGTTGCGGTGGTGACAGTACATCTGGCTTCCGCCCAGCCCCGTCAGACAGCGAAAGCCGTTGACGTCGTAGTAGATCGAGCCGTCTCCGGTCTTGCCGTCGAAGTGATCGCCGTTGAGGGTTCGCTCGAAATATTCGCTGGCAACTTCCCGGCCCGCCTTGCACGAGGTGCGAACTGCGGCGACGCGGATCTTCGTGCCTTCGACCCTCACGGAATGGCAGGGTGCTGCGGCGGTTGCGGTGCTCGTCATAGCCCCCAGCACCAACAGGGTCATCGCCGGAACGGCGATGACCAGGGTGATGCGGCGGATCAAGCTGAGCGTTTCCGAGCCCATTCGCTCGCAGCCTATCCCGGGATACGAACGTGCGACCATCGGGTTATTCGTGGACCCGAGATTTGACTTGGGAGTCGTTTAAACCCACCGGGGGCCCGACCTGGCAGAAATCCGCGTTTCTGCCAGAACACCCCGACAATCGCCGCATATCCGCGCATATCGGCCTCGGTCGGCGCCGAATCGCGAGCGGCGCAAAGCCGCTTGCCATGCGGGAGTCAAGCGGAGGCCGAGTAACCAGCCGCGTAAATCGCACCCAGGAGGTCGGCGGTTCGAATCCGCCTAGCTCCATCGGAGGAAGTCCCTGCACGTGGGAACGTGTGACGGGCCACATCACAATTAACCGGCCTCGATTTCTCGCCCAAACTCAGGCACTTGTGCCTGAGTTTCGCGGATTACCGCCGATATACGCCGATTACGGATCAATTCCGACTCCTTTCCGTCGCAACGCGGGGACGGCATTCCGACTCATCGACCTGCGTCTTCTTCGAAGACCATCGATGCTTTTGCGATGTCGGCCGGAAGGCGGGCGAGAACGATCGCGGCGGCTAATCGGCGGGCAAGCGTCAGTCGAGCGAAATCAAGTTCGACACCCGTGGCGTCGATAACGCCGTCCAGAACCTCCAGTGCATGCGGATCAGGCGAAGCTACGAGCTTGCCGAGAGCGAAGTCCCACCAGCCCGAACCCTTACGCTCGCATCCGAGGGCGTCCAACAGCTCGCCCAATGCGTCGAGCACGGCCCGATCATCGATCGGCTCAGTCCAGTGGGGCGGTTCGCCGATCATCTCGTCACCACGAACCCTCTCAACCATCGCGGTTAGTGATTCGAGCTGGGCGTAAACATCACCCGATTTCGCCAGCATTGAGCGCAGCGCCTCTTGCTGCTCCGGCGTCCTCGGGCCGTCCCGCAGACGCTGCAGGAGCCCCGGCCCATCACCCTCAGCGAGAAGACCGACAGCGTTCGACCACCAACCATCGTCAATCGTCATCTCGTCGAGTCGTCGGGCAATCGACTCCCGGAGGGCGGTGGCGGTCTGGGGGAGGACGACAATCACCATCGAGAGGACATGGCAATCCTTGGCCTCGGCGATGTAGGCCTCGATCGCGGGGTCACATCCTGGGTCGTATCGACGACGAAGCCAATCGAAAAGGGCCTGCGCCGTATCGAGGATCTCGGGGCTACGGAGGATCTGCATCCAACGCCCCGGCTCCATAGGTAAGTCAAGTTGCGCTGCGGCATTGAGCGCGCCCACCCACAGTTCATCCGTCCGCGACCACCCAAAGCGTTCGCAGTCGATCTCGCCGTCGACGGGTGGCAGATTCGCGACGGCCAGTTTGCGAAGCCTCTTTCGCTGACCCTCGCTCATCTGGTCGACCCGCCAGTGCATGTCGGGTTCCAACACATCCACGGGGTCGGCGGCGGGGTTCTCCAGCCGGACGAGCACGGTGCTCCGGTGATCGTGAGGCACGTTGCGGCGCCACCCCGCCAGCTCCTCGGGGTCGAGTGCCTTCCTGGCGCCCTCGATGATCGCGGCGTTCTCCTCTCCCTCCAGTCTCTCGGCCGGCACTGTCGCAAACATCGCCAGGCCTCTGAAAACCGGGGGGCGGTGGTAGAGCACTCGCCGTGCCGCTGCGAGTGCTGGCTCGAGGTGCGATTCCACGACGTTCACGAGCCGTGCATCGGAGGCGATCTGCGGGTCACCATCGCGGGCGACGACCCCTTCCACCAACTCTTCGACCCGCTTGCCGGTCCAATCCCCGGCACCGGCGATCTGGAGCGCACCATCCAGGAGCCACTCCGAAATCCGCGAGTCGTGGGTCCGGCGGCCGAGGAGCTCCAAGTACCCGTCCAGATCGAGGACGGCGGCAATCTCCTGGGCACTCTCACCAATGAGCTGACCGTCGTTGAGCAGCGAGGCAATGATCCGGAGCTTCTCCTCTCGCCCCTCGGCGAGTTGGAGGGCGACGCGTAGGAGACGTTTGCACTCATGGACCGGCCCCCGACGCACGATCACCGCTTCAAGGTGCGGTAGTGCATCTCGGACCCCCCAAGCAGCAGCGGTCTCTGCGGCCAACTGCGCAATCCGCCTTTCCTCGTCTTCGATCATCGGGGGCAGCCAACTCGGGTCCTCGTCGGACTCCTGGGCGGCGAGGATCCAGAGCCCGTTGAAGCGAGAGTGGGCCTCAGCGGCTTGGATCATCTGCAGTAGTCGCTCACGGCGCGCTGATACAAGCTCCGGCCAGGACCTGGCAATGAGGCGCACCGCCTGCAGCGGCGAGCGAAGTCCGGCGGCGAATACGCTGACCGCGCGGCATCGGCGCTCGGCGTCCTCGATCAAGATGTCGAGCGCCTCCTCCGCATCATCTCTCGTGCCCCTGGCGATGACGGTGAGTGCCCACCGCTGCTCGTCGATCTCGCGGAGGCGGTCACGGGACTCGCGGGACGCCGATTCGAATACAAGGTCGAGGGTGAACTCCATGTCGGATCTGAGATGACGTTCGCCAGCTACCTCGGCGACCGCAACCCGGGCAACACTCTCAAGTGCATTCTCGGTTGCCAGCACAGCGTGTGCGCACAGTGCCTCCTGCAACGTACGGCGCGGGAACGCGGCCCGATCCGGCAGCTCAATGAGCAGGCTCGCCCGGACGAGTTCCTCGCGCAGCCTCTCGGTTTCGAATCCGCCCCGCCCCGGAACGGCGGCGAGCTCGGCGGTCGTTGCCTCGGTCCGGGATCGAACCTCCAGGCCAACCGCGAGTCTGCGCAGCCAGGTCCACCACTCGGCCGCGGATCGCCCATGACGGCGTGCCTCTTTTCCGGCCGCCTCGCGTTGGGCATCCACGAGCAAGTCGAGTGGCGTCTCGAACGGCGGCCCCTCGCCCAGTAGACGATCGGCGGCCGTGGCGGCAAACAGCGGGATGCCCATGACGGCACCGAAACCTGCCTGCTGGTTGGTCATCCGGTCTATGTCGGGCTCCGCGACCCCACGCTTCCGCAGATACGCATGGCCCCAACTCTCGCTCGGGAGGATGCGGTAACGCGCGAATCCTGCGTTGGAGAAGTTCGCGAGCTCGAGACAGGGTCTACCCGCGACGATCCATCGGTGTTGTGGCCATCGTTCACCGGCGAGCAGCACCGCCGCCGCCACTACCTGACGCTCGTCAACTCCTACTTGATCGAAGTCGTCCAGTAGAAGGAGGTATGAATTACGTGCAAGCGCGTCGTAGTCGGGGCGGACGACCCCATCTCGACCTGCGAGCCCCAGTGCGATCGCCTTCGATAGTGCGTTCAGTCGATGCTCATCCGAGCCATGACCACGCAGGGCCTGAGCGAGATCGATCGCCGAGACGACCAGCGCCTCCCAGTGCTCATAGGTCCGGGCGAGCCGCCTGAGCGCCTCGGTCTTGCCCATGCCAGGTTGGCCGGAGAGCACCACAGGGGCGACAGCAGCCAGATCCCTGAGCCCGGCGAATGGCTCGCCCCACCCTCCCTCGGCGCCGATGACTTTTCCCTGCAGATCCTCTAGGTCCTCGCCCTCCTCTTCTTTCACAAGCGCCGGATCGATGTAAGCAGGCGGCTTGGGAGCACTGATGACCTCGGCGTGCCTGCCATTGGCGAAGGAGAGTCTCGCGTGAACACTGCTGAGCGCCTCGATGAACGCGTGATCGCGATCACCGGGATATCCGGCGACAGTGACCTGCGGAACGCTGCTGAGCTCGACCAGGTCGGCCTCGCGTTCGGCCAGGTCGCTCTCGGGGAGGACTAGCAGATGTCTCCTCGCATTCTTGATCTGCCTGAGCCAGCGGACGATCCCACGCAGATGGACCTCGGTGGTGCCGAAACTGAAGCCCAGATAGAGGATCGTTCCCTGCTGCATCATCGCCCTGACTTGATTCAGGAACACCTCTTCGGAAGCCAGTCGGTCCGTGGTGGGGCCTGGCAGGATGATCGAGGAAGGTTTGGAATGGTGGCCGTGGAGATGAATGACCTTGACCACCCCCGGCTCCATCGTCAGCGCATCCGCGTCTCCGACTATCACCGTCCTTGTCTCGAATCCGGCCTCCTTAGCAGCGAGCTCGATCGCGTCGTCGTAGTTCGTAGTGAAAATCCGCTGGGCTGGCCACTGAACCAGCTTCATCAGCCTCGAATCTGCCCGAATTGGCCTACCGCCGACGATCTCGGCGACGGCACGGCGGGTGTCTTCGAGCCCGATCTTCGCTTCGGCGGCCTGGACCACCGCCTCGAGTTCGCCGTCTGGGACACCCGCCGTGTCCGAAAGCCCGGCGGCAAGGTCCCAGACATTCGGAGCGCCCGCTCGCAGCGCCATCCCCGCGCCCAGGAAGGGAATCACGTCGTCGTCACCGCGGACCAGATCGACCAGTTCTTTCGGGTTCACCTGTCCAACCGTATTTGGGGACCCATCCCGTCCTCTCCCCCGCCTCCTCGGCGTCCCACTGAGCTGCGTCAGTCGATCTCGGTCGCCTCGTTGAATCCGCGCTCGAGCAGACGCTCACGCAGCTCCCGCCGCACCGAAGGTGAGCCGGTCGCGCTGCGCAGGAGGCGCAGTCCGACCTCGCCGATGGGTTCGAGCTCCCAGGCTTTCGGCTCTGCGCCAAGAAGGAACGCAAGTAGTTCGAGGACCTGATCGTCGGAGGTCATCCTCTCGGCTCTCTCGGCGATCTGGTCGGGCTCGGCGAGATTGACGGACGGGATAGCTGCGGTACGGAGCGTCAGCTCAAGCCAGTCATCATCGGAGACCTTGTCGGCGAACGCGAACGAGCCCCAGCCTGCATACGCATCGGCAGGAAGGCCAGCCTCGAGTGCCTCGCGCCAGAGTGCGAGTGCCGGACCAGCGGGCGGTCCGGATGAATCCTCATCATCTTCCGTCAGCGCCAGGGCGAGCGACCTCGCCGCTTCGGAGAAAAGCTCAGGGTCGTCAGCCAGGAGCTCGCGGACGTGGGCCGGGGTATAGCTGGGCAATTCCCAGAACAGGCCATGGAGAACATGCCGCAGCGCGAACTCGGCCGTATCACCGCTGAGTGCAGCAATGATTCGGTCGCGCTGGTCCCGAAGAAGTTCGGCGGTGGGTCGGCCCCACTCAAGGTAGATGGCGAAGGTCAGGACACCGAGGCCTTCGGGTGCCGTGGTACCGATCAGGTCTTCTTCGGTGTCGGAGAACCAATCCGCGTCGATGTGACGGAGCCAGGGCAGCCGGGTGGCGATGATCGCCCTAGCCAGTTCGCCGTCCGGACGGGGCAGCCGTAGAAGGTCGTCGATCAAGTCGAGGAGGCGTCGATCGACGCCGTCCTTCATGCCACCGAGACTGAAGGCGACCTCGAGCGCTGAGCTCCAAGGTCGATTGATCGCCCTCGTAAGAGCGTCGCCCTCGACCCCAGATGCTGGGCCTCTGTCTCCCACCGCCGCGGCGACCGTCTTCCAGGCTAGCTCGAACTCATCGTCCGCCAACCGACCGCGATTGGCCAAGGCGCCAATCAGGCGAACGCCGAGGTGGGCGGCGTAGGTCCAGTCGTCGGCATCCTCGGCTGCCTCGCTTCTGGCCGTCTCCCGGCGGGCTTGGATTCCAGCTACCGCCTTAACGATCTGGCCCACTCGCTCCTCACCCAGGTCGTCGAGTGCTTTTTCAACGGCTCCGAAATAGGAGGCGATATAGCGGGGCGCTGCCAAGGCGTCGATGATGTGGCCGGGATCGGAATCCAACCATGCCACCTTGTTCCTCTCGACAAGATCGCTGATCGCACTAGCCAATCCCTCCGCCGAGGGATCAAGGAAGGAACGTTCCTTAGGTTCTTTCCAGGCGCCAACCCGTTCGGCTGCTTCGAGCGGCGATAAGGCCGCGAGCTCATCAACGGAGATGGGGCTCTGGGCACCCGCGAATCTCGCCTGCCCCACGCGGATCAGAACGCCGTCCTCCGACGCCGCACCAAAGCGTTCGGTCAGAAGGAGATCCGCCTTCCCCCACTGCCCGCGCTCAGATTCCGGGACTGCAACGAGCCAGTTGTGAGGGCGCCGAAGGTGATCCGGGAGCTTCTCGTCGGCGGGGAGCCCAACGATCTCCTCGGGTTCGGGTGCGGGGCCGAGAGCCTCGCGGACCTGCTCCGCGAAAGCGGAGCCTCCCTGCTCGAAAACCCAACGTAAAAGGTCGAGCTGCTCGGGGGCGGGACGTACCTCTGAGGCGATCCACTCCGGTAGAAGCCGGGAAGCAAGCGTGAGGTTCTCCCGCTCAAGAAGCCAGCGGGCGAGAATCCTCTCTCGCAGCGGCTCGTTCAGCTTGCCGAGCCAGAGGCTGACCTCCTCATCTGACATCCCGGCCGACGACGCGCCAACCGCCGCCGCTCGGACAGCCGCGCACATCAACTCCAATGCCGAGCGACTATGGGAGTCAACGCGGAGCTCGGCGAGCGGTCGGATCGTCTGCAAGCGCAGCGTCGACTCATTTTCGGCGAGTTCGCGAAGGCGGTGGACGAAGACCGGTAGCCACCCGTCAGGGTCGATCGCGATGCCTCTTTCGGCGACTTCCAGAATGCGTGCGGCAAGGAGAAAGTGACCTGCTTGGCGATCCCCGCCAAGGGTCCCCTTGAGGGACTCGATAACAAGGCGCTGCAAACAACCATCGCGGATTTCCCGGTCCGGGAGGTCCCTGAGGTAGTTCTCCACCATGATCTCGACCTGCGGCGATTCCAGGTGTCCTTGCGCCAGGTCGGCAATGAGATCGGCAACGCCTTCCTTCAGCCCCGTCGCGATCCGCAGTAGGAAGAAGGCCTGATTCGTGTTCAGGTCTTCGGAGGCGCGTTCGATCAGCCATTCCCGGACGAGGTCGGGGTGCTCGGGAAGCAATCGCTGCAGGTATGGGCCGGCCGGCCAACCACCCTCGGCGGGGACATGGAGGATTGCGCTCTCACGGAGAGCCCGGAACCAGCCTGGGCCTTCCACTTTTTCGAAGAAATAGAAAAGGTGACGATCGTCGCCCACCTGCGAGAGCAGGCGCCTCGCGTCCTCGGCCGAAGGGGAGCCAATCGCCAGGAATGCATCGATGCTCGCGAGTCGCGAGACGAGCGGCCCGAAGAGCGAACTGACCACTTCGATCGTCCCCTCATAGAGGTGGACGGCGCGCTCGCGGCCGATCCGGTCGTGAAGTCCGTTGTTGGCCTCCTCCAGTCGATCCAGATAGGCATCAAGGAGATCGGCGTCACCTCGTAGTGGCTTTCGCCTGCTGATGATCCTGACGGCGTCTTCGAGACGAGCCTCGTTGGGGTTTCCCAAGGCCCGCTCAAGTTCACCGATGACCCGCTCCAGGTCGCTCCGAGATCCGCCGTCCTCCTCGGGCAATTTCGACGCGGTGACGACGCGCTGCGCACTCTGCTTCAGATCGAAGGGCTTCTCGCCGCCGAGTTTGAGCAGTGCTCCCAAGGCCTCCCGCAAGAGATAGGCGACAACCTCCCCCTGCATCTCTCCCCTCCGCGTTAGTTGCCGAGCGGCCTCGCAAAGAAAGCGCTCGGCCCGTTCCCCGTCAGGACCGAGGCGTAGAAGGTTCTGTCTCAGATCCTCACCGGGAGGCGCGGTGATCCCTGCGGACATGCCAAGGCTCTGACGAATCCGACGACTGACGTGTCGATGCGCACTCGAGAACGCCTGAAACGACTGTCGGCCGATCAGGCTCGTGGTCGACGGGAGCGATCGGATCAGCCTGCTGGGCTTGAGATTCACCACTACGGCGGCTCCTTTAGCGAGAGGGCCGTGCGAGAACTCGCGCAGTTTGGGCCAAGAGGAGCTTTGCGAGGTTCAAAGCAAAGGCGGCGTCGGCGTGGTCGACGGCGAACTCTCCCTCGCGCGGTCCATCTTTCGCAGTGTGGCGGCCGAGGTGAAGGTAGTTGCCAGCCGCCAGCATCAAGGCGTCGAGCCGCTTCCTCTCTTGCTCTGATTCCAAGTTGTCGAACACCCTCTGCGGAGCACCGGGAAGGGATTCCAGGGCGCCGCGGCAGAACAGAAAGACCTGGGAGTCATGCCCCTCACGCAGAGACCGCTCGGCGTCCTTCAAGTGATTTGCCGCCTGGCGCAAATCGCTATCGGCCCTTGGGACAGCAATCTCCGTGCAAATGTACTCCACCGTTCCGATCGGTTCCAGCGCTTTCGAGAACCACTCGCTGCGAGGGATTTGGAAGTGCAGCCGCGTATCCCTGGCCTGACCGAAATTCTCAAATATCCACTCGCCCGCTTGGGGTTGGCTGACGTAACTCGGGTTGTCGTCGTTTAGATCGCGAGCCCGCAGCCAGCCGGAGAGACGCAGGGCGACGTCGATAGCGCTGCCCGTTAGAGCCTGATCGATGTACTCGAGGGCAGCCCTCGACACGGGGATCTCGAGTTCGAGCTGGTACCCGGTCGGCGCCAGGTGAGCGCCAGTGAGGGTTCCCTGGCCGAGACGCTCTTCCCCGACCATGAGCTCGCCGTGCATGAAGTGGATCTGCACGTCCATCTTTTCGCGGGCGGAGCGCCCCTTGAACTGGAACGCGAGGCGAGGAGCGACAGTGCCCCTGCCATGGACTGCCTCGGGATCGAGGCGCGCCCACGTCCTCGTGCCGTCGCCGAGAGTTAGCTCCACGGCTCAAACAGTAATCACGATGAAGCGATTTAGAGCACCTCAATCTTCTCCAGGTATGTCCGCCAGCTCTTCGGGTCGCGCTCGAGCAGCCAATGCGCGAGCTTCTTTCGATCGGGGAGCTGTCGCAGATGGCGGAGAAGCGCCTTCCGGGTCAGGAAGTTGTGTTGCTCCGCCAGCTCCATGTACTCGATGAGCGCTTCGCGAACATCCCAGAGAAGGACCTGCTGGGTCTTCTTCGAGACGTGCGGGGTCGCGCCGCCGTGAACCGCCGCCGACCGCACCTCGCCGTAGAGCCGATAGGCCCGGTCGGGATCGGCAAAATGTTCTTTCGTGGCAAAGCTCAGAAGGGCGCGTCGAAATGCCAGTCCAAGTCCCTTCTCGTTCTCGGATTTAACCCCGAGCATCGCCTCAAGGGCAAAGAAGAGATAGAGCAGCGACTTCAAACGATCTCCCTCGATCATCGCGTCCTCGATCCACCCCATCGCACGGGACGCGCATTCCCGCAGATCGTTCTCGGGAGGCACAGCGAGGACCTTGAGCGGCTGGTCCTTCGCCAGCTCAATCAGCTCCTCATCGAGAGTGAGCTCCCAGCGCGCCGACTCGGAAGTCTCGAAGCCGGCCGCCGCCGGTCCACCAAAGGAGTAGTTCTCCGCCAGACGAAACCGCAACTGGTGGGGATTCAGGTAACGGTTCCCTCGCAGGCTGAGCCGAAGGACCCTCAGCTCTCGTTCAGCGACCGCCGCGGCGCGGTCTTTCATTAGGCCCAGGTGCGTCCCTTCACTCGGCACCGCGGCGACGGCGCCTACTTGCGCTCCGAGGCTGAAGAAGCCGGAGCGTTCCGGAACGTCCGGGTGGTCAACTGGGAGTAGGCGCAGTCCGAGGAGCTCGATCACCTCGCTCACCCGCAGGTACTCGACGCCGATAAAGCAGGTCCGCTCCTCCGGAGGCCGCATGTGCTCCGAGAAGAAAGATGAGACATGGTCCGACTCTCTGTCCTTCTCGCAGATACAGGCGAAGCGGACCAGCGCATCCCGCAGAGGATGGCCCGCGACCCGCCTAGTCATGTACTCGAAGCGGAGATCAACCGCGATCGTCGCCACCGCCGCCCGAAAGTCGGAGGCTTCGACCTCACCGAGGAAGAGGGTTTGGGCTTCCGGCCCAGCGAGGTCTTCAGGGACGGCGAAGTTGAGGACTGCGTCAGCGGGGGAGACTTCTACTGACTCATCGCGCAGTGATCTCTGCAGCCGTTCAAGCGCCTCAGATACGGGGTCAGGCACAGCCATATCGCCATTGTTTCGCGTAGCGCAACGGACTTTCCGCGCTCTACTTCGTGAGACCCACAGCCTCGCCCTGTCTAAGCTCGTCCAGACCATTGTGTGATGGTTGGCGCGGTGCCCGGCGAGCTAGGGCGCCATCGATTTCAACTCCAACGTGCGACGACTTCGCTGCGCCCTGCCACAGCGAAGCGTCGGTCCAGGACACCCGAGCCTAATGTCAGCGCTCGTCTCGGGGGTGCAGCAGCTCCTCCAAGCTCAGGGGAGGTCGATTAGCTACTTGGCTGCGGCCGCCATGGCTGACTTTGTTAATCCGGATGGGCTCCAAACGCATCTAGGGTTCTCGCATGTCAAGCAATGTCAGCTGCCCACAGTGCCGCGGGAACAAGCTTCACCAAATTACTCCCGGCTACTACGAGTGCCTGGAACAGGTCGTTGTGGGGATGGCACCGCCAGAGGCCACCGGGCTTCCTCATCCCGCGCCTGTCAAACGTCCGTGCGGTGCCCGCTTCCAGATAGGGGCCTCAGCTGTGACTCCGTCCTGTGCCCTCTGCGGCCTCGACTCGATAGGCACCTGCGAGGGAGGGTGCGAGCGGAGACTGTGTGGCGAACATGGAACCACGGGTCCTCCATTCCTGTGCCACGAATGTCTGAACCGCATAAGCGCCAAGAAAGTCGAGGAGGAGGCAATCGCTCGGCGCCAGGCGGAAGAAAAGCGAAATCACAAACAAGCTCGCCTCGATTCCATACTTCGAACCTCAGAGGATCCTCAAGAGGTAGCGCAGGTGCTGCGCGCGCATGAAGAGCTCGTCGATCACGACCGATGCCGGGCAGCGTGGTCGAGGCTGGTCGCTGATCTTTCACTGGAGCCGACCCATGAGTGTGTGGAGATCACTGGCCGGGGGATTCGCTTCTTCGATCTCCGTATATCTGCCTCCGAGCCAGGGCGCTGGCGAGAAGCCGCCGGTAGTCGCATTGAGGTTTGGCATGCAGCCGAGGTCAATATTGGACTCGATCTTTTTCTCACCGCTGAGGGCAACTACTGGCGCTCCACCGGCTGCCAGGAAATTCTTTATCTGGCAGCAGGCGGTCGCTCCAAAAGGACCTTCATCCTCCCCAAGGGACGCGCATTCGAGACCGTACGGAGACGGGGACACCTTGAGGTACCTGACAGCATTCAGGTCAGGAGGCCGGGCGGCCCCAATACCTATAGCGACGGTGCCGCCGAGGACCCGAGGCTCCTCATAGCCGGGATCGCAACGATTCTCGAAGGTCTAAATAAGCGAATGTGAGGTAATCGGGGGATCATCACGGCCCCCCATGACTTCATTCTCTTGACCAGACCCTGGATTCCTTGCAGAAAGTCGGGGGGTCGACAGGCGCTCCCTCATCGTTCGGACCGAGAGAGACGAGTTGTAACCGCGGTCTCCACAGTCAGGCACAAAAACGGATTTGTGCCTGAATCGCCGGCAATCGCCGCGTATCCGCGGGGAATCGGATTCCCGCTCTGACGGCTGGCCAGAATTCTTTGCAGACGGCAGGGTTGAGGATTCCGCATCAGCAAGCCATTTGACCGCCTGCCGACCTACCGCTGACAGAACCTCTCGCCCACAAGCAGCCTAAATCGCACCCAGGAGGTCGGCGGTTCGAATCCGCCTAGCTCCATCGGAGGAATGTCCTGCACGTGGGGCGCTTTGGTTTCTGGAGCCGATTCCAACCGCCTCTGGAATCCGCTCCCATTTCAGGCACTAGTGCCTGAAATCGCGGTGCTTTCCAGTTGCCGGCTGCCTGGCAGCCCCGCCGATCCCTTTGATTTCCGTAATCGACAGGAAGACGCTTCTCCCATAGGGTTGCTGAATGGCGAAAGCTCTCTACGACCAAATCGAGAGTGAGATAGAGCCTCACCTTGTTGGCAATCGGCAACCCACCGCGGCCCTCTTAGCTTGGTTCCTAAATGCAGTCTGGCGGCAAGACCTTCCGGAGGTCGATGACGCGATTTGCGATGGCACCGGAGATAAGGGGATCGACGGCATTGTCGTAGACGACGACCTCAATGAGATAGCGATCTTTCAAAGCAAGCATCGAAGCAAGCATGACGCAGGGCAGGGAGACAAGGAGTTGCGGAACCTGGTCGGTGCAGCTCCCTATTTCGAATCACAACAGACGATCGATGGCCTTCTCGCGTCCAACCCAAACGCGGAACTGGCGAACCTGATTCGGCGGCTCGACCTACGCGAACGCGTTGCGAATGGAGCGACGGTAACGCGACTCATCTTTGTCACGAATGGGACGCTTGACCCCGCCGGAAAGGGCTACGTTGCGTCGATCACGACGGCTGCACCTGAGCTGGAGATATGGGACCAGCCTCGCCTTGGGCCAATAGCTTCTCGCACGCGAGCTCCGGAGTTGCGCAAGGACTCCGTCAAACTCCACGCGTGTTCGGCTCCGACCACTATGCGCATGGGAAGCTCTGAGCTCGCTGTAGCGATCGTCCCCGCAGCTGAGATAGCTGCGTTGCCTGGAATCTCGGACCTGAGTCTCTTTGATCCTAACGTCCGCCTAAGCAAGGGCCGCACTCGCGTCAATAGGGATCTCGCCGAAACGATCAAAGATCGTGCTGACCACGTTCTTTTTCCTGCTTATCACAATGGGTTGACCCTTCTCACCTATGGCCTGCGCACCCGAGGAAAGACCCTCTCCTTAGACGGCATAACCGTCGTTAACGGCTGTCAATCACTGCTCACCTTTTCCGAAAGCAGAGCAGCCGACCTGCGTGACCTCAACGTGCTGGTGAAGGTGGTTCAAGTGGAACCAAATACCCGCCTTACTGAGAAGATTACGTTCAGGTCAAACAACCAAAATCCAGTAGATATTCGCGACCAAAGATCCACCGACAATATTCAGCGCGCGCTCCAAGCCGAAGTCGCTGAAAGGTACGGAGAAACCTTCGCATATGAAATTCGCGAGGGCGAGAAGCTCCAAGCAAGTCAAGTCTTGACGAATCAGGAGGCCGCACAGCTACTGATGGCGGTCTACCTGCGCGAGCCCTTTAACGCGGTCAGGAAGGTCCACCTTTTCGACACCGACTATCGCCGCATATTCAATCGCAATGTCGATGGCGCAAGGCTCTACTTCCTCAAGCAAGTATCGGACGTCCTGAAAGAAGCCCGGGCGAACCTCCGGTCAGACCTTAAGTCGAGCTTTGCATCGGTTCGATTCACCCTTGCTTACTTACTCGCTGTTCAGCTTGAAAGAACCACTCAAGGGGAAACCTTGCTCGAAGATCCGCAGCAATGGCTACCGAGTAAAACCACTGAGGTACGGGCGGCCCTACGCGATTTGCTCGATGAGATTGTTCAGTCAGTCAATTTCTTCATCCAGGAGGAGGAGCAGGAAAAGGGTGACGACTTTGATCCGAAGATAACCTTTAAGAACCGGAACGGTGTGCGAGAAGTCGAGCACGCAGTTGACCGAGATATTCGGCGCATCCTCAAACGTCCTGGCGCGAGCGCCTTCCTTTTTAACGTCGAACCGTAGTTCCGTCGATTGCTTTTCAGCCGTCCTCAACCAGACAACTGCCAGGCATGCGCGCTCAGGGAAGGCCCAGGCTCGCTAGGAATCCTATGCGCGCCTTGATCGCGGCACAGAAGTGCTGCCAGTCAAGCTGAGAGACTGGCTCACGCGGTCCGGGGTCTGCGGCTGAGGAGACCAGGTAGCAAACGGCGTCATAGAAATTTTCGTCTAGCAAGCGCCTACCGGTGATCGCAAATCGTTCCTGGTACGAGCGGCCTCGCCAGTACTCCTCAATTGGAAACGGACCATTCTGCGGATACCGAGGGCGCCTTGAGTCCTCATCGTCACTCATCAGGTACAGATAGCCCGTCCACGGCTTCTCGGGACCCACGAGTTCTTCGCGATGCGCGCGCGAAAGATCGATTGAGCTACCGAGTGCCTCCTCGACGCGATTATTGTAGTTTTTGCCGGCAGAACTACCAAGACCCTTCATCTCTATCGCGGCCACAAGCACCTCCTTGTGGACTACGACGAGATCCCACCTCTTAGTAGGCCGAAAGTGGCTAGGGAGGGTTACGCCTTTCGTCGTCACCCCGATCGACTCTTCTGGATAGCCAGCATCAGTGAAGAATCGAGAGATCAGAGCGACCATCGGAGCAAAGTGAGTGCCAGCTCGGACGGATTTTGCCGATCCCTCCGCAGTTGAGTTAAGTGCTTCGGCCGCCGCAAGCTGCTTGTCCTTCGACTGCCAATACGCAGCCACAGCGAGCTCAAGATCCCCTCGGGTGGGCGCCATTAGTCCGGAAGACTTTCGAGCCCGTAGAGCGGAAGTGCCAAGCGGGTTGCCTCCTGCCTATCGCGCCGATCAAAAGCATAGACCAAGGCAGTAGCCGTCTCCGCCTCTATCGCGTCGATATCAGGGACCCTAATTCGACGTAGGTACTGCGCTTGGAAGCGCAAATACCCTCCCCGCATTCGGACAGAGTATGCCTCGATGAAAAGACCCGCGACATCGCTGAGAAGCAATCCCCCTAAGACACGTAGATCCCACTTATCTGAAGTCACCCAATAAAGGTTGTGGTGCGGGTAGGTCCTTCCGGAATCGCGGACAGGAAAAATCGCCTCTTTGAAGTCGGGCAGGTAGAGCTTCTCGCAGTCGACTAAACCCTCGATCACTCGATCAATCGTCTTGTGCCATCGGCCGCTCTTGGCCGTGTGCCGCTTCGCGAGAAGCTCCCGATGTTGTGAGAGGTATTCAGAAAGTCGCGGCCACTCCTCGAGAGCCACCAAGCCATCTGCGTTCCAAGGGTTGACCAGGTACTTGCCGGACCACTGGACCTCGCCGGAGGCGATGTCGCGTGGCAGTGCGAGTGGCAACAGCCGCTCTGGCTCGACTAGTTCTGGATTTTCCGTGATGAATACGCGGTCTGCTCCCGTCGCAACACCGATGCCGACCTTCGTACCAGTGGTCTCATCTTCCAACGATGGATACCTCGCCTCGAGATCAGCGATAAGCGCAAGTCGATCGGGCGAGCCGTGAGGCCAGCCAGCGGATCCACTGAACCAGGTTCCCAGTCGGGCCCCACGAAAAGCAGGCTTATGGACATGGTCTGCGGTGGATTTGGCAGCAAGGGCTCCAACTTCCGACGCCTCGGAAGGACCGAAGCTCGGGGATGCCTCAACTACTAGCGGCCCGTTTGCTTGTGGCTCCCGCCGGAAGGTCGTGATTGCTGGATAAGCATCGACCTCGTCCTCAAAGGCGTCCACTCCGGTCATCGAAATCACCGTCTCTACTGCCCATCCTCCGGAGACCATCGCTCGGAGACGAGCGCCGTAGCCGTTGCGCATCCAGCGATCGGCGCAGATAAAGCCGAGGACTCCTCCGTCGCGCAGAGCTCGTAAGCCGTGCTCATAAAACCCTATGTAGACATCGGCCCGACCTCCCATCGTTTGGCAGGCCATCCGATAAGCCTCAGACCGGTCGCGCGGCACGGCCTCCAACCGCACGTAAGGGGGGTTCCCGACCACAAAGTCGGTGGAGTGCTCGGTCGGAGGCTCAAGCAGAAAATCTCCTTGCCTAATCCATGCATCAGCAAGCTCTTGGGCGACGTTTCGCCGAACCCCGGCTGAGTGCAGTGTCTCGCGCGCCATAGCTTGGCTCAGGCCTACGTTTCTAGGCACCAGATCTATGGCAGCTAGTGCCCCATAGGCTTCCCGAAGATCTCGGCCATGACGGCGGGACGAGTCCATCAAGCGCTCGATCATCGCCACAAGAAAAGCGCCCGACCCACAAGCTGGCTCAATCGCTCTCATCCCAACCAGATCGCGATCAGCGGAATAGCCGACAAGATCAAGGATCAAGTCCACCACCCATCGCCGGGTGAAGACCTCGCCATGTTCCTGGACATGCTCCGGAGCCTGGATTGCTGAGGGGCTAACCGCCATGGATCGGAGACTAAGCGAGCGGGCGGCGCGTCACTCCAACCGCTCCTCCGAATTTCAGGCACTTTTCGCCAGAAGTGCCTGACTCTCCGCATATCGGTTCAAATCCCTGCATATTTCACTCTCTGCAGCCTTCTCTAGAGCATCAGAAAAGCGCTGCAAACAAGCATGTTCTGACAACTTCCGGCTCCCTGCCCTCCTTGCATCGCACCCAGGAGGTCGGCGGTTCGAACGCCCCTAGCTCCATCCAACAGAACCCCGCATGTGGGGACCGCCCGCCAGTCTTTCCAGGACTACATCAACCCACCTCAGAAGTCGGGCGGGAGGGTGCGGCCCCAGGTGAATGAGGCTTCGACTTGCTCTGCGAGTTGGCGGAATAGGGCTCGGGCGTTGCGGGCGCCTGGGGACGATGCTGCTCCTAGGCCGCCGCCGACGAAGACGAGCTCCGTTCCGGCTAGGCCGCGCATTCGGGGGGCCCAGTGATCGACCACTTGTTTGACTCCGGCCCGGCTTGCGTTGCCCAGGGGGACGCCTTCGGGCTCGAAGATGCGTGCGTCGGTGAAGAGGAAGACGCGGCCGACCCCCTGCGTCTGGCCGGCCAGCTCCAGCACCTCGAGTTGGCCCGAACCGGGCGTGCCACGGGGCGTGTCGCGGATGATCTGTTCGAATTCGCCCTTCAGGCCGAGCGCCCTGGCCGTGTTGAAGCGCTCGGCCAGGCTGGGGTTGCGGGCCAGGGGACCGGTGAGGTCGCCGAAGTCGATCGTCGGCTTCCAGACCAGGTCCCGCAGAGGCGAGCCGGCGAAGCAGGCCGCCCAGAGCTCGCGCTGCTGATCGGCGCTGTCGAGTGCCACCCTGATCATCTCCGGCACCATCTGCAAGCTTTGGTGGCGGAAGCTGTGCGAGCAGTCGGCGAGAAGCAGGTCCAGGGGGCGGGACTCGGTCGCGCCCACCGTGACCGAGCCTCCCCCCTTCGCCGCTTCCGCCTCCTCGTCGCCGCCGCACCCGGCCAGCAAGGCCAGGGCAGCGACGGCGACGAGCGCGAGGAGGACCGGGGTAACCACGCGGGTGCGCATCAGGAGCCCCTCACATCGAAGAACAGCTCCTCCGGGTCCACTTCCTCCTTGTGGCCGTTGCCGTTCTTCTCCGGCTCGTCGATCTCCATCCGGACGTCCCATGCCTCGGGAGTGCGGCTGCTCATCCTCCCGAACTCGGTCGGCTGAGCGGCGCGGCGGACCTTGCCGTTGTCGTAGATCTGCTTCTGGGAATTACGCTCGCTGCGGTAGCGGGCGGCCATCTCCTCCCCGAAGGCCTCCTCGGCCTCAACCAGAGCGTCCTCCCGCTCCTTGTTGGAGGCGATCTCCGCTGCCGCTCCTTCTGCGTCGGCCTCGGCGTCGAAGGCCTGTGAGTAGCCCAGGCGAGCCTCCGTGTGCGCGTCGGCGATCTCGCGTTCGATGCTGAGGATGTCGGCATCGTTCTTCTCGATCGCCTTCGTGGCCCGCTGCAGACGCCGGTCCAACGCCCGCCAGTCCGAGGACAGCGTGTAGAGGGCGACGACGGCCATCGCGGCGATGCATCCTGCCGCCTGCAGAGGTGCCAAGAAGAGGGGGTCGATGATGAAATCGAACCCCGCGTCGCGGCCCGCGGCGATCGCGCTGAGGCTCTGGTTTTGCGAGATCGCCACTTCGTGGCGGAACCAGCCCAGCATCGCAATCGATGCGAAGAGGCCGATCAGGCCCACCGTCAGCACCCCAACTATCAACCAGAGGCGGTGGCGCCCGGCACGGCGCACGATGACGGCGAGTAGCAACCCGAAGGCCTCATTGATGGCGGCAAAGATCGTTGCGATCCCGGCCGCGGTGAGCCATATCGAGGGCGTGTCCAGCGCGGTCTGGTCGAGCGCGCTTTTCGAGACGGCGCCGTCGAAAAGGGCAACGGCCGCCAGTGCGGCTATCACCGTCCAAACCGAGACCAGGCCGCGACGGTAGAAGGGGATATCCGCGATCAGCCCTTCGATCTTCTCGCGCGCTTCGGCAAGGAAGGGGATGTCGATGCGGCATTCGCGCAGACGCTTCTGCGCCTCCTTGACCGAGCCGGCCTGAAGCGCCACCCCCGACAGCTTCTGACGCACCCGGCTCGGGCCTTCCGCGACCTTACGCTCATGCGGAGTCCGCTCCTTCGCCATCTCCTCCTTGAGGACACCGGAGCGGACCTGCGCCGCCTGTTTCGCCATCTCGGTCGGCGGCGCGCCGTCATCGACCGTCAGCTCGTCGCTGACTCCGGCGGGCCCGTCCTTCGCCGCCCTCTCGTCCATCAGGCGGGCAAGCTCCCCGGGCGTCTCATGTCCCACTCGCAGGTGGTCGATCCCGTTCTCGTGTTCTCGGTTGACTTGATCGGACATCGTTTCCCTCCCTTACCGTTGGACCTCGGGCGGTGGGTGATTCCCACCCACCCTTTTGAAGATGCTTCCTTCCTACCTAGTGGGGGGTGGCCGTCAAGTCCGAACACTCGATATGCAGTGAACATGTAGAAGTTTTTTGTGATTTGAAAGACTGATCGCGGTGGGAGGGTCAAGCGAGGCGATCAGCGAGCTCGGTTCCGAGCTGCGCAAACTGTGGCGGCTGCGTTGGGATGAGCCGAACGAATTCGGCGACTTCTCCGAGTGGCCGGAACTGCGCCGCCTGCTCGATTTGTCCGGCGGGCGCAGCGACGTCGAGAGGCTCCGTGAGGAGCTGACACGTATCACCGAGGAGGTAAGGGAAGAGGAGAAGGAGCACCCGCCGGAACATGGTCGTTCCCTGGCGCTCGCTTGGACCGCACTGTTGAAACTGGAGCCGGAGTGGGAAGGCACGCTGCTTAAGAGGCGCCAAGAGCACATCCGAATCAACTGGAAGACCGACTCCGGCAAGGAACGCGACAGCACCGCCAGTGTCAAGACGTACTGGGAAGCCGAGATCTACGAGGAGCTCGCCCGGCGTCTGCTGGGCGAGCGCGCCGCCACGCCGCCGCGGCGTCGGCGCAAGCGCCCGCGGAGGTCGCTACGGGCAGCTGCATCATGGCCTCGGGCGGAACGCGAACCCAAGCCCGGGCAGGACGTCCTCATCCTGATCGCCGCCAACGCAAAGCGACGCGGGCCGACCAGCGGACTGGTGAAGCTGGTGCGGGAGTTCGAGCGCTACTGGCGGGCGACCGGGGTCTTCATCTATTCGCTGGAAGGCTCTCACCGTGAGATCTGGCGAGCCGGCCTTTTGCCTGACTATGAGGATTTCGTGGCGCTGCCCTCCGGCTTCTACGGCGGGCTGTTGTACGCGACCGAGGCGGTTGTCGCGGCGGCGGAATCGGAATCTTCCTGTCACGTCGTGTACCTGGTCGATCCACACGACAACAGCTCTCTCTATCCCGCAACCGCCTCGATCAAGCGGCAGTGCATCCTCAACCAAACCCCTTTCTCGACTACGTACCAGGGGGCGGCGCGGTGGTTCCGGCTCGAGTGGGCGCGGCGGGCCTCCGAAGGCAAAGCCGGGGGTGAGGCGCGTGAGCTCCTGGTCGCGCCGCCGTCGGGTGGGTTCGGTGAGGGCAGTGATCTGGCGGAAGACCCCGGCGTCCTCGCGCTTGCCGCTCACGACCGTCACAAGCGCGCGATCATGGACCTCGTCGACCAACACGCCGAGCTGCTTACCGATTACTTCCCCGAGCGCTGGTCGACGCAGGTCACCGGTCACCTCCTCAACGGCGGCTCGATCAAAGACGAGGAGTACGCGAACGACATCCTCTACGACGTCAAGGAAGAAGACCGCGAGGAAGTCGAGCAGCGCATCGAGGAGAAGGCCGAGGAGTGGAAGGAGCAGCGGCGCTCGAGCGGCCCGGGCAGCGACGGCTGGGTGACCCAGCTGACCCGCGGACGCGAGGGAGGCGTGATCCAGCTTGCCCGCAGGGTCCTGGACGAGGAATGCGACACGGTCCTCTTCCTCGAGGATGCCGAGACCCCGGGTGACCAGGACATGGAGATCCAGGTGCTCGACCGCGCCGCCCAGCTTGCCGACAGCGACTGCCTGCTCCTCTACGACGAGCGCTCCGCGGGTCGCTGGGCCGAGAACCTCGCGCTCTGCGCCAACCCGGACAGTGGCGCCAGCGCCATGACCCTGGCCGATGCTTACCGTCGTGTCTTCGACGTCGAGCTCGTCCTCGTCGAGCCCGACCCGCAGCCCAAGCGCAAGGCGAAGGGGCGGCGGAAAGTCAAGGATGCCTGGCCGCGGATCGCGGCGACCGCGGCGATGCACGTGCTCGGCGTCCTGGAGACCGCCTCGCGCGAGCGCGAAGGCCGCGAACCGGTGCGGCTCGGGATCCCCTGGGGCGGAACGATCGGAGATGTGATCGGGGAGCTGCCAGAAGCCGGCGACGGAGGGGGCCTGATGGGAGCGATCGGCCGTCGCCGCTACGTCGACGAACAGCCGGCGGCGAACAAGCTCCACCAACCCCGCGACCTCGCCATCTCTGGGGGGTCCTGGCCTTCCCCGGACGGAGACCACCTACCCCAGTTCGGCCCCGAACAGCTGCGCGTGGTGCCCGCCGTCGGCGTAATGGGCGCACAGCAGCGCTCGATCGAGTCCCACTCCCTGGTCGACCGGGCGGTGAAGATCCTCGGCGGCGAAGCCGTTCCGCATCCGGCTCCCGCCTTCGCCCTCAAGGGAGAAGGAGACCCGCGCGAAGCGGCCCCGAACGATGACTGGGAGAAGCTCGACGTGCTTCTGCTGAGTGCGTCGCCGCTGCTCGAGCGGCCGAAAGACGCGAAGGAGAAACCGGCGGCGTTGGCAACCGGCCTCCCGAAAGACCTGGCTGACGATTACGCGAGGTGCATCTGCGCGATCGGCACCTTCTATCTCGAGGACGCCGACGCCGACGTAGCCGAGCGCGTGCACGATTCCTACACCCATCTCGGGATCTCGATGAAACAGGTCCAGAAATTGAAGGAAAGCGGCGCCGAGGTGGTTTTGGCCAACGGAGGGGACTACCGAGATGTGCGTCGCCGAGCCGCATGGGCGGCGCTGAAAGCCGACCTTGTTTCTACCTTCGTCACCGACGAGAAGTTCGCCTGGGCGGTCCTGAACGAGGAGAAACCCGAGCTTCGACCTCTCAGCTGAGGGTTTGCTGCCCCGCAGCCTCGACCAGCCTCGCCGCCTCCACCCGCGAGCCGACGTCGAGCTTGCGAAAGATGTTCCGCAGGTGGCTCTCGACGGTCTTCTCGCTGAGGAAGAGCTCCTTCGCGATCTCGGCGTTGGTCAGGCGCTCAACCAGGAGCTGGGCCACTTCTCGCTCCCTTCCGGTGAGGCTCTCGAGGCCGGTCTGCTCGCCGGTGGCGGGCTGGCTTCGGCGGGAGGTTCGGTGGCCGAGGCGGCCTAGCTCTTGCTCGACGCGGTCGCGGTGGCGGAAGGCTTTGCACTGGTCGAACTCCTCGGCTGCGAGGGCTAGTTGCTCGACGGCGCGGTCCTGCTCGCCTCCGGCCAGTAGGGCTCGGCCGGCCAGCTCGCGTGAGGTCGCTCGGTCGATGCGGGCGCTGAGCTCGCCGGCTACCTCGGCCGCGCTGAGTGCCAGTTCGGCTGCCCGCTCGTGCTCTCCACCTGCAAGCAGGACCTCCGCCTCGGCGCGGTCGGCCCAGGCCCTTGCCATCGGCAGGCCAGTTTCCTCCGCCGACTCGTTCGCGTGCCGGCGGCTTTCTTCGGCAAGCTCGAGCCGACCGGCGCCGACCGCCGCCCTGGTCAGTTCCAGCGCCGCGTGGGCGCGCCAGCCGCCCGGTATCTGCTCGGCGCCGCTGCCTCCCATCATCGAGGTGAAGGTCTCGGTTGCCCGCTCGTACTGGCCGTCCTCTCGGAGGGCGATGCCGAGGCAGAGCCCCGCCCAGCTGCTGATCGCGCTGTCGCCGAGCTCGGCCGCGATCGCGGTTGCCTCTTCGCCGCTCGCATTCGCCCCCTCCACATCGCCCTGTACTGACTGCGCGAAGGCGAGGTTGAGCAGGCTCCAGGCCAGCTGCAGCTGGTTGCGGCTGACCCGCGCCGACTCGGCCGCGGCCGAGAGGATCTCCAGCGAGAGGCCGATGTTGCCGAGCATCCAGCCGCAGGTCCCGACGCAGGGGACGAGGGTCGGGGCGAAGGCAGCGCGGCCGCTCGCCCTTCCGACCTTGATCCCGCGCAGGCCGTGGGTGACCACGTCCTCGAACTCGTCCAGGTACATCTCCGCCGCGGCGAGGCAGCCGATCGCGTCGAGGCGCTCGGCCAGCTCCTCGTCGGAGAGGTCGTCGATCAGCGCGATCACGCCGGGGCGGTTGCGCTGGGCTTCGGCGACCCGGCCGCCGAGCGCGCAGCCCATCAGGTGGGCACCCGCGGCGGCGGCCCGCAGCGGACGGTTGCCGATCCCCTCCGCCGCGGCGACGGCTCGCTCCCCCCACTCCGGCATCTCCTCGAAGCGGCGGTCGTAGAAGCGGTCCATCAGCTTCGCGATCAGCAGGGCGACGGCGTCGGGGCTTCCCTCGGCAAGCGCCTCCTCGAGAGCGCCATCGAGCCGGGCGCCGGCGCGCTCCCGGTCCCCGAGGGCGTGCTCGAAGGTGGCGCAGGCGATCGTCAACCCGACCTCGAGCTCACGCTGCCCGGGCGCGACGCTGTCGAGCGCCGCCAGCGCCGCCTCGTAGGCGCCGATGAAATCACTCAGCGAGGTCAGTAGGCCCGGCAGCGGCAGCAGCAGTTCCTGGCGCAGCGGGGTCGGAGCGTCCTCGGGCAGCAAGCGCAGCGCCGCCCGCAGCCAGCGCACGGCGCTCGCGGGCGCTCGCGCCGCCGAGGCGAGGGCCGCGTCCCGCAGCAGTTCCACCGCCCCCAGGTCGCCGAACTGCGCCGACTGCTCGACGTGGTGGGCCCGCACCGAGAGCCCCTCACGGCCGTCGCGGAGGAGCTCGGCGCAGAGGGAATGGGTCGCCAGCCGCGTTCCTTCCGGCACCGCCTCGTAGACGGCGGCGCGGACCAATGGGTGGCGGAACTGGAAGCGACGGGGGACGTCGGTGGCACGGATCAGGTCGGTGGCCGCAAGCTCGTCGAGGGCGGCGAGCCCCTCCCCCGGCTCCAGCCGCGCGGCGCTAATCGAGAGGTCGAGGCTGAACGGGTCGCCGACAACCGCCGAGGCGTTGGCGAGGGCGCGGCCCCCCTCGGAGAGAGCGCCGAGCTCGCGGTCGATCGCCAGCCCGATCGCCTCCGGCACGCCTTCGAACCCGTTACCGGCGGCGCGCGCGCCAGCAACCGGCTCCGCCCGCGAGAGCTCGAGGATGTAGAAGGGGTTGCCGCCGCTCTGGGCGAGGATCTCCTCCGCCCGCGGGTTGTCGGCGAGGAGTGCGCCGGCGTCCTTCGCGCTCAGCGGCCCGAGCCGCTGCAGGCCGAGGTTGCCCACGTCGGCGGCGGCGCGGATCTCGCCCATCACCGAGGAGTCAAGCCGCCGGGTCCGGTAGCTGAAGGCGAGCATCACCTTCGCCCGCGGCGGCCGCCGCAGCAGGTGGCCGATCAGCTCGAGCGAGGCCCGGTCGCTCCAGTGCAGGTCGTCGAGCGTGATCAGCACCGTCTTGCCCGGCGCGAGGCAGCCGAGCAGCTCGCGGACCGCGCCGTAGACGCGGATCCGGTCTTCGGGGGCGGGAGCCGGGGAGTCGCCGGAGGCGAGCGGCCGCATCGCCGGGAAGGCGGAGGCGAGCTCGTCGACCTGCTCCTGGTCCAGAGCCCCGAAGGCGGATCCCGGGGCGGCCTCGAGGAAGCTGTCGAGGGCGTCGACAAAGAGGCCGAACGGCAGCTCGCGCTCGAACTCGGCGGCGCGGCCGTGGAGGACGACGCAGCCGCGGCCGGCGGCCCGCTCGGCGAGCTCCCGCAGGAGCCGGCTCTTCCCCATCCCCGGGTCGCCTTCGACGGCGGCGAAGCGCGCGGCTCCACCCTCGGCCTCCGCGAGCCGAGCGGTGAGGAACTCCAGTTCTCCATCCCTGCCGACGAGCGCCGTCGCCATCGCCCACATCCTTTCCAACCCACCCTAACCCTGAAATCCGCTTCTCAGGGTCGAATCAGGGTCTGCCCCTGATGTCCGGGGGGCGGCGCGAGGCGAGGCTGCGGCTATGCAATCACCCAACCGCAGAGGAGCGGAAACCATGCAACGCAAGAACAAGGACAAGAACATGAACCTGGCGGCCCGCGCCGCGCAGTGGAGCTCGAGTCACCGCAAGCTGGCCATCTGGGGATGGCTGGCGGCGGTCGTCGTCCTCTTCGGCGTCTTTCTGGGCGGCGAACTGGTCGAACGCAAGGAAGTCTCGGCCGTCGACGCCTTCTCCGGCGAGTCCCACCAGGCCGAGCGGGCGCTGACCGACGCCGGGCTGCGTCCGACCGAAGAGGTGCTCCTAATCCAGAGCGACTCCGCATCCGCCGATGACCCCGCCTTCGAATCGATAGTCGAGCGGTCCGCCGCGGAGTTAAGGCAGACCGCCCACGTCGCCAACGTCCGCACCCCGAAGGAAGGCGGCGGCGCCGTCTCCGAGGACGGGCACTCGGTGCTGATCGACTTCGAGATCACCGGCGCCGAGAAGGACGAGGCGGAAAACGTCGAAGCCAGCGAAGCGACGGTCGCGACCCTGAACAAGGGCGACCCGGGCTTCACCGTCGAGCAGTTCGGAACGGCTTCGACTGAAAAAGGGCTACAGGAAGCCTTCAACTCCGACCTCGGCAAGGCGGGGATGATCTCGCTGCCGCTGACCCTGCTGATCCTCCTGATCGCGCTCGGCTCGCTGGTCGCCGCGGGCGTGCCGCTGATCCTCGCCCTTACCGGCGTGCTGGCGACGATGGCCGCGGTCGTCCTCCCCAGCCAGCTGCTGCCGCTCGACGGCAACGTCGACGCGCTGATCCTGTTGATCGGTCTCGCTGTCGGCGTCGACTACTCGCTGTTCTACATGCGACGGGAGCGCGAGGAGCGCGCCTCGGGCAAGAGCCCGCACGAGGCACTAATGGCCGCCGCGGCCACCTCGGGACGCGCGGTGATGATCTCCGGGATCACGGTGATGATCGCGATGTCGGGGATGTTTATCACCGGTGAGGCGACCTTCGAGTCCTTCGCCCTGGTCACGGTCGCGGTGGTCGCGATCGAGCTGTTCGTCTCGCTCATGGTCCTGCCGGCGGTCCTCGCCTGGCTCGGCGACCGGGTGGAAAAGGGACGGTTGCCGTTCGCCGGCAGGCGCCGGGACCGGGACCAAAGCGGCGGGATGTGGCGCCGCGTCGTCACCGGCGTTACCCGCCGCCCGCTGATCTCGGCGATCGCCGCCGCCGGCCTACTGCTGGTGATGGCGATCCCCGCCCTCAGCATGCAGACGACCCAGACCGGCAGCGACGACCTGCCCTCCGACCTGGCGGTGATGAAGACCTACGACCACTACACGGCGGCGTTCCCCGACAAGGCGAACGTCAACGAAGTCGCGGTCGAGGCGGATGACGTCCGCAGCGGCGACGGCGCCCTCGCGGTCGAGAGGATCGTCTCCTCAGCCGAAGGCTCGCCGACCTACATCGGCACGCCGGAAGTCACCTACAGCAAGGACAGCAGTGTCGCCTCGATTGCCGTTCCTAGCGAAGGCAACGGCACCGACGACGCCTCGATCGCAGCGCTCGACGAGCTCCGCGACGAGGTCGTCCCGGCGGCGCTCGCCGGCACCAGCGGCGTCGATGCCAACGTCACCGGCGGCGCGGCGGCGACCGAGGACTTCGGCGAGGTCGTCTCCGAACGGCTGCCGTTGGTCTTCGCCTTCGTTCTCGGGCTGGCGTTCCTGTTGCTGCTGTTCACGTTCCGCTCGATCGTGATCCCGATCAAGGCGATCATCCTCAACCTGCTCTCGGTGGGCGCCGCCTACGGAGTGCTGGTGGCGGCGTTCCAGTGGGGCTGGGCGGAGCAACTGCTCGGCTTCGAGTCCAACGGAGGTGTCACGAATTGGTTGCCGGTCTTCCTCTTCGTGATCCTCTTCGGGCTCTCGATGGACTACCACGTGTTCATCCTCACCCGGGTCCGCGAGCTCTACGACCGGGGGATGAGCACCGACGACGCGGTCCGCGAGGGCATCTCGCAGACGGCGGGCACCGTGACGAGCGCCGCCGCCGTGATGATCGGCGTCTTCTCGGTGTTCGCGACCCTCTCCTTCATCGACTTCAAGGAGATGGGGGTGGGGATGGCCTCCGCGGTCCTGATCGACGCGACGATCATCCGCGGCGTTCTGCTGCCGGCGACGATGAAGTTGCTCGGCGACCGCAACTGGTACCTGCCGGAATTCCTCGAGCGGATGCCGCAACTGCGCCGGCGTCATGTCGAGGTCGGCGGCGAGCCGGAGCCGGCCCGCACCTGAGAGCGAACCAATCCCAATCCGCGACCGGCGCTCCCAGGGGCGCCGGTCGCGGGATCGGAGACTTGAAAATGCCTGACTTCCTACTTCAACACCGACACGATCCCGGCGAGTGCGAGACGGCCTTCGCTGCCTGGCGCTCGTTCGACAGCCCCCTGCGGGGCCGCCCGGCGCCCTCCACCTGCCTCGCCGGCGGCCATCGCATTTGGTGGTCGGTCGAGGCCACGAACGAGGCCGACGCCCTCGCCCTCCTTCCCGACTTCGTCGCTGCGAGAACCGAAGTCATCCCCGTCCGATTTGTGGAGGTGCCCTGATAGAGCGCGCGAAACACGCCGCCCTTCGATCTGGCCAGTGCGAGGGGAGTGTCAGCCATCACCATCAAGGGCTTTGGCCAAGCTGAAACCGAGAGCAGCGGCAATTAGCCAGGAGACGACCGCGCACCCGAGCCAGGTGGTGGTCAGGCAGGACGGTTCGTGGGCAAAGCGCAAAAGCAAAACCGCCATCACCAGCGGCACGGCCCCGGCGAGCAGCGAGAGCAGCTGAGCGCCGAGAATGTAGCGGCGAGCGAGCGGCGGATCGCTGGGCCGCACGACTACGTAGCCGATCAGCGCCGGCACCAGGATCAAGACGGCGACCGCCGCATCGATGTGGTCGGCGAGCGCCATCTGCTCGCGGAAGGCATAGAACGCGGTGGTCAGCAACGCGATCAGCACCGAGGCGCCGAACGTTGAGGAAACGACCGCGACCGCCGGGGCAAAGGTGACGACGAGGTCGCCGGCGAGAGGCCGCTGACCAGCGATGTAGACATGGGTAAGGCGACCCTCCCGGTCAACGTGATCTTGTAGTGGAACTTTGCCTTTCGACACGGCGGCCTGGGGCGTCGAGATAGTGGAAGTAGCAGCCGGAGCGCTCCGGCTGAAACGATAAAATTTCGTCTCCACTGACCGGATCCGCAGAACCTCAGGGGCTTCCACCTCAGCGTGGAAGTTAGCGTCAGCGCCGAGATGCCAGAGCGGAATGAACTCAGGGGGCTGCTTCCAAGAGAGCGAGCGCAGCACCTTCACTCCTCGTTTCTCGGTCTCAACGCTGCGGATCAGATAGTCGACCTTGCAGACAGTCCGCTGCCCCGCCCCACCTTTGGCAACCGGCCACCAAAGAAGAGTCGCATCGGGCAACAGAGCGGCGATCTCGAGCACTCGCTCGCGTTGGGGGTCGCCAGCCACGCCGCCAAGCCTTTCGCGGAAGATTTCAAAGGAATGAGCCAGGTGGGTCTCGGGACCTTCGGTGAGATTCACCATTGCCTTGCAAAATTTTTGGTCCGAGAGCGAGGCCGGACTCACCTCCTTGACCAGGGCCTCAAGGAGGGCATGATCGGCGACCCCGTTTTGCTTTGAGGTAAGCAGTGGCACCGGTTCACCGGCGCCGTCGCGGTAGTCGAAGCGGTAAAGCGGCGGCCACTTCGGCAGTACTGAGATTGGTACATGTGAGCCGATCCCCGAGCTTGGCGGGGTGAAATCAACGCTGAGCTTGACCATCACCAAGCTAGGCTCGAGGTAAGAGACACGCTGCACACGGCGGTGCACCCAATCCGATCCGGGCAGGACTAGCTCACGCGCGTTCGCGCCGGCGTCCCCTAACTCATTCGATAACACCCCCGCCATGGGCACAAGTCAATCACGGTCCCTAGAGGTGTGTCGGCCGCTTTGGTGCGCTTAATCGTCGGAGCTGGCGGCGCCACGCGTACCGTTGATGCGCTTGGCATCGATCACTTCGACCTGCTCGGGATGAGCGTAGTAAGCAGTGCGCAAGGCGCCGCCGGATACGCGAGCAGGGGTGGGTAGCTGCTTCTCCTTGGTGAAGCGCTCGAGGACCGAAAATGAACGTCTCCGCTTCACGATCCACTCCCCCACTTGGCCGCTCTGTTGAGCACTGCATTACCTTCAGTCAAGGGAGCGAGCCTAGCGCGAGCGCGATTTCGGTGCCATCCCGATGGCCGACTCTCCGAGCCCGCCTCGAGGGAGGTAGCGAGTGTCATCACAGCCTCCTTCTCCACAGCACGCACCCATCCTCCCCTCCGCCCCGGACGTTTGCGCTGCAGAGGCGACATTTTCGTGCATCCTCACAGACCCGGGTCAGTGAGGGAAGCTGC
>Ga0066658_10000054_pt1 | contig 35517 bp, 30 predicted proteins | sample GraSoiAngelo_107_FD_75174 | JGI IMG/M metagenome (GOLD analysis project Ga0066658, IMG submission 75174) | Grasslands soil microbial communities from the Angelo Coastal Reserve, California, USA - 14_0903_09_30cm | ecosystem: Environmental > Terrestrial > Soil > Grasslands | place: USA...
CTTTAGGACGTCCTGGAAGTCGGTCACGATAGGAATCGAACCGCCGGAGCGAATGAAGACTGTGTCTTTCTTGAAGACGTCGTGCATGGCTTCGGTGGCAGCCTTGATGTAACGGTTGTCAGTGCCTACCACGCAGGCTGGGCCCTTGCTCCAAACCTTGATCTTGGTCTCAATGCCTTTGGGCGTCAGCTTCTTCACGTAGTTGGTGTACTTCTTGAGGATGTCGTCGGGATCCTGGTTGGGCACCATGCGCATGGAGACTTTGGCTGCCGCCTTGGCTGGAATCACCGTCTTGGCGCCAGGAGCCGTGAAGCCGCCGGGCATGCCGTGGACTTCCAGCGTGGGACGCGCCCAAGTGCGGTAGAGCACCGAATATCCCGGCTCGCCCGTAAGCACCTTGGACCCTACTTCGGTCTTGCGATAGTGCTCTTCGTTGAACGGCAGGCGTTTCCAGGCTTTCAGTTCATCTTTGGTGGGCGCCTTCACGCCTTTGTAGAAGCCGGGAATCAGGACCTTGCCTTTGGAATCCTTCAGCTTGCTGATGATTTCAATGAGCGCAAAAAACGGATTGGGCGCCGCGCCACCGTACATGCCGGAGTGCAGATCGGTCTTCGCGCCGAAGGCTTCGATCTCGGTGTATACCAGTCCACGCAGGCCGACGCACAAGGTCGGCAGGTCGGGCGCGAACAACTCGGTGTCACAGACCAGGGCAAAGTCGGCTTTCAGCTTGGCCTTCTGCTTGCGCACGTACTCGGCAATGGACTCGCCGCCGACTTCCTCCTCCCCTTCAATGATCAACTTCACATTGAGGGGGAGCTTGCCGTTATGACCCTTCATCAGAGCCTCGATGGCCTTAATCTCCATCCAGAGCTGGCCCTTGTCGTCCACGGCGCCACGAGCATAGATGTTGTTATTGCGCTCTGTAGGTTCAAACGGAGGGGAGACCCACTCATCGAGCGGGTCAGGAGGCTGCACATCGTAGTGGGCATAGCAGAGCACGGTTGGCTTGCCGGGAGCGTGCAGCCAATCGGCATAGACCAACGGATGTCCCTGCGTAGGGATGATTTCAACATTCTCCATGCCGATGCGGCGCAGTTCGCTGGCTACGAAATCGGCGGCCTTCTGTACATCGGATTTGTGCTCTTCCAGGGTACTGACGCTCGGAATACGAAGAAGGTCTTTCAGTTCATTTAAGAAGCGCTGCTGGTTTTGGCGGGCATAATCGACTGCGGGGGAAGCCATAGTGCAACCTTTCTCGCGGAATGACGCGGATCAGATGGAAATTATCAGGACTCACCAAACGCCTAAAGTATACCCGAAGCAAGAGCGCAATCAGGAGGGCGTAGCGCACGTTCGGCGGGGCTTTCGGACCGAGTCACATAATGCCGGCTTCAGCCAAATCGGTGCGGCGAAAAGGCTGTGAGATCGTACGATGGTGTCTCCCTGCAGACCACCTGAGCCATGATCTGAGCCGTGACCGGAGTGAGCAGGATGCCGTCTCGAAAGTGTCCCGTGGCAACAAAATAGCCTGGCGTGCGTGTAGGGCCAAGAATCGGCAAATGATCGGGCGTGCCGGGTCGCAGGCCGGCCCAGTCTTCCAGAATGTGGGCCTCCTCCAGCGCGGGCACAAGCTTGATGGCGGCGCGGCGCATGCGATGGATGGTCCGAGAGTCCGTGCGTTTGTCGTAACCCGCTTCTTCCACAGTGGCACCGATCAGTAACCGGCCATCGGTGCGGGGAACCAGGTACACCTCGGGCGCGCGGACTACATGTCGAACCATCTCGCGCGAGGGGGGCACCACGGCCAGCATCTGGCCCTTTACCGGCCGCGTAGGGAAGCGGTAAGGCGGAAATTGCCCCGCCCAGGCCCCTGCACAATTGACCACGAGGGCAGTATGAAAGCTCGTTTTGGTCGTGCTGACACCCGTCACGACTCCGTCGGAAAGATCCACTGAGGTAACAGGATCACCTGAGGAAGTATCCACACCGCGATGCTTACATGCGCGTAATGCGGCCAATACCAGTGCCCGTGGATCCACGCTTCGCTCCGGAAGCAAGTAGGCGGGGAAACCGGCTGGAACAAGGCTGGGCTCCAGTTCAGATAAACCCTTCTTAGATAAAGCTTCAGTTGAAGATTCCGGAGCAGATTTCGCGCCCAGGAGGATGGTGCCCTGGCTGCGAAGGTCCACATGGGTCCCCGCTTCGTCTTCTAGTTCGCGGACAAATTCCGGATACATGCGGGCGCTGGCGCAGGCCAGTGGCCGAAGGGGAAGGGGAATCTCATCTCCACAATCAGCCAGCATTCCGGCAGCAGCGTGTGAGGCCTCGCGCCCGGGCTCAACGCGTTCCACCACCAGAACCGACAATTCCCGCTTGCGCAGCTCCCAGGCCAGGGACAAACCTATGATGCCCCCACCAACCACGATGGCATCCCAACTGTTCACATCTGCATTGTATAAAGAGCGCTTTGCTTCGCAGCTCCTACCGCACCCGGAGTCTGGGGAGTGTTACCGATGGCACGTATGATTCGGCCGGATAGCATTGACACGCTTGCCCTTATGCTCAACAATTGCTTGCAGATCAGCACTCGCGGAGGATTTCATGCCAGAGGAAGGCGCAGCGCCGGCGTTCATTCACGAGGAACATTCAAGCAATGTCGGCAAGTGGATCATCGTATTGCTCGCAGTTGTATTTGTCGCCGGGACCTTGTACGCGGTTTACGATTCTCGTGCGCGTTTGGAGAAGCTGGAGAAGACGAACGCCACGAGCGCGGCGCAGGTTACAGAGCTGAGTAAGCGCGTGGCTGAGGCCGAGGCCAACTCGGAGACCTTGGCCCACCAGCTCGGCATGACCAAAAAAGAGCTGGCCCAGCGTACGGCCCAGCTGCAGGCCGAGCAGCGCGCGTCGGAGCGCGTGGTACACCAGCACACCGAGCAAATCACGCAGGTCAGCGGGGAAGTCGCTGGCGTCAAGAGCGAGATGGGAGGCGTCAAGACGGATGTAGCCTCTACCCGCACTGACTTGGAAGCTACCAAGGCCCGGTTGGAGAGCGTGAAAGGCGACATGGGCGTAATGAGTGGGCTGGTCGCAACCACCCGCGACGACCTGGAAACGCTGAAGCATCGCGGGGACCGGAATTACTACGAGTTCTCCCTCGACAAGGGCAAGAGACCGGTTCCTGTTTCCACCGTCAGCTTGCAGCTGAAGAAAACCGATGCCAAGCGCGGCAAGTTCACACTCAATGTCATGGCCGACGATCGGACGATCGAAAAGAAAGATCGCAACGTGAACGAACCCATCCAGTTCTACACCGGGCGTGGCCGCATGCTGTATGAACTGGTGGTCTGGACCGTGGATAAGAATAAGATCACCGGCTATCTCAGCACTCCCAAGGGTGCTCCCCAGCCGGTACAAACGGGACCGGGAGCTCTGTAAGACGTGCTAGTTCCCGGCGTGCGCGTCCTCCTGTCCATAGTGCTCAGGACGGCAGTGATTTATGCGGTCGTCCTGCTGGGAGTTCGGCTGAGCGGCAAACGTGAGGTCGGTCAGATGACGCCTTTCGACCTCACACTTCTCCTGCTGCTCTCCAACGCCGTGCAGAATGCTATGACCGGTCCCGATACCTCGCTGCTGGGCGGCGTGGTCGCGGCCTGCACGCTGCTGCTCATGAACTACTTCGTGGCGGAAACTTCCGGCGTTAATCGCCGCTTTCGTCGATTTATCCAAGGGCAGCCCACGCTGCTTATTCACGACGGGCAAATTATTTCCGCCCACCTTGCCAAAGAGCACGTCAGCGCGGATGAATTGCATCGAGCATTGCGCGAACACGGCATTGCAGATTACAAGGACGTAGCCCTGGCGGTTCTTGAAGTTGACGGGTCGATCAGTTGTCTGAAGTATGATGACCTCGCTCCCACGGCTCACACCCACCTCCGCCGGAGGTTCCTGCAGAAAAAAGATTAGAATCAGCTTGTTCTATGGGTCATTCGGCCAGAGCACGCCCGCTGATCATGTTTTTTGTCCTGTGGCTGGCAAACAGCACCTCACTCCTTGCGCAATGGATGGGCAGGCAGACCGCTTGTTATGCGGACTCAATTCGCGCCAACCCAAACCGTCCCACCGTCGCAGATCCCGCGGACATCACGCAATATGGCGTGTTGGAGCTCGAGACAGGCTGGGACCGGTCATGGCCGCTGCCGGATGAGGTCCAGAGTTCCTTCGGGGGATTGCTCAAGTTCGGGATCTTGTGCGATGTCGAATTGCGTTGGAATTCAACCTTCTTGCTTTCGCAGAGCGCTGCGACGGGTGTTCAGCGGGGGTTCGGCGATAACTGGTTAGGTCCGCAGGTCCGGATTTACCGCCAAACCAGCCGCGTGCCCACGTTAGCCGTGAGTTATGCCTACAAACTACCCTCGGCGAGTTTCCAAAAAGGACTGGGGACCGGACAAGTGGATCACGCACTTACATTTCTAGCCAGCAAGGACCTTATGTCCTTTCATTTTGATTTCAACGTCACGCACTTCCTCATTGGAAATAGCGGACCAACAGGCTTTGATCACGATGAACAGCTGAATCTCGCCTTGTCACATGCGGTTCGAGGTGGTCTTCAATTCACTGGCGAAATTTATGGAGACACCCGACTGAATCGAAACACACCGGGCTTTGTTTCTTCCCTATGGGCTCTCACCTACCAAGTGACTCCCCGCCTTGTCGTGGACGGCGGTTTCGAGGGGGGACTTAGTTCCGGCGGGCCGCACTGGCGTGTTTTCGCGGGTGTCACCTACGCGATAGCGAACCTATACCCAGGCTGGAGGCAAAACCGACACGCACGGGCCCGTTTTTGATAGGTTCCATCTGCTATTTGGTAATCACCACTGGACGTTGATCGTAAGGCTGCACCGTCACACTCAGCGACTTGCGTTTATCGAAAGCGTCCTGCGTAACGGGAAAAACCACCATGATTGTTCCCTTGACCTCCCCGCCAGGCTGAATCTTGGTCTCAACCTTTAATGGTTCGCTTGCATGCTGTTTAAGGGCAGGGAAGGCCTGGAAGTAACGCTCGAAGTCAACAGGAGAAGCGGCGTCATCGGGAAATTCGCCGCTGTCGGTCTTGAGAGTGGCCTTCATGCTGTGGATCCACATCGCCTTCTTTCCCCCATTGTGCAGGGTTACATTGATGACTGCTAACACCGTGCCCTGATTCGGGACTTCAACGCCCGCCACATCGTCGATGGACCCCGCGGAGGTCGGACGAGTTTGCGTGAAGACCATGATGGCGCCGACGACCAGCACGATAGCAATACCGATCAGGACGATCTTGGCCGGCGGCAGATTGCGCTTGGCGGTGCCGAATTCCTCGCCGATATCGAATTTCATTGCGCCGGACGGTGCGGGTTCACTGGCAGTAGGGGCCGGGCTCGCCGGTGGAGGAGTCGCTGGATTGTCAGGCATCGTCGACCTCGATTTTCAGTTCAGATTCTATCCGTTTTGGATGCGGAACGCGGCTCACCAGCCGTGCTTCATCGCTTCAGCAAATTTCTGCACCGGCAGAGTGTTCAGCACATCATCTTTCGTCAGCCAGGCACGGCGGGCCTGCAGGACTCCGTATCGGATCTTCTCCATATGCGACGTGTGATGGGCATCGGTGTTGATCACGATCTTCACACCTCGCTCTTTCGCAATGCGCAGGTGGCGGTCGTTTAAGTCAAGCCGGTCAGGGTAGGAGTTCAGTTCCATGGCGACTCTGTGCTTGACAGCAGCCTTCAGCACAGCCTCCATGTCGAACGGATAGGCGTCACGACGCAGGAGGATGCGGCCTGTGGGATGACCGATGACCGAGGTGTTTGGATTCTCGATCGCTTTCACCAGGCGGTCGGTCATTTTCGCGGGCTCCTGGTTGAACTGCGAGTGTACGCTGGCAATCACGATATCCATCTCAGCGAGGACGGAATCAGAGAGGTCCAGCTCACCGTCCCCTAAAATATCTACCTCGGTGCCCGCGAAGACCTTGATGCCGTCGATCTTCTCGTTGGCTTTTCGGATGCGCTGGATGTGTTCGAGGGCGCGCTTGTCATCGAGGCCATTCGCGAAGGCCAGATTCTTGGAATGATCGGTAATCGCCATGTATTTATAGCCGCGCGCACGGGCAGCCTCGGCCATCTCTTCGATCGTGCAACGGCCGTCGGTCTCGACCGTGTGCATATGCACGTCGCCCTGCAAATCCTTTTCTTTGATGAGTTGGGGTAACGTGTGCTTCTCGGCCGCTTCTATCTCTCCCTGGTTCTCCCTCATTTCGGGCGGGATGTAGTCGAGCTTGAGCTTGGCGTAAATCTCTTCTTCGGTCTTGCCCGCGACTGGCTTTTGACTATCCAGCTGCGCCAGGCTGTACTCACTGAGCGTGAAGCCCATTTTCAACGCGCGCTGCCGCAGAGCCACGTTGTGCGATTTCGAGCCGGTGAAGTACTGCATCGCCGCCCCAAATGAGTCAGGCGAGAGAGTTCGCACGTCCACCTGCATGCCGGAACGCATGCGGAAGCTGACCTTGTTGTCACCGCGCGCAATCACCTCCATCAGCCCGGGTAGCCCAGTGACATGCTCGATGAGATTTTCTCGTTCCGCATCGTTCACACAGCACCTGCCGGTTACCAGCACATCGAGGTCACCGACCGTCTCACGGCCACGCCGCAGGGACCCGGCGGGCGTGATTTTGTCGATGCCGTTGAAACGGTTGAGGTGCTCGATCAGCTTGTTGGCTTGAATTTCGGCGGCATCGAGCAGAAAACGACCAGCAATACGGCGGTAATCCTCAATCGCCTTGAGGAGCTTCTGCTCCTGTTTTTCGCCCATGCGGGGAAGCTCGCGAATCTTGCCTTCGCGCGCAAGTCTTTCCACCCCTTCCAGATCGGCGATCTGGTAAGCGCTCCAGATGAGTGCGATGGTCTTCGGACCAAGGCCCTGGATTTTCAGCAGCTCCAGCATGCTGGGCTTATATTTGGTTAAGAGCTCACCGTGGAGCGTGAGTCGCCCCTCCTTGGAGATTTCCTGCAGGTTTATCAGCATGCCCTTGCCGATGCCGGGAACCTGCAGCAGCTTCTTGGGTTCGCTGACAAGTTCGGAGACTTGTTGGGACAGGTTCTCGATCGCCTGCGCCGCGTTGCGATAGGAACGGATGCGGAACGGATCCTGGCCATCAATCTCGAGCAGGTCGGCAGTCTCGTAGAGCAGACCAGCGATAGCTTTGTTGTCCATGAGGTTTCAGGAGAATTGTAGCTCGGAGAAGAGGACGAACACGGGTAGCCACTGAGCCCCGACAAGCGACCCCTGTCGGAGGAATTGCGGGCAGCTTGAGTTGGGACTCCTGGAACGACCGGGCTAGGAAGCCCCCTTGGTTACGTTGGCCGCTTGCGGCCCTTTCTGTCCTTGCGTAATTTCGAACTCTACCTGATCGCCTTCCTGCAGGCTCTTATAGCCTTCGCCAGTAATGGCGCTGTAGTGGACAAATACGTCCGGTCCATCCTCACGTCCGATAAAACCGTACCCCTTGGCGTTGTTGAACCACTTTACTGTGCCTTTCATACGCTCCACTTGCGTGCCTCCACGTACAGGCACGCTCTGTCACGAGACGTGTCTGCTCAGATCGCAATTTTCATGCGGGTTGTGGACAGTGTCAATAGAGTGCATTATGGAGAAGACCTGTGTTTATAGGGGTCCTAAAGCGGCCAGCCAGAGGACAGCAGCAATGGTCTTGCCATCTTGGATTTTCCCCGTATCGATTCTTTGTACGATATCGGACAAAGCAAAAAACCGCTTGCGGATAATCTCATCTTCTTCGGGCTGGGCGCCGCCCCGGCGCAGTCCGCGCGCAAGATAAACAGCCATGGTTTCGTCCATGAAACCGGGGCTGGCGTAGTACTTAAGGGCCAGTCGCCAATGGCTGGCGGTATAGCCCGTTTCTTCGATTAGTTCGCGCTTGGCGGCAGCAAGCTCGTCTTCGCCTTCATCGATCCGCCCTGCCGGCAGTTCCCATAGAAAACTCTGGGCAGCGTGCCGGTACTGCCATTCCAGGACTACCCGCGGCTCGGAGCGGCTTTCATCGACCGCCAGGATCACTACGGAGCCGGGATGGCGGACAATATCCCGTCGGACCATCACACCACCGGGTTCAATCACGCGGTCCGTGGTGACCCGGAAAACCGGCCCGCGAAAAACTTCGCGGGAGGAAAGAACACGAGCCTGCTTTTGTCGCTTATAAGGTCTGGACATGCGAGAAATATACGGGATTAGGACGGAATTGTTGATTGCCGATTGTTGATTGAAGAGCGAAAGCTGCGAGTTTAAATCAGTAATCAGAAATCAGAAATGAGCAATTCTGCTATCCTGCCGCGCATGACGGCCAAGCCTCGCATCGCGATTGTCGGACCGGGCAGTCTGGGCAGCGCGCTGGGTGTTTCATTGCGCAAAGCGGGATATCGAATTTCAGAGGTCGTTTCACGGGAAGGAAAGAAATCCCGGAGGCGGGCGTCTCGACTGGCGCGAGCGGTGGGCGCTCGTGCGACAACGACGAACCATCCGAATCTCACGGCCCAGATTGTCTGGCTGTGCGTGCCCGATCGGGAGATCGCTCGGTGCGCTCAGTCGTTGCAACTCGCGTCAAGCTGGAAAGGCAAAGTCGCGCTCCACTCCAGCGGCGCGTTAAGCAGCGATGAACTGGATCTGCTGCGTCGCAAAGGCACGGCCGTAGCATCGCTGCACCCGATGATGACTTTCGTCCAAGGCGTTACGCCGTCCTTGCAGGGTGTTCCATTCGCCGTTGAAGGTGACACCCCGGCGGTCCGGATCGCGCGCGGAATCGTGCGCCAGCTGGGCGGCGAGCTTTTTGCGATTCAGAAAAAGAACAAGCCGGCGTACCACGCCTGGAGTGCGTTTGCCTCACCCCTGTTGATTTCGGCTTTGGTGGCGGCGGAGCAGGTGGCGGGCGCGGCTGGCATTCCTCGCCAAGCCGCTCGCAGAATGATGCTGCCCATCGTGCGCCAAACGGTCGCCAACTATGCCCGCTACGGACCGGCGGGCGCCTTCAGCGGGCCCATCATCCGCGGAGATGCGGAAACCCTGCGCAAACACCTCAAGATTCTGCGGCGGATTCCGGGAGCCAAGGACGTCTATCTGGCGCTGGCGCGCTCGGCAGTGCGCAATCTCCCTGCACACAATCGAAGACTTCTCCAGAAGGTACTGGGCTGACGGAAAACGCAAGGCGCGCGGCTTAGCGCGAGCTGAACAAATGCCCGAGCTTCTCCTTCTTGGTCTTCAGGTAGTCTTCCGCGTGGGGATTGGGCGAGACTTCACAAGGAACGCGCTCGACTACTTTGATTCCGGCCTTCTCGAGGGCTGCCACCTTGTCCGGATTGTTAGATAACAGGCGGACTTCCCGAACGCCAAGCGTCTTGAGAATTTCGGCGGGCAGGGCAAACTCACGATGGTCGGCGCGAAATCCGAGCCGTTCGTTCGCCTCCACGGTGTCGAGGCCTGCATCCTGCAGTTCGTACGCCTGCAGCTTGGCCATGAGCCCGATGCCGCGTCCTTCCTGCTGCTCATAGACCAGAACCCCTGCGCCTTGCTGGGCAATCATCGATAACGCCATCTCGAGCTGCTGACGGCAATCGCAACGCAGCGACCCAAACACATCGCCAGTTAGGCATTGCGAATGAATGCGCACCAGCGGTGGCGCGCAGTGTAAGTCGCTCATGACGAGGGCCACGGCTGTTTCTTTAGGGCGATCGTCGCCGAACTCGCCTTCGAAGCCGAGGATCTGGAATTTGCCCCAACGTGTCGGAAATTCAGCGGTGGCAACCTTGCGAACTGTGCCTGAGGAACTCACGGGTCAATTATAGCGGGCTTGGCGATTCATCCGTCACTGTGCTCGCCCGGTGGAGGTGCGGCTGGCCGCGTCTTGGCAAACTTGGTCGGAACTATCGAGCGCTGCTAAAATTGCAGACGAAAGCATTCCAGCCGTGGGGCTATAGCTCAGCTGGGAGAGCGCATCGTTCGCAACGATGAGGTCGTCGGTTCGATCCCGACTAGCTCCACCATGTTTTCAATCACTTGACGCGCTCGTTTCCGGCAGTCACGCTCCAATTCGTTCCAATTCTTCAGTCGACTGACCTGCTTGGAGGTCCCAACTCAGCCTGTCGGGTTTCTACCATTTGCATAGTGCGTACCACTGCCCGCCGCTGACTGTCGAGCACAGGTTGCGCGTGGATATCGATCGTCGTGGCGATGCGAGCATGCCGCATCTGTCCTTGGACGTCCTTCGGGTTCGCACCGGCCTCCGATCATCCACGTAGGGCAGGACGTGCGTGGTGAACGCCATGTGGCTTTCTCAGGTGGCTTCCTTCGGGTCGATGCCGAGCTTCAGGACCGCAGGACGCAGGTGGCGGTCGAGAACGTTGCCGTCACTGATCGGAGCGCCGGCATGAACACTTCTCAAGGGCATTGACGAATAGGAGAGGCTGTAAAAATGAAGAGACTTTTGTTCACGTTCTTTTTCCTGGTGCTCTCGCTGGTTTCGATGGCATACGGCGAGGATCTAACCAACGACCCTAACTACAAATCTCGCTGTGTCCCTTGTCATGGGCCCAACGCCGAAGGTAAGGCCAATATGAAGATTCCAGCTCTGAAAACCGTAGCTGGCAAGCCAGAAAGCGAGTTGACTAAGGCCATCGAAAACGGAAATAGTACGTCGACACCTAAGATGCCAAGCTTCAAGGAGAAGCTGACTGCTGACGACATCAGAGCCCTGGTCGCCGAGATTAAAGCGTTGAAGTAATCGCGCAGAATGTCGGATTCCCAGCAACCGGCGCATCCGCCCACCTCTACAAACGAAAACGCCCCACGCTCCGGTTAGAGTCGTGGGACGCTTCTGAACAGCCCTCCCCCGAAAACTGCTCGATTTCAGACTAGGCTTTTCGCTGAAGGAGTGGAATGGCTCAGGGGTGCCAGTGGCCGCACGAGTTGGCCATACTCCCGGGCCGTGGGGCTGAGGGTTCGACGAAGAACAGATTTCCTGCTGAGACTCTAGTGGAGTGCGTCGAAGCAACTCTCATGACGCAACCTTCCTGCGACAGACACAAGAACCTGCAAATGGTTCCATTCCCGTTCGAGGACCCGACGGGAAAGGTCAGTGGATATATCTGTCCCGTTCCCGCTTGCGGACGTCTCCACGATAAGGAAGGCTATTTTGACGTGGTCGAAGGGAAGATCGTGCGGCTAGGCAGCGCCAAAGAACTAATATCCCCGCTGAAGGAACAAATCCTCAATGTGATCCGCTCCAAAGCGGAAATGTGAGTGCACACCAGCGGTCGTCAGGCCATTTTGCCGGATGACCTTCTGCGGATGGCGTGCGCCCGCCGGAAGCTCAACACGACTTCGACCCGGCTAGGCTTCGGCGTTTCGGTTTCAATCAAGGTTGCGCGGTCCTGGGGAAGACTGCCGCCCAGCACATGCGAGATGTTAACCAGGGAAGGGCTCCCGCAAACCATGCATCTATCATGGGGGCTGTCACTGACAACGTCGCAATCAGCGCACAAGACGGCATTTTGCAGAGCAACCGCATTCAACACTCTGCCACCTGGGGCCTCACCTAAAGCGTCCATCACAGAACCTCTTAGGAGACTGACCTACATTTACCCACCGACCCAATTCCACGAACCGCCTGCGATCCCGATAGGAAACGCGTGTCTTGTGCAAATCTAACCGAGGAATGCACGGCGACTCTGTGATAAACGGCATACGTACCTGTGATACAAACACGCGCGGCTCGCGTATGCCTTGAACTAACGGGTGAAGTGTCCTAGCTAGAGCCCTGTTTCTTAGATACTTTTTCTGCGACGATTGGCTCGCAACCGACCCCCAGGACGCCTGTTCCGATTCTGGAACAAAAATAACTTTTCTACTTAGCCATTCGGAACAAAGGGTAACCTGCTGGCACTTGCTGCCTTCTCAGAGGAGGGAGACGAGCAACGGAGCAAAAGTCAGCTCCCCAATGCGGGGTGAAGACTTTGGGTGGCTCTCCCTCCTCCGAGCTATACCGGCTGGTAACTCTTGATGGCGCGCATGTACTGCGCCCGCTCAAAAGCTGACGGATCGGAACAGCGCAACTGGCTCATGCTGCCGCGCATTTGATGGACCGATTCGTACTCGTGATCTTCCATCCAGCGCACCAGGTCGCGTCTAACTTCGGTGAGGTAGTGGATACCGTTGCGGAACAGGGCCGAACAGAGCATGGTCACGTCCGCCCCCGCCATGAGCATCTTCAAAACATCTTCCGCGCTGTGAATTCCGCTGGTGGCTGCCAGGCTCATCTTCACCCGTCCAAAGAGAATTCCAATCCAGGTCAGCGGCAGCCGCAACGCCTGCGGAGTGCTGAGCAGCACATTAGGTTTGATCTCGAGTTCATCCAGATCGATATCCGGTTGGTAGAAGCGGTTAAATAATACCAGCCCGTTTGCCCCACCTTGCTCCAGCCGCTTTGCCATGTTCGCCATGTTGCTAAAAAAAGGGCTCAGTTTGACCGCTACCGGAATCGAGACCGACGACTTCACCGCCCGCAGAATGTCAATGTACGTCTGCTCCACCACTGCTCCGGAGACGTCCGTGTCCGTGGGGATGTAGTAGATGTTGCACTCCAGAGCGTCGGCGCCCGCTTGCTCGATTTGCCGGGCGTAGCGCGTCCATCCACCTAGGGTGGCACCGTTCAGACTGGCGATCACGGGAACGTCAACAGCTGCCTTGGCCTTTTGAATGTGCTTGAGGTACTCCTCCGGGCCCAGGTAAAACTCGCCGGCTTGCGGGAAGAATGTGAGCGCCTCGGCGAAGCTCTCCGTCATGGCCGAGAGATGGTGATCCATTTCCTGGCTCTCCAGCCGTATCTGTTCCTCGAAGAGGGAAGACAGAACGATCGCGGAAGCGCCCGCATCCTCAAGCCGCCGGATATTAGACAACTCCTGGGTCAGCGGCGAAGCCGAGGAAACCAGGGGGGTTTGAAGTTTCAGTCCGAGGTAAGTTGTGCTCAGGTCAATCATGATGGCTCCTGCAAATGCATAGATCTTTCGCTACGCTCAAGATGACGGTTTCACGTCAGTCGGCGTGGACTTCGTGCTGTTCCGCCGCTTTTTCTTTCTCTTCCGTCTTCTCTTGCGCAGGCGGCTTTTCGAACTTCCGTTGCGCCAGATACTCGTACATGCGGTAGCGCACCTCAGCATCGCGTTGTGCCTGCTGCCACAAGCGGCGAGCATCTTCCGGTTTACTCTTGGTCAACATCTGGAACCGGGTCTGCTGCTGCAGGAAATCCTGCACTTTCTTGGTAGGCGTGCGCGTGTCCAGGGTCAAAGGATTCTCTCCGGCTTCGGCCCGCTCCGGGTTATACCGGTAGAGAAGCCACTGGCCGGATTCAACCGCCACCTTTTGGTCCGACATGGCGGTCGTCATGTTGATGCCATGCGCGATACAGTGCGAGTACGCGATGATGATGCTAGGTCCGTTATAGGCTTCCGCTTCAAGGAAAGCCTTAAGGGTGTGCTCGTCCTTGGCGCCCATGGCTACACTGGCGACGTACACGTGGCCGTAGCTCATGGCCATCAGGCCAAGATCTTTCTTGGGTCCAGGCTTGCCGCCCGCTGCAAACTTGGCGACAGCCGCGCGGGGCGTTGACTTGGACGCCTGTCCGCCGGTGTTGGAGTAGACCTCGGTGTCGAGTACCAGCAGGTTGACGTTACGCCCGCTGGCCAGGACGTGATCGAGGCCGCCGTAGCCGATGTCGTAAGCCCAGCCATCGCCGCCCACGATCCAGACACTCTTCTTAACCAGGGTATCGGCCACAGAAAGCAACTGCCTGCCCTCGACCGAGTCCAGACCTATGAGTTTTTGTTTCAGAAGTTCAACTCTCTGGCGCTGCTCGTAAATGTCAGACTCATCTTTTTGTGGCGCGTTCAGTATTGCGGTTGCCAACTGCTCGCCGATCGTGGTGGAGAGCCTACGGATGAGTTCGCGCGCGAACTCGGTCTGTTTGTCGATGGAAATACGGAATCCCAGGCCAAATTCGGCGTTGTCCTCGAATAGCGAGTTAGACCAGGCCGGACCGCGGCCATCGGCATTCTTGGTCCACGGCGTGGTTGGCAGGTTTCCACCATAAATCGAGGAGCAACCGGTCGCGTTGGCCACCAGGGCGCGATCCCCGAAAAGCTGGGTCAGCAGCTTGAGATAGGGCGTCTCGCCGCAGCCCGAGCAGGCGCCGGAGAACTCGAACAGCGGCTCCTGCACCTGCTGCTGGCGAATGTTGCTGGTCTTGATCTTGCGGCGATCGAGCTCAGGAATCTTTAAGAAGAACTCCCAGTTCTCGCGCTCGGGGAAGCGCAACGGTGGCTGCGGCATCATGTTGATGGCCTTCAGTCGTGTCTCAGGTTTGTTCTTGGCCGGGCAGATGTCCACGCAAATGCCGCAACCGGTGCAGTCTTCGGGCGCGACTTGGATGGTGTACTTGAGTCCTGCCCATTCCTTGTCGCGCGCCTCGGTCGACTTAAACGTCTTGGGCACCCGGGTCAGGGCTGTCGGCTCGTAAACCTTGATACGGATCACAGCGTGCGGGCACACCATCGCGCACTTCCCGCATTGTATGCAGGTCTTGGTATCCCAAACCGGAATTTCGAGAGCCAGGTTCCGCTTCTCCCATTTCGCCGTGCCAACCGGGAAGGTGCCGTCGGCAGGGAAGGCGCTGACCGGAAGCTCGTCGCCGCGACCGCCATAAATCGCGCCCAGCACATCACGCTCGAACTTGGGGGCGTCGGGAGAAAACGGCGGCGGCATGGTGTTCTTGCTGTTCGCTTGCGCCGGAACCTTCACTTCGAACAGGTGCGCTAGTGTCTCATCCACCGCACACATGTTCTTCTGCACAATTTCTTCACCCTTGCGGCCATAGGTGTCCCGGATGGATTTGCGAATGGCTTCGATCGCCTGTTCGCGGGGCAAAACTTTAGAGATGGCAAAGAAGCATACCTGCAGGATTGTGTTCATGCGCGCGCCCATGCCGGTGTCGCGGGCGACGCTATAGCCATCGATAACGTAGAACTTGGCTTTCTTGGCGATCAGCTGCTCTTGTGCCTCGCGTGGCAGTTTGTCCCAGACCTCGTCCGGCCCGAACGGGCTGTTAAGCAGAAAGACGCCGCCAGGCACGAGCGCGCTTAACATGTCGTAGCGGTCCAGGAAAATCCACTGGTGACAGGCGATGAAATTAGCCTTCGAGACCACGTAGGTCGAACGAATCGGTTGCGGGCCGAAGCGCAGATGGGACACGGTCATGGCGCCGGACTTCTTGGAGTCGTAGACGAAGTAGCCCTGCGCGTAATTGTCGGTGTTTTCGCCGATGATTTTGATGGAATTCTTGTTCGCACCTACCGTGCCGTCAGCACCCAGGCCGTAGAACATGGCGCGAACAACGCTGTCCGGCTCCGTGGAGAACTCGGAGTCGTAATCGAGACTGGTCTGGCTTACGTCATCCTGGATTCCGACTGTGAAATGGCTCTTGGGCTGGGCTGCCTTAAGGTTGTCGTACACCGCCTTCACCATGGCAGGCGTGAATTCCTTCGAGGACAAGCCATAGCGGCCGCCGATAATCACGGGAGCAGCTTTCAATTTGCTGTAGCCCTTTTGCAGTCCTTGGAATACCGCATTTACCACATCGAGATATAGCGGCTCACCGGCGCTGCCCGCTTCCTTGGTGCGATCGAGAACCGCGATTTTGCGCACGGTCGAGGGCAACATTTCGAGGAAGCGCTTTATAGCAAAAGGCCGATACAGCCGCACTTTCAGCAAGCCGATCTTCTCGCCGCGGGCATTCAGATACTCGACGGTTTCGTGTGCCGCCTCCGCGCCCGAGCCCATCATGACCAGCACGCGCTCAGCGTCGGGTGCGCCAACATAATCAAACAGGTGATACGACCGTCCTACAACCCGGGCAAACTCGTCCATGGTCCGTTGGGTGAATTCAGGACAGACCTCGTAATAGGGATTGCAAGTCTCGCGGATCTGGAAGAAAACATCCGGGTTCTGAGCCGTACCGCGCATCACGGGATGATCCGGAGACAGAGCTCGCCGGCGATGCTCGAGCACCCGGTCCATATTAATAAGAGAGCGCATGTCGTCTTCGGTCAGCATCTCGATCTTGTTGACCTCATGGGAGGTGCGGAAACCATCGAAGAAATGGAGGAACGGGATGCTTGACTCGAGGGAAGCAGCGTGTGCGATCAAGGCCAGGTCCATGGCCTCCTGCACCGAGTTGGAGCACAGCATGGCGTAGCCGGTCGAGCGGCAGCTCATCACATCGCTATGGTCGCCAAAAATGGAGAGGGCATGGGCCGCCACGGTGCGAGCCGAGACGTGGAATGCGGTGGGCGTCAGTTCGCCCGCAATCTTATTCATATTGGGGATCATCAGGAGCAATCCCTGGGAGGCTGTGAACGTGGTGGCCAGGGAACCCGTTTGCAGGGCGCCATGCACGGCCCCCGCGGCTCCGCCTTCGCTCTGCATTTCAATGACTTGGGGTACAGTACCCCAGATATTGGAGAGCCCCTGAGAAGCCCATTCGTCGGCCCACTCGCCCATGGCGGAAGAAGGCGTGATCGGGTAGATCGCGATGACCTCGTTGACTCGGTAGGCAACGTTGGCCACCGCCTCATTGGCATCCATGGTCTTGAACTTGCGCTTCATGTGGCTCCTCTATGGCCCCTGCTCGGACAGACGTGCGGTGCTGAATTGCCACTCCAGCATGACGTTGCTGGGTGGCTCGCGTCGGCAACCTGCGTCACACAGGATTGTGATATCCGTCACAATGGGCACTGCGCGTCGCGCGGACGCGAAAAAGGAATCGGTGGGCAGGGATTATTTTCCTTTCCTTCGCAGCCTAACAATTAGCTGGCGAGCGGGCTGTGACGAAGGTCACGGCTTAGGGTTACAGGTTCGCGAATGGGAGAAACAGTAACGCGCACGAGCAAACCTGCATCTATGCAGAGTTGGTGGGCTCGATGAGAGTGTTGCCTGAGCAGGTCAGACTGGGCATGGACGAGCTCCGAACTCATATCGTCGTTCTCTACGACGGCGTGTGTGGATTATGTAACCGGCTAAACCAGCTTCTCCTGACGAGGGACTCGGCAGACCGCTTTCGTTTTGCTCCTCTGCAAAGCCAATTTGCTTCACGGGTGCTGGCCCGGCACGGAATCGATCCCGGCAACCTGGACACGGTTTACGTTCTGCTCGCCTACGAACAACCCGGTGAATCCCTGTTGGCGAGAGGCGATGCGGTCTCTTACGTTCTGCGCGAAATAGGTGGGGTGTGGAGCGTTATGGGTGGTTTCTTCGGCATTTTGCCGAAGGGATTGCGAAACTGGCTCTACGACCTGGGAGCAAGTCATCGCTACCAACTATTTGGTAAGGATGAGGTCTGCCCGATACCCCTTCCGGAATATCGAAGGAAGTTTATCGATGTATAGCAGATGTGAGCTCGGTGAAATTCAATCGTGCCTAGACATTTCTGAAAGTTCAAGCGGCAGCTCGATTTGCGGACCAGAAGAGATGAGGCATAAAATAGCTGACCGTCAACTCCCGTGGATGGATCCTGCACGACCGCTCACGCAGTACTTGCCCCAATCCGGCTGCGCTGGTTCGCTGTTACGTCCCGATTCTGTGACCACATGTCAAACGGCTGAATTCACTGAATTCTAGGAGGAATACTGCCATGGCGAAGAGAAGGAGTCAGGGAGTTTCGCGTCGGGAGTTCGTGAAAATTGCCGGCGCCGGCACACTGGCTGCTGGCATGGGCCCCGCTTTCCTGTTTCAGAAGGGCCCCCAGAAGACGCTCAAAATTATTCAATGGAGCCATTTTGTCCCGGCTTACGATAAGGAATGGTTCGACACCGTATTCACCAAGCAATGGGGTGAGAAGCACAACACCAACGTAATTGTGGATCACATCTCGCTGACCGAAATTCCTGCCCGGGCGGCGGCCGAAGTTTCGGCACAACAGGGCCACGATCTCTGCATGTTCCTCTCACCGCCGGCGGCCTACGAGAACCAGGTCATTGATCACCGCGAGATCTACGAAGAAGTCCAGAGGAAGCACGGCAAGCCGATTGACCTGGCCGTAAAGTCCAGCCTCAATCCCAGGACCAAGAAGTATTTTGCCTTCGCCGATTCCTACGTTCCCGACCCGGGCAACTGGCGCAAGGACCTGTGGTCCGAGGTTGGTTATCCCAATGGTCCCGACAATTACGACCAGTTGCTGGATGGCGCCCGCAAGATTCGCCAGAAACAGGGCAATCCGTGCGGCATTGGCCTCTCCCAGGAACTCGACACCAATATGGCGATGCGCGCGCTCATGTGGTCATTTGGCGCCTCTGAGCAGGACGAAAACGGCAACGTGGTCATCAACTCGAAGAACACCATCGAAGCTTTGAAGTTCATGAAGCAACTGTATAAGGACACAGAAACTCCCGAGGTATTCACTTGGGACCCGTCGTCCAACAACCGCGCCATGCTGGCGGGCAAAGTGTCGTTTGTCGAAAACGCGATTTCGATCACCCGCGAGGCGGAAGTCAAGAAGATGGACATTGGCAAACAGGTCATGGTTTCCCACGCTCTGGCTGGACCCAAGGCTCGTCTGGCGTCGGAGCACGTGATGTCTTGCTACGTGATCTGGAAATTTGCCCAGAACCAGGAAGGCGCCAAGCAGTTCCTCGTGGACTTCATCGACAGCTTCCACGATGCCTTCAAAGCCAGCGGTTTCTATAATTTTCCCTGCTTCCCAAGCACGGTGCCGAGGCTCAAAGAAGAAATCTCCAATGACCCGAAAGCTGACCCGCCGGACAAATATAAGGTCCTCGGGGACGTGCTCGACTGGGCTACGAACGTCGGGCATCCGGGTTACGCCACGGCGGCGGTGGACGAGGTCTTCAACACGTTTGTGATTCCCACCATGTTTGCCAAGGTTGCGCGTGACCAGGAGACCCCTGAAAACGCCGCGTCCGCGGCCGAGAAAGAAGTAAAACGTATCTTCGATAAATGGAAAACCGCGTAACCCGGGATCAGAATGGCGATTGTCGAAACCAGAAAACTCACCAAGGTTTTCAAACAGGGCCAGGCCGGGGCGGTTAACGACGTAAACCTGCAGACGCGCGAGAGCGAGTTCCTCGTGTTTCTGGGGCCCTCCGGCTCTGGCAAAACCACACTGTTGCGCATGATTGCCGGACTGGAGACGCCGACCTCGGGTGAGGTCCTAATTGGCGGCAGTGTGGTCAACCACCTTCCACCGCGCGAACGCCGCATCGCGATGGTCTTCCAGAGTTACGCGCTCTATCCACACCTGACCGTCTACCAGAACATCGTTTTTCCGCTAAAAGCCCAGAAGATCAAAAAAGAGCTGCACAAACAAAAAGTCGATTGGGCGGCCTCGTTGCTCGGTATCGGCCGCCTGCTCGACCGCAAACCAAGAGAACTTTCCGGAGGCGAGCGGCAGCGCGTCGCCCTGGCGCGTGCCATTGTGCGCGAGCCCTCGGTCTTCCTGCTGGACGAACCTCTCTCCAATCTCGATGCAAAGTTACGCGCCTCAGCGCGCGAGGAGTTGGAGCAATTCCAAAAGCGGGTGGGCACAACCACCATCTACGTCACTCACGACCAAGTGGAAGCAATGGCCATGGGCGATCGGGTGGTCGTTCTCAATCAGGGAACAGTGCGCCAGATCGGCACACCGCAGGAAGTTTACGACGAGCCCGCCGACACCTTTGTCGCAACTTTCCTGGGCTCGCCACCCATGAACCTGCTCGATTCAGACGATCTCATCATCGGCTTCCGTCCGGAGCGCTTTCTTCCCTCCAGCTTGGTTGCCCGCTCGGGTTCGACCGACGAGATCGCAAGCAAGATGAGAACGGAACACCTGCTGCTCGCTGATGTCGGTAAACGGGTCCCGCTGCGTTTTCGTGTGGAATATCTCGAATACCTCGGGGCCGAACGAATCCTTTACGGGGCATTGGAAGGGGGACGTTTTTCTGGCAAGTCCGTGGTGTCACGAATTCCCTCCGGAGTGCCCGGGAAATACGAAGCGAACTCGGTCCACGACTTCCTCGTGCCGGAAAGTGAGTTGAAGTTCTTCGATCGCACCAGCGAAAAGCGGGTTGAGGCTAAAGCCATTCAATGGCAATGACGAACCGTAAGCTCGGGGTGCTGATGTTTTCGCCTGCGATTATCTACGTGCTGGCGGTAGTCGGAGTACCCTTTGTCCTAGCGTTTATTTACGCTGTGGGCGACGTGAAGATCGCCAGCGTCGGTTATCACTACGTGGGTCTGGCCAATTTCCGAAGCGTCCTGCAAAGCCCAACGTTCCGCCGCTCACTCTACGACTCGATCGTTTTCACGATTGGCACCCAGATCGTCGTACTGGTTGGATCAACCATTCTTGCTCTCGCGCTCAAGGACAGATTCACGGGCCGCGGGTTTATCCGATTTTTGATCCTGCTGCCCTGGGTTGCCCCGGTTTCCCTCGGCACGATCGGCTGGAAGTGGATCTTGGATTCCATCTACAGCGTGATTAACTGGGTCCTGATTCATCTGCACTTCGTGAAGCCGTTCGACACGCCCATGTGGCTAGGTGATCCCACGCTCGCCATGCTTTCGGTAATCGGAGTGGAGAGCTGGCGCTTGCTCCCGTTCTCGACGGTGATCCTGCTGGCGGGACTCACTGCCATACCTCGTGACATTCCCGAAGCCGCCGCTGTGGACGGCGCCGGCTTCTGGCGCACACTTTTTCGGATTACGATTCCGATGATCCTGCCTATCGTGAGCGTCGCCATTCTGTTCGGTGTGATTTTTGTATTCACCGACATGACGGTGGTTTACATCTTGACGCGTGGCGGCCCTTATGACACGACCCAGGTGTTGCCTTCGCTGGCGTTCTTCACTGGAATTCTAGGTAGCGACCTGGCTGAGGGCGCAGCCATCTCCATCTTCCTGGTACCCATACTGGTGGCCGTGGCCTATTTCATGCTCCGGGTTGCGAGCCGATCGGAGGTTGGCTGATGGTCAGCGGAACGGCCCGCAGGCTCTTCGGTGGTGTGGTGCACGCCTTCGTTCTGATAGCCTTCTCCGTGCTCCTGGCCTTTCCGTTCTACTGGATGTTGATCACGATCTTCAAGACCACTAACGATCTTTATGACCTGCGGAACAACCCTTTCAAATTCAATGAAAAGCCAACCCTCGAACACTTGCAGTTGCTTTTCCATGACACGCTTTACTTGCGCTGGGTGGGGAACACAGCGTTTGTCGGAGCCGTAGTAGTGCTGATCACGTTGCTGCTGGCCGTGCCTGGGGCTTATGCCTTGGCGCGCCTGACCGGCCGCTGGGGCGAACGCCTCGGCATCGGTATTTTCCTGACTTACCTGGTCCCGCCCACGCTGCTATTCATCCCGCTAGCCCGGCTAGTCGCGATTCTGGGTCTTCAAGATAGCTTGTGGTCTTTAATTGTTGTGTATCCCAGTTTCACAGTTCCGTTTTCGATATGGCTGCTGATGGGCTTCTTCAAATCCATTCCCCGGGAACTGGAAGACGCGGCCATGGTGGACGGACTCACTCGTTTCGGAGCATTTATCAAACTCGTGGTGCCCATCTCCGTTTCGGGCATCCTGACCGTGGTGATCTTCAGCTTCACCCTGGTGACCCAGGAATTCGGTTACGCATTGACATTCATTTCTTCCAAATCCCACCAGATGGTAGGCGTCGGCGTACCGATATTTCTGGTGCGTGGTGACGTCTACTATTGGGGCTCGCTGATGGCTGCCTGCCTGATTACCAGCTTGCCGATTGCTTTGCTTTATAACGTCTTTCTCGATCGGTTCATCGCCGGCTTTACCGTGGGCGCAGTTAAGTAGGCGGGATTGGCCCTGGTTGTGGTTTTCAGCTATTTTGAATCCGGCTTGGATGCAATGGCTGTCTTGCCCGGCGGCTCTACTTCGTCTCCGAAAAGTGTTACCCCCCAACGAGGAACTCCTCGGTACCTAACCAAGCCCCCTGTCTGATCGGCATGGCGAAATACATGAACGATAGCGCAAACAGCCACGGCGACAAGAAACAGCATCCACGTGGCGTACCAGACGGTATCAGACGGTATCCAGCCACGGATAGCGCTTGCCCAGACCAAGTGAGGCAAGAAACAAGGTCCAGAAGACAATCGCGGGGGTCCAGCGTCGCCATTTTTCGTCTCATCGAAGTCCCTCAATCGCTCCACTTACGCCACTGTTTCCGCCCTTCTGGCCTCCTCGCTCGTTAAAGCCAATCGTCCGCCGGTTCTGGAATTGCTTGACAAGTCACGGTTGAGCGGTATAAGACCATGCACTCCAACTCGCGCCTGCGAGTTTGTACTCATTCGCCTTGCCGCAACTCGCGCCGTGCTGTCGCGGTTGGAACGAAACGAAGCCCGTAAAGCCGCACGCACTCGGAATCACTGGAGGAAACGATGCCCTGGACCCAGGTCTACGATCCTTTGAACCACTGGTGGCTCTCCACTCTGATCGCGGCGCTGCCCATTATCGTGCTGTTCACGTTGTTGGCCGGCTTGCGGGTGAAACCGCATCTCTGCGCGCTGGCTGGGGCAGGCACCGCGTTGATCATGGCCATCTGGGTTTTCCATATGCCTGCCAAGTTGGCAGGCATGAGCTTCTTCTACGGAGTGGCGTTTGGCCTGCTGAAAATTGCCTGGATTGTGGTGGCTGCCGTCTACCTCTACGACATTTCGGTCGAAACCGGCAAATTCGAAATCATGAAGCATTCCGTGGCCGGGATCACCGCCGATCGCCGCTTGCAACTGCTGTTGGTGGCCTTCTGCTTTGGCGCCTTCATTGAGGGAGCCGCTGGCTTTGGCGCTCCGGTAGCGATTGCAGGCGCATTCATGATCGGCCTGGGATTCAAACCATTCCATGCCGCGGCTTTGAACCTAATCGCCAATACAGCCCCCGTTGCATGGGGAGCGATCGGCACTCCCGTTCACACCTTAGCGCTGGTATCGGCATTGCCAGAGTCCGATCTGAACGCGATGATCGGCCGTATTTTGCCTTTTACCGCTGTCATCGTTCCGTTCTGGCTGGTACGCGCCATGGTGGGCTGGAAGGAAACCTTCGAAGTCCTGCCAGCGATCCTGGTAGTCGGTATCTCCTTCGCCGCGACTCAGTATTTATGGTCCAACCACGTCGACAGCAACCTTGTGGACATAGCCTCCGGCGTGGTCTCGCTGGTCGTCACCCTCATCTTTCTTCGTTTCTGGCAACCCAAGCACATATGGCGCTTCGAAGACGAACGCGATGCGCCGGGGATCGCTGCAGGCGCTGCGACGACCCCCGATCCGAAGAGACACTATCCTGGACCCACTCACCCGGCTGCAAAGCCTGGAGTTTTGGAAGACTACGTAGGGGAGCAGTGGCAGAAAAAAGACATCAGCTACGCTGCCGAGACGGCTGCGGTTCATTACACAGGCAGGCAGGTAGCTTTAGCCTGGATGCCGTTTGCGATTCTTTCCGTGTTCGTCTTGCTTTGGGGCCTTCCCTCAGTCAAGGGACCGATGAACAAGCTCACCACGCCGGTGTGGAACGTGCCCTATTTGCATAATGCAGTTACACGAGCAGCGCCGGTGGTCCGAAAACCGACTCCGGAAGCGGCTAAATATGACTTTAACTGGCTGTCGGCTACGGGAACGGGCTGTTTCCTCGCGGCGGTCGTCGCGGGAGTGCTTCTGGGTTTGGGTCCCGGCCAGCTGCTGAAGACCTTCTTTCACACCCTCTATCGCATGAGGCTCGCCGTCGTGGCAATCTCCGCCATGCTTGGGCTGGGGTTTATCACGCGCTACTCAGGGATGGATGGTGTCTTGGGACTGGCCTTTACCCGTACGGGCTGGTTGTTCCCGTTCTTCGGAACCTTCCTCGGCTGGCTGGGAGTCGCCCTGACGGGCAGCGATACGTCGTCGAATGCCTTGTTCGGCAGCTTGCAGCACATCACCGCTCAGCAACTGAATCTGGATCCCATTCTGATGTGCGCTGCCAATAGCGCTGGCGGCGTCATGGGCAAGATGGTGGATGCCCAGTCCATCGTGGTGGCTACGTCGGCAACGAACCAAGTGGGTAACGAAGGCATCATCTTCCGATTTGTCGTCTGGCATTCGATCGCCTTGGCAGCGATCGTGGGCCTGATCGTGATGATGTACGCTTACGTTGCCCCCAACCTGGTGCCGCATGGATTAACCATCGTGAAGTAATGACTGGACGTATTTACATCCAGCCGCAGGCCAGAAGAATCTTACCGCCGAGATCGCAGAGGCGCCGAGAAGATGCCTTGTGTTCCAAACTCCCCGGCGCTCTCGGCGGTGAATTCTTAATACCCGCACTCTTTCGTGGTGTAACATTAACTGCCGGTCCCGGTGCCGCGTCAGACTACGGACCAGCTTGAGGACATCCGGCGGATTTTCATGGACGCGCATATCCTCGATCAGTTCCGTGCCATCGTCGGTCGAGGCCTGATCAGCGAACCTTCCCAGCTCCACACCTATGAATGTGACGGGCTGACTAATTTTCGTGTCATGCCGCTCGCCGTTCTGCTTCCCAAGTCAACCGAGGAAGTGCAGGCCGTTGTCCGTCTCTGCAACCGGGAGAAGATTCCGTTTGTTGCGCGAGGATCCGGCACTGGCCTCAGTGGCGGTGCGTTGCCGGTCGAGAAGGGAATCGTCATTAGCCTTGCGCGGATGAACCGCATACTCGAAGTTGACTTGCCGAATGCGCGTGTTGTGGTGGAGCCGGGCGTTATCAATGCAGAGGTTACGGCACGGGTGGCTGCTCAAGGCTTCTTTTACGCTCCCGATCCGTCATCACAGTCCGTATGCAGCATTGGGGGCAACGTCGCGGAGAACTCAGGCGGTGCGCACTGTTTGAAATATGGATTTACGACTACGCACGTGCTGGCGCTCGAGGTAGTTCTTCCCGACGGATCTCTCGTGCATCTCGGCGGCCGTGCGGCAGATCGGCCCGGATACGACCTGCCTGGAATCTTTGTGGGATCAGAAGGAACACTCGGGATCGCAACGAAAGTCGTTTTGCGAATTGTAAAGAAGCCGGAGGTGATCCAGACGCTGCTGGCTGCCTTTAATTCCACCAACGAAGCAGGAGCGGCAGTAAGCGGCATCATTGGAGCGGGGATGCTGCCCGCGGCTATCGAGATGATGGACAACCTCGCAATACAAGCAGCTGAAGCTTCTGTTCACGCCGGATATCCCAACTGTGGCGGTTTGCTCCTCGTGGAACTCGACGGGCCGGCCGCCGAAGTTGAGCACTTGATGGAGCAGGTAGGCGAGATTTGCCAGCAGTGCGGCGCGTGGGAAATCCGCGTCGCCCAAACGGAGGCCGAGCGCGCCGTGGTTTGGAAGGGACGCAAAGCCGCCTTCGCGGCCATGGGACGCATTTCACCCAACTATATCGTGCAGGATGGCGTGATTCCGCGGACAGCGCTCCCCAAAGTGCTCAGCGAAATTGAGCGCATGAGCGCGGAGCAGGGGCTGAAGGTGGCCAACGTTTTTCACGCGGGCGATGGGAACCTGCATCCACTGGTTTTGTACGACGGGCGAGTTCCCGGCCAGGAGGAGCGCGCCATGGAGCTTTCGATCAACATCCTGCGTCTTTGCATTCAATGTGGCGGCTCGATTACCGGCGAACACGGCGTCGGTGAAGAGAAAAAGATGATGATGTCGGAGATGTTTGCGGAACCCGATCTGGAGACAATGCAACTGGTACGTTGCGCATTCGATCCCCAGCGACTCTCGAATCCGGGCAAAGTGTTTCCGCGCACTCGCCTTTGTGCGGAGAGAACAGGGCCATACCAACCCCATCCGTTGGAGGTCGCAGGCGTCGCAGAATTCTTCTGAGAGACCGTCGGCGGCTGAAGCCACCTCGGCATGACAAGAGAAGGCGAAAGAGCGCGGAATCAGAAACGTAAAAGCAGTGTGATGTACTTGAATTCCGACCTGAGCTGCCGTGGCCGCGGAGCGGAGCCAGAAAAGCCCACGGCGTAAACCGTGGGTGAATGGCGGAAGAGGCGAAGAAGTTGTCATCCATGACCCCGCAGTCGCCCATTGGAGTCGCCGGGATCGAGGCCGCCTGGACTGATCTGCGCGCCATCGTCGGCGCCGAGCACATGCGTGCTGGGATGGCCGAAGACGCGCTCGATGGCGTCCGGCCACAAATGGTGATCGAACCGGCCAATGCCGAGGAGATGGCCAAGGTCCTGAAAACTGCGACTAACGCCGGTCTGCAGGTCATTCCGCGTGGGGGTGGCACGAAACTGGATTGGGGCAATCCGCCGCGTGGCGCTCAGCTAATTATCTCGACTGGCCGCCTGAACCATGTGGTGGAACATGCCTGGGGAGACATGACTGCGACGGTAGAGGCCGGCTGTACCGTCCAGCAACTGCAACAAACACTCGCTGAACACGGTCAACGTCTGGCCCTTGATCCTCTCTGGCCTGAGAAAGCGACGATCGGCGGAATTTTGTCTAGCAACGACAGCGGTCCGCTCCGCATTCGCTTCGGCTCTTTGCGCGACTTGATCATCGGCATCACTCTGGCTTTGCCGGATGGTACGCTTGCCAAAAGTGGTGGCAAGGTCGTAAAGAACGTTGCCGGTTACGACTTGCCGAAACTGGCTACTGGAGCCCTAGGCACGCTTGGGATCATCACGCAAGCCATCTTCCGCCTACATCCGGTCCCGCGTACGAGTCGGACTCTGAGCTTCTCCGCGCCAGATGGCTCTATCATTAACGCCTTCATCCTCGCGGTGCTGGACTCCAAACTTGTACCGACTGGCATGCAGGTTCGTGCCGAGAATTCGCCGCGATGCGACGCGGATGTCCGCTTCGAGGGGACAGCCGCGGGTTGCGATGTTCAGGTTGAACAGGTCACGCGCCTTGCGTCGAGTCTCTCGGCATCCCGGTCGCGGGAAGGAACCTGGGATTTCCGCTCTGCCTTGTGGGCTGGCGTTGAGCCAGCCGTTATCTGTAAGTTCACCTTGCTCCCGACAAATCTCGGCGCTTTTCTGGATCAATTGAGGAGAGTGGCGGAAGAGAATCATCTCTCGTGGAAATTGGTCGGTCAGGCATTGGGCGTCGGCCTGATCCGCCTAGAAGGAAAAGATCCTTCGGTTCTGCTCAGCGCAGTTCTGGAGCTGCGGAAGAATCTAGAGAGCAGAGCTGGCGCGCTCGTCATCCTGGGCTGCCCGGTTGAGATCAAGGCGAAAACAGATGTTTGGGGCAGCCCCGGCAATGCTCTGCACCTCATGAAAAGCATCAAAGCTCAATTCGACCCTACCGGGACACTAAATCCGGGCCGGTTCATCGGGGGTATTTGATGACGCAAGGCGCCACCCAGTCTCCAAACTCGACTTCCGGTGCTTTCGACACCCACCATCCACCCTCATCCGATCTGATTAACGCTTGCGTGCATTGCGGCTTCTGTCTGCCGACTTGTCCCACCTACGCGCTTTGGGGCGAGGAGATGGACTCGCCGCGGGGGCGCATTTACCTGATGAAGCTTGCCCTCGAGCGCAAGGTTCAGCTGGACCCGACTTTCGTCCATCACATGGACAACTGTCTCGGGTGCATGGCCTGCATGACGGCGTGTCCATCAGGCGTGAAGTACGACAAGCTGATCGAAGCGACCCGTGCCCAGATCGAGCGCAATTTTGCCCGGCCAATCACCGACGGCATTCTGCGCCGAATGCTCTTCGATCTGTTCCCGCGGCCGGAACGGATGCGGCGATTGCTGTGGCCCATGCGAATATACCAGCGATCTGGATTGCAATCTCTGGTGCGCCAGAGCGGCATCCTCAAGTGGTTGCCCAAGAGCTTCGCCGTTATGGAAGGGTTGATGCCAACTCTGCCCGAGCCAAACAGCACTGCTTTGCCTAAGCACATGGAGGCACAAGGGGAGCGGCGATTGCGCGTGGGCTTGCTGCTGGGATGCGTGCAGCGTGTCTTCTTTCCCGATGTCAACGCTGCCACGGCCCGCGTACTGGCTGCCGAAGGTTGCGAGGTCGCGGTCCCCAAGGATCAGTGCTGCTGCGGCGCACTGATGATTCACGCTGGAGAAGAGAAGGCTGCGCTTGACTATGCGCGCCGCACCATCGATGCGTTCGAACGCGCCAAGGTGGACCAAGTCGTTATCAATGCAGCCGGTTGCGGATCAAATATGAAGGAGTACGGCTATCTGTTGCGTGAGGATCCGAAATACGCCGAGCGGGCTAAGGCATTCTCCGCTAAGTGCCGTGACATTTCCGAAGTGCTGAGCGAACTGGAGCCCCGAGCTGCACGGCATCCCATTCGCTTGAAAGTGGCGTACCACGATTCTTGCCACCTGCAACATGCGCAGTCGGTACGCACCCAACCACGCGCGGTGCTGGGAAGAATTCCGGAGCTTCAAATCCTTGAGCCGGCAGAAGCCGCGCTATGCTGCGGCTCGGCGGGAATTTACAACCTGGTGCGTCCCGAACCTGCCAGAGAGCTCGGCGAACGCAAGGTCCGCAACCTGCTCGCTACGACTCCCGACATTGTGGCCTCAGGTAATCCCGGATGTCTGCTGCAACTGCACACCGGTCTCAAGGCCGCCGGCGTCTCGGTTCCGGTGGTCCACATGGTGCAGCTCGTAGACGCTTCCATGCGCGGCCTGTCTGCCGAGTCTCTCCTGAGACACTGAGTACATTCCGCGCCATCTGTGACGAGCATCACACGAAACCGGTTTTCTATGGTGTACTCTTCCTTCCTGCGTAGCCCGGGCCCTGCATCTGATTTTTACGATTCTCAGTTCAACTGCTAAGCGCTTTTGTACCGCGCAAAGGAGTCGACATGAAAAAAATTCATGTTGTGATCTCGGTGGTTATCTTGGCAATTGTTATCACCTGGGCCGGCTGCCAGGGAGGCCCCGGAGCAGGCAACACCATAAGGATCGGCGTAGTGACTTCTCTAACCGGCAGCAATGCCGCCTTCGGCCAGGCGCACAAGAATGGCTACACCATCGCACTGGAAGAGATCAACGCCAGGGGCGGCCTGCTGGGCAAGAAGGTCGAGCTGGATTATTACGACGACCAGAGCCGACCCGACCAGGCGGTGCAAGGAGTTTCCAAGCTGGTGGACCAGGACTACGTGCCGGTTATTCTCGGCGCCTATTCTTCGGAGAGCACGCGTGCCATCGTACCGGTGGTGACCCAAAAACAGGTGCCACTTGTCATGCCGACCGCCGTCGCCGACAACGTGATGGAAACCGGCTCGCAATGGGTTTTCCGCATTTGCGCTGGCTCGGGATCGTATGCCGCCGCGACTCTCGATTTCCTGAAAAATAATGGTGATCCCAAGACCCTGGCTATCGTTTACGAGAACACAAACTTCGGCCAGTCCAACAACAAGTCGATGACGACAGCAGCGCGGGCAGCTGGACTTAACTTGGTGGACAGCGAGGCCTACCAGGCCAGCTCTCCGGATTACAAATCGCTATTGCAGCGCGTGAAGAGCAAGAACCCGGAAGTGATCTATTTTGCGTCTTACTTACTGGATGCCGGCACGCTGATGCGTCAAGCCGAGCAGGTCAATCTCAATCCCAAGTACTACACGTCGGCGGGCACCGGATTCGCAGCCGCGGAGTTTCCCACGCCGGACAAAGGAGCGGGGAAGTACGCCGAGTACACCTTCTCAGTTTCCCAATGGTTGCCGGCAGCGCGCTGGAAGGGTTCATCCGAATTCGACCAGAAGTATTTCAAACTAACCAATACGCATCCCGCGTATCACGGCATGGAAGCTTATGCTGCCTTGATGGTGGCGGCGGCCGCCATTGAGAATGCCAAGTCGGGGCAGGCACAGCCAATCCGCGATGCCCTGCGGCAATTGAATTTATCCGAGACACCTTTTGGTCCGGTGAAGTTCGATGCTCGCGGCCAGAACGCGCATCCAGTGCTCGTCACCCAGGTACAAGGAGGGCACTACAAGGTTGTCTGGCCGGTTGATGCCGCTGAGGCCAAGCCCATCATCCCGAGTCCACCTTGGTCGCAGCGCAAGTAAAGATGGTTTCGTGAGAGTTGAAATTACTCCTCAATTCTTGTCATTCCGAGGCGGCTTCAGCCGCCGAGGAATCTGCCTTTCACAGCTTTCCGTGCCACTTTCGACGTGCCGCTGATTGGCCCTGTCCTATGGCTAAAACCAGCGGAAGAGTAAAATCAGCGGACATTCCGTCCAGGCCGTGCCTAGCGCCGGCCAACTCACGGAGTCGGCGGTGAATTGGTTCTATCCTTGCATCCAGGCGATCCTCAACGGCCTTTTGACGGGCGCGCTTTACGCGCTGATCGGCATGGGCATGGCGCTCATCTTCGGAGTCATGCGCATCGTGAACTTCACCCACGGCGCATTTCTGATGCTGGGCATGTATGTCAGCTACGTGTTTTTCCTGAAGACCGGAATCAATCCCTATGTCGGGTTTATCGTTTCAGGCGCGATTTTGTTTGTGATTGGCTATGCCGTTTACATGCGCTTGCTGCGGCGGATTCCAGGGCAGGTGGATTTCATGGTGATCCTGCTCACCCTGGGACTCGGGCTGATCATCACCGACGGCGTTCAACTGGTGTTCGGCGCCGACTACCATCAGATCAATCTTCCGCTGCTGGCCAGAAATTTCCGCCTCGGCTCACAGATCTCTGTCAACGCGCCCTGGTTGCTGTCGTTCGTGATTGCGCTGATCCTGGCAGTGCTGCTGTATTTCGTCGTGACTCATACCATGTTTGGCCGGGCCGCGCGCGCTATTGCCCAGAACCCTTACGCCTCGCCCCTGATGGGCATCAACGTGAATCGCGTGCAGGCAATCTCTTTCGGAATTGGCGCAGCCGCCGCCGGAATTGCTGGAGCCCTGCTGCTGCCAGTCTTCTATCTGTATCCAACTGTAGGCAGCCAATTTGAACTTAAGTCCTTCGTGATGGTCGTGCTGGGCGGCATGGGCTCGATTCAAGGCGCTGCCATTGCTGGGCTCGTGTTGGGGGTCGTGGAAAGCTTGACCAGCCTGTACTGGGGTAACGAGTGGGCGCTGGCGGTTGATTTCGTCATCTTCATCCTCGTGCTGTCGCTGAAGCCAAGCGGAATTTTTGGGAGCCAGCGCGCGTGAGGAATCGGCAGTTCATAGCCGCGTCTGTGTTTTTCCTGCTGTCGCTCGCTGTTCCTCTTCTCGTCCGCTCAGACTACACGCTGCAGATTCTTTTTCGCGTCTTTCTGTTTGCTGCCCTGGGACTGGCATGGAACCTGGTGGGTGGATATGCCGGCCAACTCTCACTCGGTCACGCCGCGTATTTCGGGGTTGGTGCCTACGGATTGGCTCTGCTGTCGAAGGCCGGCATCTCATCCTGGGTCTCGCTTTTTCTTGGCATGGTACTCGCATTGATTTCAGCAGCAATCATCGGATTGGTTTCATTTCGCCTCCGCGGCCCTTATTTCGCACTCTGCACGATCGCGTTTGCGGAGGTGCTGCGGCTTGTTGCCAAGAACCTGCCCGACGTGACCGGCGGTGACGTGGGGACCCAGGTTCCCCTGCTGTTCACGCAATCTTCTATTAAGTCCTTTTACATCTCCGGCGTCCTGTTGACGGCGCTGGCCTTTGTTCTGACCGCCTGGATTGAGCGCTCCAAATTCGGCTATTACCTGATGGCAATTCGCGAGGACGAGGACACTGCGATGTCAGTCGGAATCAACACCTCGCACGTCAAGTTATGGAGCCTGCTGATCAGCGCAGCCATCACCGCTATTGGCGGAGCGTTTTACGCCAGCCTGTTTTTGTTCATCGTTCCCGACCAGGTCATGTCCATCGACATGTCGGTGGAGATCGCAATCGTTCCCATGCTGGGGGGAGCGGGCACCTTGTTCGGCCCGCTGATCGGTTCCATTGTTCTGGAGACCGCCTCCGAGATTTTCAAGAATGTCTTTCAGGAAGCTCACCTCCTTATATATGGGGTGCTGGTGGTGATTGTTGTGATTTTCCTGCCGGAAGGGATTGCGGGCACCATCGTCAACAAGCTGCGCCTGTTCAAGAAAGCGCCAGCTGCCCCGTTTGCCGCACAAGTGCCCGTTAGGCCAGAAGAAGAAGCGGAGAGAACCGCCTTTCGAAAATAGGGAGCATGCCCCTTCTCGAGGCAAAACACGTCAACAAACGATTCGGCGGCCTGAAGGCGGTCAACGACGTTTCCTTTGCCGTCGATCCCGGGGAAGTAACGTTTATCGTAGGCCCCAATGGCGCCGGGAAAACCACCTTGTTCAACCTGATCACCGGCGTATTCCATCCGGATAGCGGCAGCATTTATTTCCAGGACCAGGACATCACGAAGCTGACGCCGGACCGCGCAGCCCAACTCGGCATCGGACGCACCTTTCAGATCGTCAAGCCGTTGCGCAATCTCACCATTCTGCAAAACGTCATGCTGGGCGCATTCCTGCGCACTTCAAGTCCCGCCAAGGCCGAAGAAGAGGCGACAAGAGTCCTGAAATTTCTGCAGATGGAAAAATTTCTGCATCTCCCTGCGCGCGGCATGGGACTGCCGATGCTCAAGCGACTCGAGATCGCGCGGGCGCTCGCGACCCAACCCAAGCTGATCCTGCTGGACGAAGTAGTAGCCGGTTTACCTACCGCAGAAGCCATCAAGCTCGCCATGCTGCTCAAACGCCTGCCTGAGTGGGGTATCTCAGCCATCGGCGGCATCGAACATGTCATGCAGGTGGTCATGAAAATTGCTGACCGAGTAATTGTGATTGACCACGGCACATTGATAACCGAAGGAGTACCAGCTGATGTTGTACACCGTCCCGAGGTGATCGAAGCTTACCTCGGGCCCAAGTACAAGGAGATCGGCCTGTGAGCGATGCGCTCCTGCAACTCGAGGACGTGCGCGCCAGCTACGGTGATTTACAGGCGCTGTTCAATATCACGCTGGAGGTGAAGGCCGGGGAGGTCGTTACCCTCATCGGCGCCAACGGCGCGGGGAAGACTACCACTTTGCGCGTGATCTCGGGCCTCCTCCCCTGCAAAAACCGGAAACTGCACTTCGATGGACAGGACATCTCCAAGCTCCCGCCGCACGAAATTGTCATGCGAGGTGTCAGCCACGTTCCCGAAGGACGGCAGCTGTTTCCCTATATGAGCGTGGAAGAAAACCTCGCGCTGGGGGCATATATCCCGCGCGTGCGTCCCAAATTGAAGGTAGCGATCGAAGAGCAATTCGAGTTGTTTCCACGTTTGAAGGAGCGAAGGAAACAACTGGCCGGCACGCTCTCGGGCGGAGAGCAACAAATGCTTGCTGTCGCCCGCGGACTGATGGCCGCTCCGAAACTGCTTTTGCTGGACGAGCCCTCGCTGGGTCTCGCTCCCAAGATTGTCGAAGAAGTTTTTGCCAAGATCCAACAGATCGGCAAGACCGGCGTGACAGTCTTGATCGTCGAACAGAACGTGGTGGACGGACTGAGTATTTCCGATCGCGGCTACGTGGTGGAGAACGGCGAGATCACGTTGCAGGGAAGACCCAAGGAGTTGCTGGCCAACGAGCAGGTCCGGGCCGCGTATCTGGGACTGTGAACTCCTGCCATGTTCTTGTCATTCCGATGCGGCTTCAGCCACAGAGGAATCTGCTTTTGACAAGAGCGACTTTCCCCACGAGGTTTAAGCCCAGCCTCAAGCCCGCGTCTCCAGAATCACCGCAAGCCGTCTTGGCCCATGCGCTCCCTGGACGAGAATTTTTTCGATGTCGGCGGTCCGGCTGGAACCGCTGATCACGCAGGCAAACGAATTACGAGCCAGTTTCCCTGAGCGGAACAAGTTGGCCAGAGCAGTTTCGAGGTCGGGTACGAGTTGAGAAGTGTGGGCGTAAACAATGTGACAGGGAGCTACGATAGAAGCACCGCGTCCGCCGCATTCAGCAGTAACCAGGATTGACCCAGTTTGTGCGATCAATGCTTCCGCCAATGAAACGGTTGCTTCGGAAATTTCCCGCGGCGCGCCTTCGCCGGACCAGCGCAAAGGACGCTGCATCCGCGCCACTTCGATCAGTCGCCGTAACGACGGATCATCCTGCAGAAAGACCTCACCCGCAGGAAGCGAATCGAGAATCTTTGCGAGTTGGGAAGCACTGCCCGCAATGTCCGCTGTCAATGTGCACTCCATCAGGTTGGCGGCGCATTCTTGCTGAAATCGTTCCAGAGGATTCCGAATCGGTTCAAAGATCACAGCCGATTTTGGACCCCCGCGCAAGGCTGCTGGAGTGCGTAGCCCTGTGCGGATTCGTTCCAGAATTTGCTCCCGGCTTGGATTTTTAGCCGACAAGGCCCTTCCTCCATCGCGATCGAAAAGATTCCGTTGGCAACGGTACCGGCGCACGATAACGGTTCCAGGCTCGCATCGGGTCCACGATGGATCCGGCCAAGCCCATCCCATAAAGCGTGCGCAGCAGACTGCGCCCCAACGCACCCATCAGGACGAAAATTCTCGGGTGCAGCATCGAGGAGCGCCAGAGCCGAAACATAATTCGTTCGCCCGACTTACTCCCACCTCTGCTCACGGCGTTCCGCCGGTTATGCAAAAGGTGATGGTGCAGGTCAATCTTCACCGGACACACGCTGGTACATGCGCCGCACAGCGACGATGCGTACGACAGATGCTGATATTGCTTAAGCCCTGCCAGGTGCGGTGTCAATACGCTCCCGATCGGTCCCTGGTAAGTTGTGCCATAGGTGTGTCCACCCACGTTTCGATACACCGGACAAGTATTCAGGCACGCGCCACAGCGAATGCAGTGCAGCACCTCGCGCTGCTCCGCGTCGGCCAGCAAACGACTGCGGCCATTGTCCACCAGAACCACGTGGAACTCGTCTGGCCCGTCTGCTTCCCCAGCCTGGCGCGGACCCCCAATAAGGGTGCTGTAGGTGGTAATGGGTTGGCCCGTACCCGAGGTCGCCAGAACAGGCCAGAACAAGGCCAGGTCCTCGAGTCGGGGCAGCACCTTTTCGATACCGGTCACAACCACATGAATTCGTGGCACGCTGGTGCACAGGCGTCCGTTTCCTTCATTGGTCGAGATCGCAATCACACCGCTGTCCGCGATAAGAAAATTCGCCCCCGAGATACCCATCTCGGCAGAGAAAAAAGATTCCCGGAGCTTGCGCCGGGCGAGGGCTACCAGTTTCGTGGGGTCGTTTCCTGGGATCCGCTCCCCCAATTTTTCGTGAAACAGGTCCGCGATCTGTGCGCGGTTAAGGTGCATGGCAGGTGTGACAATGTGGTACGGCGGCTCGTTGCGCAATTGCACGATGAACTCGCCCAGATCGGTTTCCCAAGCCTTAATGCCGATTTTCTCCAGGGCTGGGCTAAGGTGAATCTCTTCCGTCACCATGGA
>Ga0066658_10000058_pt1 | contig 34353 bp, 29 predicted proteins | sample GraSoiAngelo_107_FD_75174 | JGI IMG/M metagenome (GOLD analysis project Ga0066658, IMG submission 75174) | Grasslands soil microbial communities from the Angelo Coastal Reserve, California, USA - 14_0903_09_30cm | ecosystem: Environmental > Terrestrial > Soil > Grasslands | place: USA...
ATTTTTTTAAATAATTGATTATTAAAAGCTCATGTTGAATCTCCTTTGTCTGGAAGTATTATATTAGTCAGTATTGTTTTAAAGTTAAGTTTTTATATATATTTGCGTTTACTTATTTTTATTTTTTCCGATATTATAGTTTATTTATCAGAAATTTTATTTGTAATATTCTTGATTGGAATTTTTTTACCATCATTTTTTTCAATTGCACAAATAGATATGAAAAAAATCATTGCTTATTCATCAATATCACATATGAATTATAGTTTAATAGGACTTTTTAGCGGTAATGTTATTGCTATGCTTGGTTCCACATTTATGATGTTTGGACATGCTCTAATCTCTAGTGCTCTATTCATGTCTATTGGTGCACTATATGATCGTTTTAAAAGTAGAATAATTTTTTATTACAGTGCAATAGTACTATTAATGCCTATTTTTACTACTATGTTTTTCATTTTCATTTTGTCAAATTTCGGTTTTCCTGGTACGGTTAATTTTGTTGGAGAATTTGTTATATTTATTGGAAGCTTTTTTGTTAATAGTTTTGTTATATTTTTAACGGTAGGAGGAATGTTTTTAACAATGTTATATTCGTTATTTTTATATAATAGAATATCTACTGGCGTATTGAAATTATCATATATATATTATTTTTCAGATTTAAGTAGAAGAGAATTCTATTTATTATCTTGCTTTTGTTTTCTATCTATTTTATTAGGTATTTTCCCTAATTTTATGTTTGATTTCATATTTTCTAATTTTTTATTATAATGTTTGTAGAATATGTATTAATATTTGATTATGTATATGAGTCAATAAATTATATAGCATTATTGTTAGATATGAGTCTTCTTTGAGGGCTGTCTATTTTTTTTTGATTTTTTTTTCTTGTATATATACTAGATAGGCCCGATCCAGATGATTCAAAGAAAAATAAACGATAGAAATGATGATAGATATGAATATGATTATATTAGATTTGATGTGTCATGCCATTGAATATGATTCAATAGGTTATATAGTATTATTAATAGATTGAGATAAGTACTTTGGACACATTTTCTCGGGATCCATTCTTTTTCTTGTATTTCTACTATTTTTATATATGATGCCTGAGCCTCGTCCAAAGGATCCAAGAAGAGGAAGAATGAGAAAATTAAAGAAATGATGATAGATATGAATATGATTATATTAAATTTGATGTGTGTTGTAACTGGAGATGAATTTACATTTATACATCAATTGATGCTAAGTAGACGTGATGCTGCTGAAAGTCTATTAATTAGTATCATTATGATTATAATTTTTATATTTCTATTTCCACCAATTGATCCAAAGAAAAAGTAATGTTTGTAGAATATATATTAATATTTGATTATTTGTTTTTATGTATAATTATATCACTAGGACTTTTTCTTTTATCATATTTATTAGTTATTCAATCTCCAAATTCAGAAAAAATATCTGTTTATGAATGCGGATCTAGCCCCTTCAGTGATTCAAGAAATAAATTTGAAGTTAGGTTTTATATTGTTGCCATTTTATTCATGATTTTTGATCTTGAAATTGTTTTTTTATTTCCTTGAATTATTGTTGTAAATTATTTAGGATTTTTAGGCTATTTTATTATGATTTTGTTTCTTTTTATATTATTAATAGGATTTATTTATGAATGATTTAAAGGTGCTCTAGAATGGCAATAAAAATGACATTTAAGTATATAAAATTGCATTATGTTTTCGATATAAAGAAAAGATCGAAAATTAGAAAAAATTATGCAAAATCACTTTTCTTGTTGCATAATATTTATTTTTCTATTTATGTATTTTTATCGTTTGTTATGATTAAAGATAAATGTATAAATTTGCATATAGTTTCAGATAAATTATTAAAAGTTTTAAAATTCTTAAAACACGATTGTTATTTGATGTGTCAACAGTTATTAGATCTAATTATTGTTGATAGATTGGAGTTAATAAATGTATCCGATTATAGATTTGAATATATACATGTATTAAATAGCGTTTCGTATAATATTAGAATTTTTGTTCGTGGACATATAAAACCATTTTCTTTTATATATTCTGCTATTAATTTATATAATTCTGTCAATTGATTTGAAAGGGAAGCTTGAGATATGTTTGGCATAATTTTCATTGGACATCCTGACTTACGAAGGATATTAACGGATTATGGATTTATTGGATTTCCATTTAGAAAAGATTTTCCATTAACAGGTTATGTTGAATTAAGATATGATGATATCCATAAATCAGTAGTTAGCGAACCATTAGAGCTTAGTCAAGAATTTAGATATTTTCGTCTTGAAAATGCTTGACGTAAAATATAATACATTTTGATGATAACAAGAAAAATAAAAAATATGACTATGAATTTTGGCCCACAACATCCAGCGGCGCATGGCGTTTTGAGATTAGTTTTAGAATTGGATGGTGAAATGGTTGTTAAAGCTGATCCACATATTGGATTATTACATCGTGGAACAGAAAAACTTATAGAATATAAGAATTATATTCAAGCTTTGCCTTATTTTGATAGGTTAGATTATGTATCAATGATGGCACAAGAACATGCTTATTCTATAGCAGTAGAAAGATTATTAGAAGTTAATGTACCTTTAAGAGCAAAAATGTTTAGAATTTTATTTTTAGAGATAACTAGAATATTAAATCATTTATTAGCATTAACTACGCATGCTTTAGATGTTGGTGCAATGACACCATTTTTATGGGCATTTGAAGAAAGAGAAAAATTAATGGAATTTTATGAAAGGGTTTCTGGTGCTAGAATGCATGCTGCTTATATTAGACCTGGCGGTATTTATAAAGAAATACCATATGGCTTTATGATGGATATATGACATTATATATATAGATTAAAAAAGAGAATAAATGAAATAGAAGAAATGTTAACTAATAATAGAATTTGAAATCAACGTTTAAGAAATGTTGGTATAGTTTCTTACAAGCAGGCATTAGACTGAGGATTTACTGGTGTAATGTTAAGAGGTTCTGGAGTTTTATGAGATTTGCGTTTGTTGCAAAATTATGATGGATATAATTTATTTAAGTTTTATATACCCGTTACAAGAAATGGTGATTGTTATGATAGATATATGATTAGGATGGAAGAAATGAGACAAAGTTTAAGTTTAATTAAACAGGTAGTTTATTCATTGAGATGTTTTGTTCAATTTGATCATCAAATTGTTAAGGATAAGAAAGTTGTTCCACCACATAGGGCATTTATGAAATATTCAATGGAAGCATTAATTCATCATTTTAAATTGTATAGTGAAGGATTTAATGTTCCTAAATCTGATGCATATGCAGTTGTTGAAGCGCCTAAAGGTGAGTTTGGCGTTTATTTGGTATCTAATGATACTAGTAAACCGTATAGATGTAGAATAAAAGCCCCTGGATTTTTACATTTGCAAGGATTAGATTTTATGAGTAAAGGGCATCTTTTGGCTGATTTAGTTACAATTATTGGCACACAAGATATAGTTTTTGGAGAAATTGATAGATAAATACAAATTTATATCCCAATTGGCGGAAAGGTAGACGCGTTGGTTTCAAAAACCAATCCTTTTGGTTATCAGTTCAAATCTGATATTGGGCATATTAAATCTATTTTTTCTTTATTAAAAAATTATTATGAAAGATTCTGTATTATATATTTCTCTAGTAGCTGCATCTAAATATGTAGGTGCTGGTTTGGCTGTTATTGGTGTTGTTGGTGCCGGAATAGGTATAGGTATTATTTTTGCTGGTTATATGATTTCAGTTACTAGAAATCCTTACTTACAAAACGCATTATTGCGCTATTTGTTTTTAGGATTTGCTTTAACTGAAGCAATGGGTCTGCTATCAATTATGATGGCTTTTTTGATTTTGTATGCTTAATTACCTGCATTTATATTTCATTTGTTTACAATTATTATAAATGGACACCTACAAACTATTATTAATGCTGATCTTTTGTTTATGGTGTATTAATGCTGGCACATACGATGGTAGTTTATTAGATAAAATGAAATCTTTCTTTTCTCCTTTAGAACAATTTGATATAATAACAATCCTTCCTGTGTGAATATTTGATTTTGAATTTACTATTACTAATTTAACTACTACTTTGATATCTGTAATAATTTTAGGATTTATTTTCTTTTTTCTTTTCTATGATCAAAAACTGCTTCCAAAAAGCTGACAAATTGTACTTGAAAATATATATTTGATTACATTTAGAATAGTTACAGAGCAAATAGGACATGTTGGATTTATATATTTTCCATTTTTATTAGCTTTATTTACATGAATTCTTTTCCTTAATTTATTCAGTATGTTTCCTTATGCTTTTGCAGCTACAAGTCATTTGGTTTGAACTTTGTATTTTTCACTTAGTATTTGTTTAGGCATTTTTTTTGTTGGTATTTTCAGTCATGGTGTTAAATTTTTGAAATTATTTGTTCCAGAAGTTCCTTTAGCTTTATATCCATTGATGATAACAATAGAAATATTATCATATATTATTAGATCTTTTAGTTTAGCTATTAGACTATCTGCTAATATTATAGCTGGACATACTTTGGTGCATATATTGGCTGAGTTTGTATCTGTACTTTGCAGTTTAAAAAAAATGATTGTCGTATTGCCTTATGTATTATTGTTTGCAATATTTATATTAGAATTAGGTGTTGCTTGTTTACAAGCATATATATTTTTAACATTAATTTGCATGTATTTAAATGATTCTATTCATTTAGCAGAACATTAATATTATGAATAATAAAAGACATATGTATCACATTATAGAAAGAAGTCCATGACCTCTGGCCGTATCTGTCAGTGTATTTATATTAGTATCTGGTGTTGCTGCTTTTATGCATAGAATAGAATATGGTGCAATTTTACTTTTGATTGGCTTAGTATCTTTAATATATTCTATGTGTGTTTGATGAAGGGATGTAATTAGAGAAGCTACTTTCAAAGGTGACCATACTATAATTGTACAACGTGGTTTAAAAATAGGATTTATTTTATTTATTGGTTCTGAAGTAATGTTCTTTTTCGGTTTTTTCTGGGCTTATTTTGCATCTAGTTTGTCTCCATCAGTTTTTTTAGGTGCAGTTTGGCCGCCAGTTAATATACATCCTTTAAATCCATTTGGTGTTCCATTATTGAATACCGTTATACTTTTATTGTCTGGTGTATCAATTACTTGAGCACATTCTTGTATTTTATCAAATAAATATGATGAAGGTATTGTAGCTTTCTGTGTAACATTATTTCTTGCTGTTATATTTACATCTTTACAATTTAGTGAATATTTAATAGCTCCTTTTAACATTTCGGATAGTGTTTATGGAAGTGCTTTTTATTCTTTAACTGGATTACATGGTTTACATGTGATTATAGGTACTATATTTATTTCAGTATCGTTTGCTAGGTTTTTATTGGGACATTTTACTTCATCTCATCATATAGGATTTGAATTAGCATCTTGATATTGGCATTTTGTAGACGTAGTACGACTTTTTTTATTTGCTTTTGTTTATATATGAGGTAGTTGGTAATTTTAACATTTACACAGCTAATGAAAGTAGGTGTGCATATAGGACATTCGTTTTTTTATAGTAGATTTTTTTCATCATGAATGTTATATGGATGGAGAAACAATATGTTCATTTTTGAAACAATATTTTCAGTTTACTTATTTAGAATAGGCTTGTCATTTATTGATAAGTGTGTTGTAATAAGACGCCCTGTTTGGTTTGTTAATTTAAATTCATATATATCTCCAATTGTTGCAAGATATGCTTATATTTGTGGTGAATCGTTTTCTGTTTATAGATGAATAAATGGTGCATTAACAAATTTCCGTTCTATCATTGGTTGAGGTGCCCTGTTACATGATTTGGCAACCAAAGGTATGTATGATTTCAGACATTCTGATAGAAAGAGATTGAGTGGTCTTGTAGGATTTTTATTTTATAGAAAAAGACTGCCTGGTGCACTATTTTTACCTTCTGTTAAAGATTGTGAGGTTGCTGCTGATGAGTTTGCTTCTGCAAATATACCAACAGTTGGCATAGTAGATTCAAATGTTTTATCTTGAACGGTTACTATTCCGATACCTGGTAATGATGATTCTTTTCAATGTATTAATTTTTATTGCTATTTGGTTTCAAAGCTTATAATGTCAAAAAAATTTTTATTTTTCCATTATCTTTGAAGAAAAAAATTGAAAGAAGAAAAAAAAAGAAAAAGAAAAATAATTAAAAGAAATTTATATTATTCTTATTGGATAAATAGATATCATATTAATGTTAATAAGCTAGAGGAAAATATCAATTTGATTGTTAGTCTTTTGAAAAATAATGACATTGTCATTAAACGATCTATTACTCAATATGAATCATTATTTAGAAGTTTTGTAAAAACTGATATGATTTTTAAATGAAAAGGTTTTTAGAATCGTTGAAGTATTTTTTTAGTGTGATTAAAGAATTTTTTACGCCAAATGAAGTATTTTTTAAACTTGTTTTAAAATATAGAAAAGAAATTATTAAGGATTATTATAAAGAACTATTAGATAGATTCTTTTCTCAATTTAAAAGTATTTCATTTTGAGTTAGTATATTTTATAATAAATCTAATGGTGTTATTATCAATATATTAAAAAATCTTTTATTAGCGCCTATATATAGGGTTATAATTATTATCGCAAATTGTATAAAAATATTTTTTTATAGCTTTTATTTTATTTTCATAAATTTTATTTTTGATTTAATAATAAAATATGTTGATGTTTATGCTAGAAAAATAAGGGTTTTTTATGATAAAACTTTAATAGAAGAAATAAATGAAGTAAGAAGAATTATTTTATTTATTAATGTAAAAGAAAACTTTAAAAAAATATTTAAGCCAGTTAAAGATGTTAATGTCGAAGGCTTTATTTATAGAGAGGAATCTAATATAAGATATAAAAGAATATTTTTTGATGTGCTTTTATTTTTTATTTGACATATGCCTTTAATATTAGGTTTTATTAGTTATTTAGTTAGAGTTTTTTTTGCATTTATTTGGGGCTGCTTTCTTATTGTTTTTTGATATTTTGCAAATAAATTCATGAGAGTTTTTAGAAAGGCTTTTATATGAGTTTATTTTTATTGCAAAGTTTATAATTTTAAGTTCCAGCGCATATTAATAAAACGTTATTATATGTTATCAAAATTTAATCGTAATATAATATTGAAAGTAAACAAATTATTTTTATTTTTGTCTATGTTAATGGAAAGATTGTATGATAATATTTCAATATGATTTAAATTAAGAAATAGTGCGATAAGGAAATTTAAATTTGGGCCTTTTTCTCGCATATTTTTTTTGTTTAAGACAAGGAATATTAAATTATTTAATTATAAACTTTATAGATCTAAATACAATAGATTATTGAAAAAAGTATCGCATATATCAGTAAAAAAAGATCTTTTTATAAATTTTTTTGTTCATATCAAACAAAATGTTGATGATTTTTTCATAAATAGATTAGAACCTTTAAATAATAATATTAAACATGTCGATTTTTATTTAAAAAAAAGTAATTTAAGTAAATTGAATATTTTAAGATTTGGCTCAATTTTACATAAATTAAATTTAGAATCTATTTCAGCAATGATACATCAATTTGTTTCGATAAATAATTTGGATGATTATGATATTGAGGATCAAAAGCAAGAATATGAATTTGATAGTTATAAGTTGAGAATATCTCGATTTTTTCTATTGATTTATTGGGAATTAATTTTACCTGTAAATCATTTTTTTTTTTGTATAGCACTTATAGTTTCATTTAGAATTTATATCGTTTTTTGCTTTTTTTCTTTTCTAATTCATTGTATATTATTTTTATTGTTATATGTATTAAGATTCATTATATATATATTAGTTATAATATTTTTTGGTAAAGAAAAATAGTTGAATAGAATCTATTATAAATCATCCATATTTTATAAATTTTATAAATTTTGGTTAAATTATTTTAGTCCAGCAAACTTTACATATTGATGAAATTTTGGTTCAATGGCATTAATATGTCTTGTTTTGCAAATAGTGACTGGTTTGTTTTTAGCAATGCATTATAAAAGTGATGCTAATTTAGCCTTTGCTAGTATTGAATATATTTCAAGAGAAGTCCAATATGGATGATTTATTAGATACATGCATTCAAATGGAGCTTCAGTCTTTTTTATTGTTGTTTATTTGCATATGTTACGTGCATTAATGCATGGATCATTTTTTTATCCACGTCATTTGTTATGAACAACTGGAGTAATAATTTTTTTTTTAATGATAACTACATCATTTTTTGGATATGTTTTACCATGAGGACAAATGAGTTTTTGAGCTGCAACAGTTATTATTAGTTTATTTTCTGCAATACCGCTTGTAGGACCAGATATTGTTTTGTGATTATGAGGTGGCTTTTCTGTTGGTGATGCTACTTTGAATAGATTTTTTAGTTTACATTTTTTTTTTCCTTTTTTAATATTAGCATTATCAATAATACATTTAATGTTACTGCATGAATTTGGTTCTAATAATCCAATAGGAACATCTTTCCGTTCAGATGGACTGCCTATGGGCCCTTATTATATAATAAAAGATTTAAATGGTATAAATATTTTATTTATATTCTTTTTTTATTTAGTTCATTTTGTTCCGAATTTATTGGGACATCCTGATAATTATATATTAAGTAATCCATTAGTCACTCCACCGCATATTGTCCCAGAATGATATTTTTTGCCACTTTATGCTATACTTAGATCTATACCAAATAAATTATTAGGTGTTATTGGCCTTTTTTTTGCTATGTTAACTTTGTTAGTTTTACCAATGTTAGCTGGCAAAACTAATATTATTAGAAGCTTTTTTTTCAAACCATTTTTAAAGATTTTAATTGTTTTTGTTATATTCAATTCTGTCATTTTGGGCTGAATAGGTGGACAACCAGTTATTCCACCTTATTATTTTATAGGACAAATTGCAACTTTTATGTATTATTGATTATTTTTTTCATTTATGTTTGTAGGTTTTTTTGAACAAATTGTTTCTAAAGTATATTCAAAAAAAAACATTAATATTATATAAATAACATGTTAAAGTTTTTAATTTTGTCAATATTCATTTTTTTTGTTGGCTTGTTAGGTCTTTTTTTTACGCGTAAACATATAATAATTTTATTATTATCAATTGAATTAATTTTTTTATCAATTAATTATAATTTTCTAATTTTTTCTATTTATTTAGATGATATAGTAGGACAATTTTTTGTTTTATGTGTTATTTCTGTAGCAGCAGCAGAATCAGTTATAGGACTTGCAATTTTAGTAATATTTTATAGATTACGCGGAGGTATATCTTTAGATTTGATTACTTTATTGAAAGGCTAATGAACCTATCATCAAATCTTAAAATAGATATATGGTTAAGGAATGTTGATAATTATTATAAATGCAAAAAAAGCAAAAAATCCGTTATTGGTACTGTTGTAGTTACTAGTGAATTTTTATATATTAGACGTCTCTTTATAGATTGAATGTCTTCTAATAAAGATTTTTCAAATTTGAAAAAGTATCAAGCTTTCAAATCTATATTGTTAAAACATATCAAATCGCTTCCTAAAGATAATTTAACTCCAAATTATCTTATATTTATAGATTTTTTAGGGTTTTTAAAGAATCATAATCAATTTTTAAAAGATGTCTATTTTGATTGCATTAGAGATAATAATAAATTACCAAGAACACACCATTTAGTAATTTTTTCAACAAATTGTGTTAATTTTTTTTATAAATGAAGACAAAAACGTAATGATTCCAAAAGGAGCTGGTTTGGTTATGATAATAGAAGGAAAAAACCTTCTAAAATCAATATGGCTTATTTTGATAATATTATGTTAAATCAAGCTCTTTATACTAGGTATAAAAGCTTTCTTCATGATGATTCAACTTATGTTAGGGCTTATTAATAGAATTATAAATAGTTTTTTTAAATTTTCATCGTCATTAATGGAAGGAACAAAAGACTGAGTAAAAAACATTTACGGTATCTTGGCTGGCATATTAGGTGTTATTTTTTTATTTTTGATTTTTTATGTTAATATATTAAGTTTACTTAATTGAGAAGTAGGCTTTGTTGATCCAAGTAGTTATTTTGCAGAATCTTTAATTAGGCTTTATAATTTTGCATGATTTCATTTGATTTTAGTATTATTTATTGTTATTATATTAATAGCAAGAGCTATTTATTTATTTACATGAAAAGCTAGTTTTTATAAATCTGAGGTTTTTTTTAATTTTATGAAACCTATATTAAGATATTTTATTTCATTAAGACATAACTTATTAGCAAGATCTAAATTATTTAGGAGTTTGTCAATTTTAAATGAAGTTAAAACAAATAAAGTAAGATTAAATATTTGATATAATGATAGGCGTTATATAAATTGAGCTTGAAGAAGGCCTATGATAGAAGCAGAAAAATTTTTAAAAGTATCTGATGCAGCTGAATATAAAAGATTGGAAGTTGTTTGGTGCGGATTACCAACTGTAATATTATTGTCTTTAGCAACACCAGCTTTGGCTTTCATTTATACTTTAGATCCAGCTATTGATCCTATATATACAATAAAAATTATTGGTCGTCAATGATATTGAAATTATAGCATAGAAGCTTATATAAAAGTCGATTATCAAAGTGAACATTGAAAGCACACAGAATTATCAAAAAAATTTAATGAATTTTTAGCAAAATTACATGTTCCTTATTTTTTAAATCATGATATTTTGAAAGATTGAGAAGAATTTTTTTATAATTTACATACTTATAGTGACTATGTCAGGGTAACTTATACTTTTGATAGTGTTATGACTGTTGAAGCAGATCTTATTAAAGGCACACATCGTTTACTTGAAGTGGACAATAGATTAGTATTACCGATTGGTGTCCCTATTAGATTTATTGTTACTTCATTAGATGTTATACATAGTTGGGCTGTTCCTTCTTTATCTATTAAAGTTGATGCTGTTCCTGGTAGATTAAATCAATTTATTGTTGAAATTAATAAGCCTGGAATTTATTTTGGTCAATGTAGCGAACTATGTGGTCCGTTACATGGATTTATGCCTATTGTTATTACGGCTGTTCCGCCAACAGAATTTGAAAACTGATTGTTAAGTGCTGGTAAAGTAATAGAAGACTAATGGCTACTGTTCGACAGCTATCATATTATGGTAGAATACAAAAAAGAAGACGCTGTGCAGTTGCTGCACTTTTGAAAGCACCACATCGTAAAGGTGTGGTTTCTAAAGTTGGCACCACAACTCCAAAAAAGCCAAATTCCGCAAAAAGAAAATTTGCTAAAGTAAGAATATTGGTTTCTAATAAAGTTGTATTTTGTCATATTCCTGGTACTGGTCCTTATTTTATCCAAGAATATTCTGTAGTTTTAGTTGAAGGAGGAAATCCTCCAGATGTTCCTGGTATAAATTATACTTTAATACGTGGTGTTTATGATTTTGATCAGCCTGAGATTTTCATAAGAAAAAATCGCCGATCTAAATTTGGTACAAGATGAGTAGTTACAACTGAGAAAGATAGAGCTAAATTTGATGCAAAAAGAACAAGAGTTCTTCCTAATGTTAAAAGTGAAAAGAAAGATAAAAATGCATCTGTAGATATGGTAACGAATAAAAATGACAGTGAAAACGCATAACAAAGCTTTATATTCTATAATTATTGAGAAAAAGGAATTTTATAATTTTTTGAAAAAGTTTGTTGGTTCTTTAATTTTTAAAGGCAATAAATCTAAAGCTATTAAATCTTTTGATGAAATATTATATAATTTAAAAAAAGTCTTTAAAATAGATCCAATATTAATTTTTTACAGAATTTTTAGGAAACTTGTTCCTATTTTTACAATAGCATATAAACGCTTAGGTAATCGCTATCAACCTGTTCCTAAATTTGCTCATAAAAATGTTAGAGTTGTATTAATGATTGATTGATTAGTAAGAGGTTTAAAAGGTAAATCTAATATTAGAGGTGTTAAATTAATGGATATTATTAGAATATTGATTGATACTTATAGAGGCAAAGGTAAAGCACTTGCAAATAAAAGAGCATTTTATAGGCGAGCTTTATCTGGACGTCATTTGCTAAATAGTTATAAAAAAAAAAATACTAAAATTAATTACAAAAGAATTAGACAAAGTGGTATTTCATTTTAATGTTAAGAAATTATGATGAAGAATTAAATCCCTCAAACAAATTTAGTATTTATTTGAGGATGGGTAGTGTTGAATCAGGACCCCCGCTAAGTACAATTCTTGGTAATTTTGGTATTAATACAGTCAAATTTGTTAAAGATTTGAACGAATTTACTGGAGAATTGCCTACTTACTTTTTATTAGTTGTTAATGTTGTAATTAATTCAGATAAAACATATAAATTTGAACTTAATGAGCCAAGTGTAACACAATTATTAAGGATGTTATCAAGAAAAAAACAAATTTATGTTCTGGCGCAAGGTGGATTGAAGACTCTTGATATTAAGGTTATAAACATTAAGGATTTGTATTTTGTTTGTTATACAAAATTTGGGAATTTTGATGATTCCTCTTTTAGAATGTTGTACGGTAGTATATGTTCATTAGACATGTATATTGATGAATAGTAAATAATGTTACGTATTTTAGCTAAAAATTCTATTATTAATCAGTTGAGTTTTCCCTTGACCATTAGCAGATTTGATAATACTTTTTTTATAGTTTGTATTGATGATGTAAATACAATAGATTTTTATAATAATATTATTGTATTAAAACATTCTTCTTTTATAAAATTTGCAAAATATTTTAATTTTAATTTTTCTGATTCTTATGTTTGTTTTTTTGATGGCTATGGATTTATTGATTTATTAAAAATGTATTTATCACATATTAAATTAACTCCAAATGATGGTACTAATATGTTTTTTGGTTATGTTTTTAACGGCTTATTTGTAAATATTTTTAATATAAATTTGGTTCAAAACATAGTATCAAAAGAAAATTATTTTTTATATTTTGAGAATTTCTTTGTACAATCGGTTTTTGTTGTGATAAAATTTATAGAAGTTTTTATTTTTTATAATATTGATAATTTTCTTATGTATATTGAAAATTTAATATTTGACTTTTAATGCTTCATATAATACAAAATTGTGTGCTGTTTTTAACAGCCTTGTCGAGTTTTTTCGTCATCTCTGTATCAAATCCAGTTTTATCATTGTTATGATTGATATTATCATTTGGCTTTTCAAGCATAATATTCATGATATTTGGCATTGAATTTTTATCATTGCTTATATTTATGGTTTACATAGGAGCAATTGCTGTTCTATTTCTTTTTGTTATTATGATGTTAAATATAAAAATAGTAGAAATAAGTTCAACTTATTTACGCTATCTTCCTGTTAGTTTTTTTATAATAGTTTTTTTTTTATTCGAATTGGCATTATCAATGCATTTAAAATTTAATAATAATTTTTTTAATGAATACATTGATTGAATATTTTTTTTTGATTATCTTGGTAATCTAAGCTTGTTTGGACTGTTTTTTTACACTTTTTTCAACTATTTCTTGATTTTAATTGCATTCATTTTATTTATTTCAATGTTAGGTTCTATTGTTTTGGTAGTAAATTGAAATGAGCAACCATTGAATAATAAAATGATTTATAGTAATTTATTTTATTATAAAAAAAGGGTTACTTTCGTAAGAAATAAAAGAAAAAAGAGGTGATTTTGGATGTAGATGAAGTTATTTTTCCCTGAATGATTCATATATTTTTATGTATATAGTGGCGGTCCCGACCTATTGAGCTATTTCTATGGTACGGTTGATAAAGCTTTAGTTGATAGTGCTTGTTTTTATTATGGTGGTAATATTTTTGATGGCTTTATTTTCAATAATAATAAAATTCTTTGAGGTCCTGCATGAAAAAGCACATACTTTCGTTATGAGGCTCCATTTTTTCGTCATTTATCTATCAATGATAGGTTTAATTGAGGTTATCCTCATACAATTCATAGATTAGTAACTGAATGGCATAATTCATTGTTTGTGACGAAGTTTGCTTCTATAAAGGGATATGGCATAGGTTTAAATAAGCAGGTATTTTTATTAACAACATTTTCTCCTAAACATGTATTATTAGATATCGGGAATCAAATAGATTTAGTGTTTTTTCAAGGTATAGCTATGTTAGAGAGTTTATCAAAAAAAAATGATTGAAATCATATACCATATGCAATTTACTTGTCTGAATTCAATAATAATTATTTAATTTCAAAAATATTTAATAGAATTTTTTCATATTCTTTTTATTATTTAGATTTATTGATTATTTCTTTATATTTAACACATCTTTATACTTTACTACTGATTTTTTTCTTTTTTTTATTGGTGTTTTCGTATTTTAGGCATTTTGTTTATTTGGAAAAAAATTCATTTTTTGAGTTTACAAAAACATTAAATATGATAAATGAATTAGATAAATCTATATATTACTATATGCAACAATTAACTAACATAGAAGGTAAAACGTTTTCTTTATTAATATTGCATATATTAAACTTGATTTTTTTTAAACATTATAAAGTTATTGATGGCTATAGCAAGTTTTTTGTATTTTTATTAGCATTTAAAAAGAAATATTTTAGATTAGATAATTTCTTATTCTTTGTTTTAATTTTTAGTATTGGACGTATTTATAAAAAAATTTGTAGTATTTTTAAGGTTATTTTTTATTTTATTGATTTTATTTTTTTTTTCTTTAAAAATTTTTATTTTCCACTTAAATTTTTCTTTTCTAAATATACTAGTAAATACGCTGGCGTTTTTAAACACCAATTAAACATTTGATTTTTTGCTTATTTAAATTTCATTGTTAGTGATCTTAGAGATGGCTCAGTTGGTTCTAGTGTTCTTGGTTGAATAAAATGAACACAAATTTCCGCTAAGTGGGACGAATTTGTGGATAATGAGTGGTTAAAAATTGGTAAATTTAGACGTGAATATGAAAAAAAAAAAGAAAAAAAAATGAAATTTGAAATAGAAGAAGAAATGCAAAAAGTTGAAGATGAGACCAGACGAAGAAAGTTAAAACGTCAAGGTGTTAATGATGAACAAATTGAAAAAACTGTTAAATATCATCAAGATAAAAGAGCAGCTAATAAAAGTAAAGAACATCGAATATTTCATGAGATGACTTATTCAAAACAATACAAAAAGAAATATGAATTTTTTAAAAGGAAATGAATTAATAAACATAGGCCTAAATCTAGTTCATGATTAAAGTTGTTTAATATTTTTAGTTTTGACTATACTAAAAAAGTATATGATAAATATGATGAAAATTTGTTAAAATTAGATAAAGAAATAGGTTATGAATTTATTAAAGAAATGTCTTATTATAATTGATTGATGGAAAGAAAATATTTGCTTTTAAAGGAGGATTATAGTTATTTTGATTATGTGGATTTTATGAATATTCAACAATCTATGTTAAAATATTATGCTGAAACTGCGCAAATGCTTAGTGTATTTAGCAGCTTCTTTAAAATAGTTGGTTTTTTTTTCAAGACTGATGATTTGTATATTAATTATACTAAATTTGATAGCAAATTAGCAATAAGTTCTATTATTAGAATGAATTTGGTCATTTATAGATTTTATTTTAAGTTTTTTACATATGAGAATTTATATTTTAAGAATTTTGTTGAAAGCTTGTTCATGTTTTTTAAAATTTTAAGTTTTTCATCATATGTGTTTTTGTATATGATTAATTATATATATTTCTTTTTATATTACTTTTTTTTGTTTCTAAGATTTTTTTTCAGTAGTAATAGAATATTAATATACCATTATTCTTTTATTTTATTATTTAAATTAAAAAAAAAAAGTAATGTTTATGTTGTGATATTTGATAAGTTAAGTCAGATATTTGGTTATATAAGATATATTTTTATCAAATTTATTGTATCAATAAGATATATTAAAACAGTATATTTATTTTTTGTTAATACTTTTATAGACATTTATTATCGAATAAAATATGGCATTTTTGATATTATGTTTTATTTTTGTTTAAAAGGACATATTATTTTAAATAGATTAAAACTTTTATTAATGTTTTTCATTTTCATTTATTTTACTGTTGGATTAACGCCATATGATTTATATAGCGTGATATTTGGATTGATTTTGAAAATTCTTTTTAATAATGGTTACTATTTGGCCTTTCAATCCACATTTATAGTTTCTATAAAAAATTCTCTTATGTTATTTCTTTCATGAGATATCTATCAGAAGTGAGATTTTTTTAGTTTATTTTTTTCAATAGTACATTTAAACTATTTAAATAGTATGTACAAAATTTATATTTATTCATATTTTACTCCAATATTTGATATAATAGGACGAATACTAACTTTTCCTTTTTTTGTATTTTTAAGCTACACTCCGTATTTATTTTCTATTTCTCAATGAGATTGATATGATCTTGATACTTTAGAAATTTTGAATTATTTAAAGCAACAAGAAATAACAAGAGAGTTAATATGGAGACATCATCATTTTTATAAAACGTTGTTTGGCGGTGTTCTTTATCATCCAATATATAGATTATATAAAAATACTCATAGTGAGTGACTTATTATTACCAAATATCTATGATATGGTGTTTTTACACTAGAATATAAATTAAGAGTAACTTATTTCTTTTCTAGATTGTTAAGTTATATAATTGTTTTTCCATATTGAGCACTTAGATATGGACCATATTATGTTGCTTGGCAATATCATTCTTATGGTGTAAATAGCTATTTTTTAAATATATCATTATTTATTGTTTATTTAGAAATGTATCTTAGATGGCATTTGTTAGGATTCATTGTTACATTATTTAGTGTTTTTTTAATTTATCCATCTTCGGTTTTTTTACTTTATTATGAAATAATTAGTTTTATTATTGTCAACTTGAATATTTACTATATACCCTTTTTTTTTTATAGTTTTTTTCATTGTCTAATGAATTATTATGATATATATAATTATTTCTGATATAGTATCAACATTGAATTGTTATATTTCTTTTCTGTTTCTAGCTTATTTTATGTGCAAATAATATTAAATTATTTATTTTATTTGAATGTATTTTCATTAGGCACAATAAAAATTATGGGACATTTTTTTCAATGTTTTATACCTTTCATTAGACTTTTTATTCAATATGATGTCATGTTTTTTTTACTTTGAATTGATATATTTACTTCTATTATGAGTATATTTTTAATTATATTTAATTTATTTTCAATTCCTTTTCATTTTATATTTTCAATTATTATTAATTTAAAATTATTTTTAGATTTTTCATTTATTGGTAACATATTAGGAGATTTTTCTGAGTTTTTTTATAAATCTGTTCTTTTTCCTTATTTTGTTGTCAAATTGGATGGATTTTTTGACTATTATGGAAATTATTCTCTCTTTTCAAGTGGCTATGGTGCTGTTACTATTAATCAAAGTTTATATTTTAAAGATGTTACTGATGTTTTTTATTCAAAAAAAGCTTATATCTCTGCTCAAAGAAGATGAGCATTGGTATATTTGGATGGTTATAATAATTTGTATTACGGATTTGTTTTCAGATTATTATCATATAGAGAAATAGGTGCAGCAACTTTATTTTTTCAACTATATGTATGATTTTTTTATACATTGTATGTATTTGGAATATGTTTTATATTTGTAGGTGTCAGTAATTATTTAAGACATAAGGATAATATTTTTCCAGATTCAGCATATTTATGGTATAGGTTAACACCTAAAAATAAATTAATTAATTTTTCGCGCGATGAATTGTTTTGGATGACTCAAAATACATGAATGTTTTCTTTTGATAAAATCAAAGGTATTTTTGTTAAAGATAATATAAAAAGCTATAAATATGAAGATGATAATGAATTGTTAAGTAGGTTAGCGTTGAATTTTATTAGAAAATCTGTTAAACATGGATTCATTGTTGATGATAATGATAGTGATTATATTAAGCATTTAAATTATATCTTGAGTTATAGTTCTTATAAGAATCAAGGTAAATTTGATAAATATTTAAATGATTATTGAAAAGCAATAAGATATAAAAGAATTCAGAAAAAAATAGAAGCCTTATTCAATGCTAAAGTTTTCAGTAAGTCTTTTGCCTCAGCATATTTTAAATCTTTTAAGTTTGAACTTTTAAAAAATAGTGATGTCACAGATTTGAAAGTTGTGTTTTCGTCAAAAAGGTTTTGAGATTTTTGATTAAATTTTGCTATACCTATTTTACTTTTTAGTAAATATAGTTATGGTACATTAATTAAACATGATAAAAATTTTGATCTTGGTAATTATTTCAAAGCATTGACTTTAATTACAATGGAAAAAGATGATAAATTTAAAGATTTGCATGATTTTTATTTCCTGGAGCATGATTTTTATGAAAATTTTAATGATATTTGACTTTGGTCAAAACCAAATAAAGGTCATTTATTAAGAAGCATAGTTAGTAGTCGATATACAAGTAGAATGGTCTATTCATCAAAAAATAAGTTGAATAAAAATTTACTTGATAATAATTATATTGATAATTTATATGATTATTTTAGTAAAATAATTAGTATGTCTAATTATGATTCAAGTTATTTAAATAATTTAATAAATTTAAGAATGCATAATATATTAAATTCTGATAGAATAGTTGAAACGCAGTTAACTGCTAAACAGATTGAAAAAAGAGTCTTAGAAGATTATACTGATTTTATGGAAACGGGCTGAGAGCAAGATAGAATGGAGGATGGACAGTTAGCAGTATATAAATATTTAAGTGAAAGACTTTATGACTCATTTTTAGATAATGAACAAGATTCAGAAAATGATGATGAAAAAATTTATATTAATACTATGTATAATACTTCTAATAAATTGTCATTAAAAAGTCATTATACACCATTCCCTGATTCTTGATTAGCCTTTTCTATTATACTACCATTGTTACTTTCTATTCATTTATATAAAGTATTTATTTTATTTACTAATGAAGCATCACATTTTCGTCCATCATTTATGTATGAGCTTTGTTATTTTTTTGTTTACTTATTTTATTATATTAATACTCATTTATTTTTTGTAACAATATGTTCTAGTCTAATGTTTTTTCCTAAATTGTTAGGCAAAAAGAGAAGGTTAAGAAGTTTTGCGCCAGCAAAAATACTATCTGTTATAGAAAAATTCTTTCCTAACAATGAGTTGTTTAGGATGTTGGTTAATTTTTCTGCAATTTCCCCAATCTTTTTTTTTGTTAAACCAGCATTGGATTTACTTATTTTTTATATTATTTTTATTGCTGTTTTAGTTGCATTCTTAAAGATTATTGTTGATATTGATACACACTAATGATTTGTATAGTAAAAAACAAGAATAAATTTATTAAGCAAACATGCTTAGATTTATGGGGAATACATATGACTTATACTAAATTGAATAAAGCGGCTAATTTTATTCGTGTTATTAATGATCAATCTAAGAAAAGATTTAAATATTATAAAATGGATTTTATTTTTACTTTAAGAAAACGTATCAATTTTAGAAGACAAAAACGTTTTAAGGACGATTTTTTATTACCTAGATTATTATACAATTTTTATCTTATTATATCTAGGAGAAATTTTATGAAAATTTCTATTAGAGCAAAAAAAAGAAAAGGGTACTACATAGAGAACTATTTGGGATTATTAGAAGGTAGATTATTTATGATGGTTTATAGATGTCATTTGGTTAGTAATTTATTTATAATAAGATATATTGTTAAACATAATATGTTTTGAGTAAATGAGAAAATTCGTGTACATTCTAATTCAATTATGAAACCTGGTGATGTTTTATGGTTTGGTGATAAACAATGAAAAAGATTATTTAAACGCGATTTAACATTAAGAGTAAGAAAGAATGTAATAATGTGACCCATTCCTAGATATTTGATTTTTAGTACGAAATTTATGTTTGTCATATTTTGAAGATTTCCTAAATTTAAAGAAATCGTCTACCCTGCCGGTAAAATTGACATTTATCTTGCAAACGAATATCATATTATTTAATTGTATTTAATTATTATATTTTTGCCACTAATAATTTCATTTGTAGTATTGTTGTTTGGTAGAATAATAGGTCGTAGTGGAGCTACTATAATAATAGTTATTGGAATGCTTCTTAGTCTTATGTCAAGTTTTTTACTGTTTATAGAGATTATTTTTTCTGGTACTTCTACCAAAATTATACTCTTTGAATGATTGAATTTTTCAGTGCTTAATATACATATATCTTTTTTTTTTGATATTGTTACGTGTACAATGCTATTTGTTATATTATTTATTTCATTTTTTGTTCATTTTTATTCTATTGAATATATGTCTCATGACCCATCTTATCCTAGATTCATGTCTTATTTATCCTTATTTACATTTTTTATGATCTTTTTAGTTGTATCTGATAATTATTTGCAAATGTTTGTAGGATGAGAAGGCGTAGGATTATCTTCATATTTGTTAATTAGTTTTTGGTATACTAGAATATTAGCTAATAAAGCCGCAATAAAAGCTATGTTAGTTAATAGAATAGGTGATTTATCATTATTAACAGCTATGACAATTATTTTCATTGTTTTTGGAACAATGAAATATAATATAATATTTCCTATTGTGCAATATTATATTGATGTAGATTATGTTTTTTTAAATTTCGAATTTAATTTTATAACATTGATTTGTTTTCTTTTATTTATTGGCGCAATGGGAAAATCTGCACAAATAGGATTACATGTTTGGTTACCTGATGCTATGGAAGGTCCAACTCCAGTTTCAGCACTAATTCATGCAGCAACTATGGTCACTGCAGGTGTTTTTTTAGTAATAAGAAGTTCTTTTTTGTTTGAATATTCAATTTCTGCATTAGTTTTTGTTGCTTTTGTAGGTGGGATAACTGCTTTATTTTCATCAATAATTGGTGCATTTCAATTTGATATTAAAAAGATAGTTGCTTATTCAACATGCAGTCAATTAGGTTACATGTTTTTCAGTGCCGGTTTATCAATTTATACTATTAGTTTATTTCATTTATTTAATCATGCTTTTTTTAAAGCATTATTATTTTTAAGCATGGGTTCTATTATTCATGGTTTAATGGATGAACAAGATTTTAGAAGAATGGGTGGTATGGCGTCTGCTTTGCCATTAACTTATGTTTCTGTTTTAATTGGTTCTATTTCTCTTATGGCTATTCCATATTTGACGGGATTTTTTTCTAAAGATTTATTATTAGAATTATCTTTTGCTTTTTTTAACGTTCTTTCAATTTTTATATATTTTGTTGGAACTTTGGCCGCCTTCATAACATCTTTCTATTCTACTAGATTATTATTCTGGGTATTTTTGTCAAAGTTAAATTCCTTTAGATATTATCTATATGATGTTCATGAGCCAAAATTTTTTATGTCTTTTACATTAATGATATTATGCATCATGTCAATTTTTGCTGGATATTTTTTTAGCGAAGCATATAGTGGTATAGGTTCAAATTTGTGAGCTAATTCAATTTTTATAAATACAATGAATTATTCAGTTTATGAAGCTGAATTTGATTTATTTATAGTGAAGTTATTACCACTTTTTATAAGTGTATTAGGTGTATATTGTTACTATCATTTAAAAAATAGGGAATATTATTTTTATTTTTTATTTGATAATAACAATTTTGTTAATATGCATATGTTTTTTAATAAAGCAATGCTATTTGATCATTTGTATAATTTTTTATTATATAAATATTTTTTATACAATTCTTATTTATTATTTTACAAAAAATTAGAAAAAGGGATTTTAGAATTTTTTGGTCCACAGTTAGTGTCTAAATCATTTTTTAACGCATGAAGTATTATTGGTTATTTAAATACTGGATTAGTTTATAATTATGTATTTAATATGATTTATGTCATGACAATATTAATTGCATTATTAGAATTTTTTGTTTGACTAAGTATGCCAGCAATACTATGTCTTGGTTTGGGCTACCTTTTTTTTACATGAATATTATTTAATGTCTCAAGTAGATAGAATTCATTTCTTATCTACCCTGACTTGAATAATATTTATGTTCATTATTTGATATTTTTTAATTGTAGTTTTTATATATCCAGCTTATTATAGAACATTAAGAGGAAGGGCTGAATATGAAACATTTTTATATAAATTGGTTTTAAAGAATGAATTATTAACAAGATCTTTAAAATTGATTAACATATCTTTTTTTATAAAAAAATTTAAGTTTTTAAAAATTTTTAATATTGTAAGTTTTTTTAAAAATTTTTCAAACAATTATGGTTCAAAAAATACTAAATACAATGAAAAAAAAAATTTGTTTTCTAAAGAAGAAAATTTAAATGATATGGGATTTGTATTTAAGGTTAGTGATGATATCGCATATGCAAGAGGTTTATTAAAAGCTCAAATGACTGAAATGGTTAGCTTTAAATTAGAAAATGGAAAAGTACTACTAGGCATTGTTAATTATTTGGATAATGAAGGTGTTGCTGGTATTACTGTTCTTGGTGATGCTTCAGTTATTACAGCACAAACAGTAGTTGTAAGATCTTATGTTCAACCTAGAATATCTGCAGGTTATGGTGTTTTAGGTAGAGTTATTAGTCCTATTGGAGAAGCTTTAGATGGACAAGGCAATATTGAAGCTGAAGTAACAGTTAATATTGAAAAAAATGCTCCTTCTATTATAGAACGTAAACCAGTAAGAGAACCTTTGGAAACTGGAGTAAAATTTATTGATAGCATGATTCCAATTGGATGTGGACAAAGGGAATTAATTATAGGTGATAAAAAAACAGGTAAAACTGCTATAGCTATCGATACTATTATTAATCAGAAAGGTAATGATATTGTTTGTATTTATGTAGCAATAGGTCAAAAAAAATCTTCTATAGCAAGGGTTGCTAAAACTCTAAAAGAAAAAGGTTGTATGGGTTATACTGTAATAATTGCTTCAGGTGCTTCTGATTCTGCAGCATTGCAATATTTAGCACCTTATTCTGGCTGTGCTATTGGTGAATTTTTTAGAGATAGTGGCAGAAAAGTTGTATTGATATATGATGATTTAAGTAAACATGCCGTAGCCTATAGACAAATGTCTTTACTATTGAGCAGACCCGCTGGACGCGAAGGTTATCCTGGAGATGTATTCTATATTCATTCAAGATTATTAGAACGTGCTGCTAAATTACGTGATTCAGTAGATGAAAATAAAAATGTTATTGAAGGCGGTTCATTGACTGCTTTACCAATTATTGAAACAATACAAGGTGATGTTTCAGCTTATATACCTACTAATGTTATTTCAATAACTGATGGTCAAATTTTCTTGGAAGCAAGTCTTTTCAATAGAGGTATTAGACCAGCAATAAGTCCTGGTATTTCAGTCAGTCGTGTTGGTTCAGCTGCTCAAAATAAGGTTATAAAAAGATTAGCTGGTTCATTAAAATTAGAATTAGCCCAATATAGAGAAATGGAAGAATTTGCAAGATTAGGTCTTTCTTTAGATGAAGCAAGTATTATATTATTAGAAAAAGGAAGAAGATTAGTTCAATTATTAAATCAACCGCAAAGTAATCCAATTAATATGATTTGTCAGATAGTTGTTTTGTTTGGTGGATTAGGTGGTATGTTTAGTGATATTAGTCTTGATTCAATATCAATTTTTGAAAGAAAAGTATTATTTTTATTACGTAGTAGTAAAATATTCACTGTTCTTAATGTTGTAGGAAGACATGAATTGCCTGAAGAATTTTATGCTTTCTGTATAAATTTAATGAAAGTTTATTTAAGTAATGAGGAATCAATTATATAATTTTTTTACTAGATGATTTTTTTCTACTAATCACAAAGATATTGGAACATTGTATATTATATATGGTGTTTTAGCTGGAATTGTAGGTTCTATATTTTCCGTTATGATAAGGATGGAATTATCTTATCCTGGTAATCAATTTTTTTCTGGTGATTATCAATTTTATAATGTTGTTGTTACAGCTCATGGATTGTTAATGATATTTTTCTTTGTTATGCCTGTTTTGATAAGTGGATTTGGTAACTGATTGATACCTATATTAATAGGTGCCCCAGATATGGCCTTTCCAAGATTAAATAATTTATCATTTTGATTAATGCCGCCTTCTTTATTTCTTTTAATAACTTCAACTTTTATAGAAGGTGGAGTTGGTACTGGCTGAACAGTTTATCCACCTTTATCTTCTATTGAAGGTGCTGGTGTTGATTTTGCTATATTTAGTTTACATCTTGCAGGTGCTGCATCATTATTAGGTGGTATTAATTTTATTACTACTATTATCAATATGAGAACGCCAGGCATGAAAATGCATCATGTTCCTTTGTTCGTATGATCATTGTTGATCACGGCTTTTCTGTTAGTATTCTCATTACCAGTATTAGCTGCTGCTATTACTATGTTGTTAACAGATAGAAATTTTAATACTTCTTTTTATTTGGCATCTGGTGGTGGTGACCCAGTTTTATATCAACATTTGTTTTGATTTTTTGGACATCCCGAAGTATATATTTTAATACTTCCGGCATTTGGCGTAATTAGTCATGTTGTTTCTGATTATACTGGTAGAGCAGTTTTTGGTTATTTAGGAATGGTCTACGCTATGGCTGCTATTGGTATTTTAGGTTTTATTGTTTGAGCTCATCATATGTATACTGTTGGTATGGATGTTGATACACGTGCATATTTTACAGCTACAACTATGATCATAGCTATACCAACTGGTGTAAAAGTTTTTAGTTGAATAGCTACTATATTTGGTGGTGTTATAGAATTATCTGTTCCTTTTTTATTTGCTGTAGGATTTATCTTTTTATTTACAGTTGGTGGAGTTACAGGTGTAATTCTTTCTAATGCTGGTATAGATTTAGCATTACATGATACTTATTTTGTTGTAGCACATTTTCATTATGTACTATCGATGGGTGCTGTATTTGGTGCTTTTGCAGGATTTTATCATTGGTTAGGTTTATTTTATGGTCATTATTATTCTAGATCTTTAGGACGTTTACATTTTTGAACAACGTTCTTTGGTGTAAATTTAACTTTCTTTCCAATGCATTTTTCTGGTTTATCTGGAATGCCTAGAAGAATTTCTGATTATCCGGATGTATATTGATTATGAAATTTTGTTTCATCAGTTGGTGCATTTGTTTCATTTATTGGATTGTTAATTTTTGTTTATATGTTAATATTAGTCTTTTTCAATAGATTAATAATAATTAACGTATATAATAAATATTTGTTACATAAATATAATAATCAATATCTAATTACAAGAGCTTATAATAAGAGATTTTTAGTAAGAGCTACTAATTTGCCGGAATATAAATATCAAGATATTATAGATAATGATTATTTATGAGTTATTTTGGCTATAAAAGAGCAAAAACATACTGTTTTAGATATTATAATTTTTTCTATTTTAAAAGCTAAACATCGTAATAGTTATTTTGGTATTTTTAGAAAATAATGACACCATCAATTTATTGACGTAGATTATATATTTTGTTGGCTATAGGATCTTTTTTTTATGCATCTTTTTATTTTATCTTCTATAGGTTTCTTGGAACAGTATCTATAGAGGGTTTAATTGGTTTTAGTATTTTATTCCTATTTTATTTAATATATAGGCTGGGCGGTGTTCATATAAATAGATTTTTACTGTCAATATCAAGGAATGTTTGGTTTTTTTTTTCTAGTCTTATATCTCTAACTTATATGATTGAAAATTTATTCATTAAAACTATTGATTCTTCAAAAAAACTAATGGTTTTTCAATTTATTTCTAATAACTTGGTTTTTGTTGAAATAGAAAAGGCTTTTAATGAATTGAATGCATTGTTATTGAATAAGTATATATTAAATATTATATCATCAGAATTATTTTTTAAACGTTTAGTCATAAAAAAATTGTTCGAAAAAAATTTAATTATTGATGAAGTAATTATTTTTAATGGCAGTTTTTTAGTTGTCAATTCATATATTTTTAATAATGTAATAGGTTGGTTTACAAAAGAATAAATTATGGCAAAAAGAATTGAAAAGGAAAAATTTGAGAGAACTAAACCGCATTGTAATATTGGTACCATTGGTCATGTTGATCATGGTAAAACTACATTGACTGCTGCCATTACACGAGCTTTATCTGGAGTTGGAAAAACTAAATTTATGCAGTATTCTGATATAGATTCACATCCTGAGGAAAGAGCTCGTGGCATTACTATTAATGCTGCCCATGTAGAATATGAAACTGAAAATAGACATTACAGTCATATTGATTGCCCTGGTCATCAAGATTATATAAAAAATATGATTACAGGTGCAAATCAAATGGAAGGTGTTATTTTGGTTGTTGCTGCAACAGATGGAATACAAGTTCAAACTCGTGAGCATGTTATATTAGCTAAAGAAATAGGCATACCTTATATGGTTGTGTTTTTAAATAAAATAGATGCTTTAAAGGATAGGTCTGTCATTGATATTATTGAACTAGAAATAAGAGAACTTATTGAAAGTTATGGTTTTTCTAAAGATACCCCTATTATAAAAGGTTCAGCTAGAAAAGCAATGGAAGGAGATAGTGATCAAGTAAAAATAATAAGAGAACTTATGAAACAAGTTGATACCTTTATTAAGGAACCTAAAAGAGCTATTAGTGCTCCGTTTTTAATGCCAGTTGAAACAGTTTTAGTAGCTCAAGGAAGGGGTACCGTTGTTACAGGTAAAGTTGAAAGGGGTACTATAAAAATAGGTGACGAACTTGAAGTTGTAGGTACAAAGCAAACATTTAAAACAAGTTGTATGGGACTAGAGATGTTTAGAAAACTATTAGATTACGCGCAAGTTGGTGATAATATAGGTGTTTTATTAAAAGGAGTTCCTAATAGGGAAGTATTTAGAGGGTTTATTGTTGCTGCACCAAATACTGTTAAAACATATACAGCATTTACAGCCAAAGTTTATATATTATCACAAAAAGAGGGTGGGAGAGCAAGACCCTTCCAGTCTGGATATAAGCCACAATTTTTTTTTAGAGTACAAAATGTTACTGGTACTGTAGTTTTGGATAATGAGGAGTCTTTAGCTATGCCTGGTGAAAACATTACTATTAAAGTGCAATTAGTTGAAAAAACGGTTATAGAAGAAGGTCTTAGATTTGTAATTCGTGAAGGCAAACTGACTATTGGTGCAGGTGTTATAACTGTTGTAGGTTAAAACGATGAAAAATTTTTTATTAAGAATAAAAAAGCAGCTTATATTAGGCTTTTCACGACGTTCTGGTAGAAATTTTTTTGGCAGAAAGACGGTTTTTACACAAGGAGGAGGTAAAAAGTATAAAAGACGTCTAATAGATTACAAGCGTATTATTCCTTTCAATTTCATTTTATTATCAATTGAAAAGCAATTACGTAATACTGCACATGTTGGATTAATTTGTTATGAAAATGGCTTGTTTAGTTATATACTTCTTTCTGATTTGCATAGAATAACTAATTGCTTATATAATGGATTTACTAACTCATTCAAAGTAGGATCTTCTAGTTTTTTAATGAACATTCCGGCTGGAAATTTTGTTCATCATGTTGAACAGAATCCTGGTTGTGGTGCAACATTAGTAAGATCTGCCGGAGCTAGTTCGTTTATCATTAGTAAAGATATTAATTCGGTTTTTTTGAAAATGAATTCAGGTTGATTATTAAAATTTTCTAAATTAGCTGTTGCAATTGGTGGAGCAGCTTCTAATTCTGACCATTTCATTACTAGGATAAAAAGTGCAGGTATGAAAAGGCATCTTGGATTTAAACCTCGTGTTAGAGGCGTTGCAATGAATCCACGTGATCATGCTCATGGAGGTGGCGAAGGAAGAAGTTCGCCGCCCGTTGCACATAAAACTCCGTATGGTAAATTGACCAAGGTTCCGACAAATCGTTCTAAAATGTATAGAAAAAAAAAACGTTTGTTTAAAATTTTTTAATGCGTTCAATTTATAAAGTTCCATTTGTTCATAGATCTTTGTTTTTTAAATATGTAGATAAGCGTAAAAAGTTAAATGTTCATCCTGAAATACAGGGCATTTTAAACAGAAGAAAAGTAAAAATGCCTAGATACTTGATTTTCTTCAATAAATCTTCAAAGTTAAGCAAAAATAAATTAATTGACAGAAAGATAGCAGTTCATAATGGTAAAGTGTATATGTTTGTTAATATGAAAAGAGGTGTCGTTGGTTTTAAATTGGGTCAGTTTGTTATTACAAGACGAACAGTGATTCATTCTAGTAAAAAAATTAAAAATAAAAAACGAATGACTGGTAAAGGTTCTAATTTAAAAAAACATACTGGTACTAAATACAATTTAACTTTGAAAAAATTTGTTGCAAAAAAAAAAATAAAAAAATGGGCTTAGTTTTAAATCCTTATGCTTTTAGGATTGGGCATGTAAATTCATGATCGGATTCTTGATATCTTATCTCAACTGAATATGTAGAATTTTTGCATTCTTCAATATTATTGAAGTCTTTCGTTTATTATGTTTTGTTTAAATTTTATCCAACAAGATTTTCTTATTGATTGGTTAGTCATATTGAAATACTTTTTTTTAATAATAATATGTATATTTGATTATATTTGTATGAAGCTTCTGGTAAATACAAAATTACAAAATATATTAAATTATTTAAATATGGATTATTTAAAGGTTATAGGCTTAGAACATTTTGATTAAAAAAAAAATTATTTGATAAGAATCCTGTTGCTTTAGGTATATTTAATTTTATTAGGTTATTCGGGTCACATATAGAACGTTATGATACTGTCGAAAATTATGTTTTTGATGATGCAATTAGACAAAAAATAGGCTCATTGCGTGAAAGATATGGTTATAAATGATTAGGTATTGAAGAAATATATGTGTTGCGTACTGCTTTATCAATGTTTCTAAAATCTGCTAATCGTTTTGCTTTAAGTAGATTGTCTATGATAATAAAATCCCTTTTTTTTTTGCCAATAATGGATGGAAGTTTAAGCCTTGAAAAACTAAGAGGACCAAGAATTTTTTTATTCTTTTTTTCATATTTTTTGTTACTTCTAAAACAATGACCATATTACAAATCTATAGCAAAATTTTTTAGTAGTAAAATTATATTCGTTTTTTTGAGGCAGACGGTTTTTTATCTATTTTTTAATCCTTTTATAAAATATTTATCTAAATTTATAGAATATTTATGTTCATTTTTTGGTTATTCCAGCATAGTTAGAGCTTCTATAATTACTAATTTTAGTTTGAGTGCTTTTTTTATTGCTAGGTATATTATGACTGCAATAAGAAATGGATTTAATTATTGGGATATTCTTTTTCCAATAAGAAAAACACTTGGCAGATTTATGCAAATAAAACTTTTTGATAATTATGTTAATAAAAAAACAACTCTAAAAACTAGTCATTTGAATCGTGGAATAAACTATGTTAATAGGAGGGTAAATTTAGTTATTTTTTTTGTCATATTTTTAAAATACAAGCTATTTTTTGATGATTTCTATAAATCTTTATATTCTTATGATAGTTATAATAAATTATTTTGTTTTATGCAAATTTTAAACAAAAAAAAATTATATAATATTTCAAATATTTCTTCAACTTTTAAAGTCTTACATAAAAGTTATGTTTTTAAAAGATTTTTTAATATTTTTAAAAAAAAATTATTTGAATTTATTTTTCATAGAATAACTAGCGAGAAGGTTAATGAAATCAAACGCTTAACTAAACCACCACTTACATTACTGCAAAAAGAAAAATATAATAAAAGAAGAAGGATGAAAAGATGAGAAAAACGTTCAATAATAGAGTTAACTGAATTAAGAGAAACTTATTTAAAACTAAATGAAGAATTTTTTTCCAGATTATCTGATATTAAAACCTTTAGTTTTTCTTTAAAAAAGGGAAGACGTGATTTAATGATTGAAAGAAAAAAAAGTAATTCGGTCAGTTTAAGGCGTTTTTTTTCTACTAATTTTAAAAAGAAAATAAGTAAACCAAAACAAATACCAATTGGTTTAAAATTTTTAATTAAACTTTATATAATTTTTCTTTTTGCTAAGTTTTTTAAGGTGTTTAGATATAGAGCAAAAAAGCTGCAATTAATATCATTGCCAAAAAAAAGGAAGAAAAATGTTTATATGCAAAAAAAAAAAATTGCACGACAACAAGCTTTATTAAGGTTTAATAATAGTTTAAAGAAAAAAAAACGTCTTAAGTTAATGTATCATTTGAATAAGATTTTTTTCTTGTTTAAAAGAAAAGCTTATGGCTTATTTTCCAAGTCTTTTACTTTATTATATTATAGAATAAATCCAAAAAAAACTTTTGAAATCTTTTCAATTACACTACCAAAATTTTTTTTGACAAGATATTTAAATAGGAATGTTTTAAAAAAGAAAATTAATATCAGATTTTCAAATATTAAACATATAAAAAGGAATTATCATTCATCTAATTTTTCCTTTGATTTTATTGTAAATATACTTAGAGACTTAGCAAAAAAGGAAGATAGTATCGATAAACGCCATCTTAGAATTAGTTACAAAAAAATTTTAAAAGATTTATATCCAACAGATCATAGAAATCATTATATTAAGGCTAATAATATGCCAAGTGTAATATTGACTAAAGCGTTTAAAACTTTTAATAATGGCGATGCTGCTGGTTGTGAAAAGATTTTGAATAGTATAAATATTATTTTTTATTTAGTTAATCATATGAGTACATTATCTTCTAATAATGATATTTTATTTAATAATAGTATGATTTTTATTATTATAAAGTTTTATGAGGTTTTATATTATTTATTATTTTTAAAGTTATATGGATTAAATCATTATAAAATTAATAAACTGTTTCTTATTATCAGGCAGGTTTTTATAATGAAATTTACTAGCAATAATTATAATATCTATTTTTTACTTATTAAAGCTTTGAATAGAGTTAAATCTAATGTTATTAAATTTATTGGATTGCATTGTATTTCATCAAATTATTTAAAAAAAAAAATATTAGTAATATTCAATTTTATATTAAAATTTATAGATTTTTTTTCCAATAAAGGTTTAAATGGATTTAGCAATTATTTTCTTTTTCTATTAAATTCAATAATTGCTAATTATAAAAATATTAATAATTTAAGTAATATTTATATTAAAAGAATATTGATTCTTATTGATGAATATTGATATTATGGCTTTAAAAATTTTAAACGTTATTCATCTAAAAATTTATCTGAGTTTATAGATAAATTTAATTTATTCTTTTCTATAGTTGTTATTGTTTTTAAAATTTTATTTTCCAAATTCCAATTTAATGACAGTTATTTTCCTACCATTTATAAACTTTTACTTCAATTGATCCCATCACAGTTTAAAGCTAATTGACTTATATTTCATGAAGATTTTTTTCCATATTCTTTTAATTCTAAATTTCAATTGAAATTAGATAAGAAATATTTTAGATATAGTGATTTAGAATATTTTAAACATTACATGTTTGTGAATGATGATTTAAATTATATAGGAAAAGATAATTTCTATGTTTTTATAACCCGTAATTGTTATAGAATTTTTCCTATTGTGATAAATAGTTATTTTTTTTATGTGAATTCATTAGTTGATTCATTTGATAAAGCTTTTAGTTTGCATACTAAATTTGTTTCTAATAAGTTATTGTCTTATAGTGACAAAATTGTAAGGGTTAAGGCTAGAGATCATGTTAAATCATTTTTATATGGATTTAAATTTCATTTTGTTGGAAGATTTACTAGAAAACAACAATCAGCTTCTATGTGATTTAGACAAGGATTTTTACCATCTTCTTCAATGAAAGCGGAGGTTGATTATGGTATTTTTACTATTCCGCTTAGATTTAGTGCATGTACAGTTAAAGTTTGGTTATATAAAGGCTTTTATGTGCCAAAACGTACTTTTAATTATGGAAAATGGCTATAAAAAATAATCCTAAGAGTGTCATGTATGGCCGAGTTTTTAAAATTAAATTAAATGAAAGTACTGTTATTTCGCCAAGTTATAAAATGCCTTATTATATGTATGGTATTAAAGCGATGGAAAATGGTAAGCTTACTATAAAGCATATTAATGCTATAAGCAGGCTTTTAAAGCGTTTATTTAAAAAAGATGTTAAAATTAAATTTAATATCTCTTTAATTATACCTGTTACTAAGAAACCATTGGAAGCTAGGCTTGGTGGCGGTAAAGCAGCGCGTAGTCATTGAGAATCTCCAATTAAGAAGGGTATGATTATCATAGAAATTAGTACGCAATTAGATTATATATTTTTGGATAGGGGATTAAAGATCGTATTAGATAAATTACCTTTTCTGTCCAAAATTGTTAAGAATTTTTACTAAAAAAAAAATTATGTTATTTAGCATGATTTTTATAGGGTTTTTTTAATTGAATTTTCTATTATGTAATTCATAATTTTTAAAAGTTTATTTATTGCCGGGCTAGTCTAAAGGTAGGATCGTGGTTTGTCGCGCCATTGGTACGGGTTCGATTCCCGTGCCCGGCAATAATTTTTTTTAATAGGGGATATGATGGAATTGGTAGACATGTCGGGTTTAGGGTCCGATGCTAATGGCGTGGGAGTTCAAGTCTCCCTATCCCCACATTAAAAATTAAGATTATTTGATTACATTTTTATTTACGTGTTAACATTCTTAAATATGCTGTTTTTTCACCTAATTTTAGCACATATTTAATGGATTACATTTATATATACGGATGTAAATCCTAAGTTGAAATGATGTGTATATGGTTAAACAAAGATAATATTTATATTCATGCTATATAGGAGGGCGTGGTAAATCTGGTGGGTCTCCAGGACAATATGAGATGCGAGGCTTATATAGTGTGGAAAGGAGTTGTTAGGGTCTTGGCCTTTCTAGAAGAAAATTCATGTTCATTTATTCTATGTGAAGAGCATCAATTTTTCGAAGGGTATAAATATTATTAAAGTTTAACATCGTTGTTTAAAATTATATTTGTGAAAGGTATTGCGTAACCCAAGTACCCTGTCGCAATATAATAAAACAATACTAAATATTAGAAGAATATAAGTTTATTATATTATACAAATTTACAAGTAAATAATATAATATCTTATGTTAAATATATATATAATTATATACTAAATTTTACATATTAAACTAGTATTAAAATATATATATATTAATATGTTATATGGAATTGCTACACAGAGTGTAATAATCCATGAACCTTAATGATAGTCAATAATAAACTTATTATTGGATTTTAACTACCTTTATGTATATAAATCAAAGCTTATTATTAATAGTATTATTCTATTATAGGCTAATAATCATATACAACGGTATTAGGGATAAGTAAATATCAATATTGAAACCAAAAGTTAAAAAATCAAAGACATTACAATAATTATTCTCATAAAAAGCTCTCTATTAATTGAATTACATATAGACTTATAAATAAGAGTTAAACTAGGAACATATTACGTTTAGATTTAAATAATGAAAGAAATACTTATATTTCAAGCAGCAAATAAAGAGATTTTATTGTTACTTATAGTAAATCTTTATTATGTTTTTTTATTCAGCATAAGAATTGTATAAACAAATTAACGCTAATACAAATAATATGCAATTGTTGAACTAATGACATTACTTATATGAGTAAATAATCAAATAAAGCAAAATTTTCTTTATAACCAGTTCAAATTCTTAATTACATGTTATAAAATAAAGGCTATATAGTGTGTATTTTTTCCAATAATAAACATACTAAAATATGTGGATTATTTTTAGTATCCAGAGATCAGTATATAGGAGTGATTTTAGGTAGCCTGTTTTACATAGGTAAATTTTTTTTTCTTAAAAAAACAGACAAGATTTTTTGCTTTTCAAACTAATATAATCATATTGTTTAAAAAAATGAAAAAAATAAGAGTTTGGATATTTTTCGCTTTTGCATTTTTTGAGGGGTAGAATTAGCGCGGTGACGAAAAATGCAAA
>Ga0066658_10000062_pt1 | contig 34065 bp, 20 predicted proteins | sample GraSoiAngelo_107_FD_75174 | JGI IMG/M metagenome (GOLD analysis project Ga0066658, IMG submission 75174) | Grasslands soil microbial communities from the Angelo Coastal Reserve, California, USA - 14_0903_09_30cm | ecosystem: Environmental > Terrestrial > Soil > Grasslands | place: USA...
GCGCGGCTGAGGCTGAGCCACGGATGTGCCGCGGAGCCATCGTTGGTGTCACTGCCGGACGGCGAAACATAAAATTGCGGTCCCAGGCTGGGATTTGTAGACCAGTTAACTCCCGGCTGCGGGGTGGGGGCTGGCGGCGACACCGTTAGCTGGAGGGACTGACTGGCCGTTTGCGGAGTGCTTTCCGAATCCTTGACCGCGGCCGTGAAGCCATAGCTGCCCGAGGCCGAGGGCGTACCGGAAATCACCCCCGTACTCGCGTTCAAGCTCAGGCCCAGAGGCAGCTGACCTGTACCAATTGACCACACATAGGGCATTACTCCGCCGCTGGCCTGGAGCATGATGTTGTAGCTCGACCCGGCGGTGGCGCTGGGAAGAGACGTAGTAATGATCGATACAGGCGGAAGGGCAGTGCTGGCGATACTGAGAGTGAATGTCTTGGAGGCAGATGCCGGTGAGGCTTCCGAGTCGCGCACCGAGGCGGTCACAGCGTAAGCCCCTGCCGTTGAGGGAGTGCCCACAATTTGTCCCGTACCGCCGTTCAGGGATAGTCCTGCGGGCAAACCGGTCACTGTCCAACTGTACGGCGTTACACCACCGCTCGCCTGCAATGCCGTACTGTAGCTCGACCCTGCCGTTCCGGCAGCCAGAGAAGTCGTGGTGATCGACAACGGTAGAACTGCAGCGCTCGCGACGTTCAAACTGAGTGTCTTGGAGGCAGCGGCAGGCGAGCTTTCCGAATCACGCACCGAGGCGCTGACGGTATAACTGCCCGCCGTCGAGGGAGTACCCGAAATCTGCCCAGTGTTGGTGCTGAGTGCCAGGCCGGCAGGCAAGCCGGACGCGGACCAACCGTAGGGTGAGATCCCGCCGCTCGCCTCTAACACCGCGTTATAGCTAGATCCGGCGGTTCCACCTGGCAGAGAGTCCGTCGTGATCGACAGCGGAGGAGGTGCGACGCTAGCAACCCTCAAACTCAAGGTTCTGGTTGCAGTGCCAGGCCGGGTTTGCGAGTCACTTACCGACACGGTAACCATGTAGCTGCCTGCCGCCGAGGGAGTACCCGAAATCTGCCCATCACTTCTACTGAGCGCAAGACCGGCAGGCAAACCAGTCGCTGACCAACTGTAGGGTGTGATGCCGCCGCTCGCCTGCAACATTGTGCTGTAACCGGATCCTACCGTCGCGACGGGCAGAGCGCTGCTGGTGATGGACAGTGGCGATGGGGCTGGCGGGCCTGAAGCTGGCGGGTTTGGAAGTGCCGCGTTTGGAGTTGCCGGATTGGAAACAACTGAGCATCCGACAGCAATGATCGTAACCAACGCAAGCAATATAACCAGACAGGAATTGCGAAACACGGGTGAACTCCTGAAACTGGGTTAGGGTTTCCTCACCGTAACAGTCGCGTCTTCTGTCTACAATCCGGCAACTCTCCTAACTTGGTCTAGGTTATTTAACCTAGAGATATATTGATCCCCTTATTCGAAGCTAAGCGGTTTGCCTTAATACCGCCCTCAAATCTGTTTCATTCCGTTTTCAAACCAGAGTCGCAGATCAATCGACGCCCCGGCGAATGCCCAGCCCCTCTCCCTCCTGGCGCTACCAGTGCATGAGCTTCTGGGGATCCGTCCAAGCCTGAAACAGGGTCTCAGGGTCCGCGCCGATTGTTCGTGAAACGCGCAACTGGTATGTCACCGCGCTCATGCTTTCGTCTCTTCGATGTAGCGTGCCAACCGATCCAGACCGCCCTCCCAGAAGGCGCGGCAGCGCTCGACCCATTCGACGGCGTTGCGCATGGCTGCCGCGTCCAGCCTGCACCGGCTGATGCGCCCCTGCCGTTTCCGCATGACTAGGCCGGCCCGCTCCAGCACCCGCAGGCGCTTGGAGATAGCTGGCCGCCGCGACACGCGGAAGGGCCGCGCTAGTTTCGCCAACGGTGGCATCGCCCTGCGCCAGCCGTCCGAGGATCTTGCGCCGGGTCGCACCGGCCAAAGCCCCAAAGGCACGGTCGAGCTTCCGTGAGTTGGTAACCATACGGTTACCAATTTAATGAGAAAAAAGATGCTGTCAACAGAGCACCTCGAGTTGGATACGGCCATGGCGTGGCTCTACTTGGTCACCAGCGCGAATCCCACATTCGGTTGGGTATCTGGCGACTTTGGCGAGGGAGGAAGTTAGAGCAGAATCCTTCCAGCTAGTCTGTCCTAAGGCGAGTTCGCGATGCATGTTTGAGAGTGTGCCCTCGAACCAGGTGAATGATCTCCTCCGCCAAATTCTTGGCATGGTCACCCGCGCGTTCGAAAGCCTGGGCGATGAATAACAGCCTGGTGCTGTCGCTGGTTGCCTTGTCACCCGACAGTTGCAAGTGCCGGCGAAACAGGTCATGACATGCATGGTCTATCTTGGCGTCGTTTCGTAAAACCAATGCGGCCGGCTCCTCGTCGGATCGAACGAACCCCTTATAAACATCCTCGAGCATCGTTTGCAGAGTCGCGGACATTTCCAGAAGATGACGAGCGTCCTCCTTGTGCAAAGGAGAAGTCAGGCGGTGAATACCATTGGCTACCGAGCAGAGCAGATCGCCGATTCGTTCCAGGTCGGTAATGAATTTCAGGCAGGCGAGGAGTTGGCGGGCCTGCAGTTCTCCTACCTCGGCGATCGCAGAGGGGAGCGCCTGATCGACATCGCGCTCGATCTGATCCAGCTCTTTTTCGCACTGCTGCACCGCGACAAAGGCAATCCGAGATGAGCTGGCGATGTAGTCTCCAACGTTGAACGCGGCATCCTTAGCGACCAGACACGCCCGGCAAATCATATCCACGAGTTCTTGGGTTGAATCGGTTTTAATCTTGCTACGCTTCATTGAGGCTCACGAGTCTCCGAATAGCCCTCAGTTCGAATTCGAGGGCTCGGCACCGGGTGGCAGCCGGCTGCGCCTCTAGCAGTGTAATAGCGCTTCACCGGACTACACGGCACTCCGAACATTCATTATGCATTAATGCTTTAACTCGTTCGTGTATCTCGTCGCGAATCGAGCGAATAAGCTAGCGCGGTTGTCTCTTTGGGTCAGGCAAGGCCCAATCCACGATTCTCAGTCCTGGCACGTAGGGGCAATTCTCCCCGCAGCCCACAGGGCGTGCGCCCCTTTTCGTGCATCGCGCAGAGCGCCGAGGCTACTGAATAACTGTTTACCGCAGCGCCGCATTTTTTCCACGCAGAATCCGGGTCCACAAATCTCATGCCATCAGCAAGGGACCGGCAGCGTCTTAGCGCTACCCGAAGATCACGCACCGGGTCAGGCGAGAAGTTCCGGCTTGCCCTCCGCCATGGAGTTTCGACCGAGACATTTGTAAAACCATGGCAGCCTTGCGTCTGTGATGTGCAAGAAGAAAATTCGTTTCGCGCGGCAATAGAGCAATAGACGGCGCCCAGCAGTTATCCGGAGCACCGTGACGAAATGAAGGAGCTAATTTTGTTTCGACCCATTTCGTCGGAACCGGATGCGGTCGAGAGCTCGATCAACGACACTTTGCAACTCTTGAGCGTATTTCACCTCGCGACCCTTAGCGAGCATCTTCTTGGCTTCTTCTGGGGAAAACCACGTGGGGTTGCGTTCGGGTTCGTTTCGGGTTCGTAAGGTGTTCGGATTTCTTCCACTTCAAGCAGAAACGCTTTGATGACAAACTCCTGTACCCCTCGCGGTTTGCCAAAATACGCCTTTGGAATGGATATACAAATGGAAGTGACGGGGCTCGATCCGTCCCGTCCCGCCAGCCTCTTCGAGGGCCTCACGTCTTGCGGCCTGGCTGTGAGATAGATGGCGATGGGGATCTCCTTTGGGGAAAGTCCACTTGCCGCCGCCATTGGTGTTGACAAGCAAGAATTCAGCCGACGATCCTCTCCAGCGGTAGCATACGGCAGCAACCTGGAGCGGTAATGCGAATCTCGCTAGCCGAAGTGATCCCATCCTTACTATAGGGTATTCCGCAATTGTGAACCCTAGGTTAATCATCTGGCCACCCTTCTGGAAGCAGTTGATTGCTGCTACCTGCAGCTATCTGCAGTCCCCACCTCGTCTAAGCAAGCAATGCATTTTATGCTTGACTTGTTGCTTAGAGAGTTACATAAGGAGATTGTACGGCAGAGTACACCCGAGTACGGTGAAAGGGATTTCGCGATGGAGTTAGCTGCTCTTATTGTTGTTCTTCTTGTGGCTGGTGCGTTGATCCCAGCCAGACATGACGTCACCTTCTATCGGTGACCCGCCTCAGAGTCGGGCACCACTCACGTGCCACGGAGTCACCAGCCAGCCCCTCAAAACAAGGCTACGACGACGTCCGAGAGTATTTGTGTGTTCCAATCCAAGCAGGTTCTCGCGAAACGGTTCACCGCGCGCGAGCGGGGAAACTACGCGGCACTAGGGGAGCGAGCGCCCGATTTCGGATCTTTTCTGATCATGTGCACAATCGACAGCGGAGTCCGCAATCTCCGCCCATCACCGGATTTTCGGGACTTTGCCTCGATTGAGACTCCATGTTCATTACTTCGATCTACGCTTGTCATAGACCCACCTCCAAGTGTTCCCTAGGTGAATGCTAGTTCAGAAGTAGCTGCAGGTATGTGCTGGATGCGGATTAACAAGCGAATTATACCGAGGAAGCAAAGCCACAGCAAAACTGAGGGTTGGTGATATTCCCCGGTATGGGTTGGTGTGGTTCGTCCTGTGTGTTGCTTTTGAACATTTCAGCAGCTGGATGTTCTTGGTTCGAAGATACGAGGAGCGCGAACTCGAGATCCGGTTTGGAGCTTCCCGTACGGCGTGTCGCGCGCTAGAACTCGCTACTCTGTCCATGGCATCCGCCAGCACCGCTCGGGAGGAGACGAGCGGCGCCGGTCTTGAGGAGGAAATGTGATGGCCGAGGTGAGAATTGTGTCGGCTGGGGGCGATCTTCACGGCATAAGTGGCTAGGCATCAGAAGGGTGACCCTTGGCCCGGGGTCGTTGTCATCCATGACGTAGGAAGAATGAAGCCCGATCTCAGGAATCAAGCCGATTGGCTGGCTAGCGAAGGATTCTTGGGCCGGGCACCCGACCTGTCCGATAACGGACACCCAATTCTGCGAGCGGACAATCGCGGGGTGGGAAAGTATCTTTCAGGAACTCTAACTGCGAAGCTTTTCAATCGCATAGCACCGTGCGGATTCTGGCCAAGTAGTTGCATAATCTTCCCCCGTGGATATCGCTCGGCCTGAATTCAAGCGACAAAAGCGGCAGAGGCAGATCATCTGGTCGGCGGTTGGTGTCGTGTGCCTGGGAGCGGTAACCATAGGCGTCTCCAGACTCAAACCTGCGGCACCTGAGGTTGAACGGAGCACCGTGTGGACCGATACGGTAAAGCGCGGCTCAATGCTACGCCAAGTGAGAGGCCTAGGTTCCTTGATTCCAAGCCAGGAGTTCACACGCCAAATACCCGCGGAGACGGAGGCGACGGTCGTGCGGATTCTGAAGTTGCCCGGCTCTCAGGTCAAGGCAGACACGATTCTGGTCGAGATGAGTAATCCGCAGGTGGAGCAGTCCGCGATTGACGCAAAACTCCAGCTGAAAGCTGCCGAGGCCGAATACCAGAGCCTGCGTGTGAAACTCCAGAGCGATCTGATGAACCAGAAAGCCGGGGCGGCGACGGTAACGTCCGACTATACCCAGGCTCAACGCCAGGCCGATACCGACAAGGCACTTTACGATCTCGGGGTGATTTCCGGACTCGCCTACAAGAACTCCAAGAGCAAGGCCGATGAGCTCACCACCAGAAACAATCTTGAGGGTGAGCGCCTCAACGTTAACCAGAAAGCGATTGAATCCCAGCTTGCCCAACAAGAAGCCAAGGTGGATCAGATGCGAGTGCTCTCTAGTTTGAAACAGAAGCAGCTAGACGCACTCAAGGTTCGCGCGCAAATTGAAGGCGTCCTGGTCGACCTGCCCTTACAGGTTGGACAGCATGTGTCGCCGGGCACGATGTTGGCGAAGGTCGTCCAGCCGGATCATTTGATGTCCGAATTGAAGGTAGCCGAAACCCAGGCGCGCGACGTCCAGATCGGCCAGCCCGCGTTGATTGACACTCACAACGGGACAGTCGCCGGCTCCGTAATGCGTGTCGATCCAGCGGTGCAAAACGGCACCGTTACAGTCGACGTGAAGCTTACAGGCGAGCTTCCCAAAGGAGCGCGCCCAGATCTGAGCGTCGACGGAACAATTGACTTGGAACGTCTGGACGACGTGCTCTACACGGGTCGCCCCGCCTTTGGGCAAGAGAACAGCACAATCAGCTTGTTCAGACTCGATCCCACTGGCAAGAGCGCCCTGCGGGTTCCGGTGAAAGTTGGGCGCGCGTCCGTGAACTCAATCCAGATTCTCGAAGGTTTGCACCAAGGGGATACCGTCATCCTTTCCGACATGTCTCGCTACGATAATACGGACCGCGTCCGGCTTGATTAGCACGAATCGAGGAATAACGTATGAGCGAACCAGGACAACCGCTGATCCAGATTGAAGACCTGACGAAAGTCTTTTATACGGACGAGGTCGAAACCCACGCTCTCTCCGGAGTCCATTTGGGAATTCGGAAGGGGGAGTATGTGGCGATATCCGGTCCGTCGGGATGTGGGAAGTCCACCCTCCTTTCTATTATGGGCTTACTCGACACGCCGACGGGAGGGAAGTACCGGCTGAATAGCGAGCCGGTCGAAAATCTGGATTTTGCGGCGCGCTCCCGTATCCGCAATCGCGAGATCGGTTTTATATTTCAGAGTTTCAATCTGATTGGCGATCTCACGGTCTACGAAAACGTGGAACTGCCGCTGACCTACCGGCAGAGAATGCCCGCGGCTGAACGCAAGAAACGCGTAATGGAATCGCTGGAACGCGTCGGTATGGCGCACCGAATCAGGCATTACCCTTCGCAACTTTCGGGAGGCCAGCAGCAGAGGGTTGCGGTCGCCAGAGCACTAGCCGGACGTCCTTCCATCCTGCTAGCGGATGAGCCCACCGGGAATTTGGATTCGCGCAACGGCGAAGCCGTCATGGAGCTGCTTCAAGATCTCCATCGCGAAGGCGCAACCATCTGCATGGTCACTCACGACCCACGGTTCGTTAAGCACGCGCAACGGGAAATCCACTTGTTCGACGGCAAAGTCGTGGCCGAAGAAGAGCTGCAGAAACTCATGCAGGGCCAGCCGGCCTGAGTCCGGCAATCGCCACCGCTGTTCCGGATTCCTGGTCATGCTTGGTATCAGCGAGGTGAGGGATGGGGGGACTGCTCCAGGATCTTCGCTACGCCCTGCGGCAACTGCGCAGGAGCCCGGGATTCACCACCGTGGCCCTGATCACGCTGGCGCTCGGGATCGGAGCGAATACCGCGATTTTCAGCGTTGTGAATGCCGTCCTGCTCAGGCCGCTCGCAATCCAGGAACCCTCTCGCGTCACTTATGTGCAGGAGCAATGGCGAGACATCTCCGCCGGGCTCTCGGTGGGAAACTTCGACGCGGTGCGGCAGCAAAGCACTTCGTTCGCGAACCTGTGCGCATCGAACAGCGCGAGTTTCAACCTAGCAACCCAGGAAACTCCCGAACGGGTGGAGGGCGAAATCGCCACCGCGAGTTACTTTGCCACGTTCGCCGTTCAGCCGATAGCCGGACGCGTTTTCACTGCCGACGAGGATAAACCTGGGTTCTCGCAAGTCGCCGTCATCAGCGAGCGTTTGTGGCGCACACGGTTCCATGCGGATCCCGCGATAATCGGGCAAGGCTCGCGCATTAACGGACTGTCCTACATCGTGCTGGGCGTAATGCCCAAGACCTTCGATCCATTGCTGCAAAAGAGTGATCTGTGGATTCCGGCAGCATACACAGCGCAGCAATTGGCCGATCATGATCTCCATTACCTGAGTGTGGTCGGCCGGCTCAAGCCCGGTGTCAAACTGGCCGTAGCCCAGTCGGAACTCAATGTGATCGCGCAGCGCCTACAGCAGCAATACCCGATGGATGACAAAGATCGGGGCCTCCGCCTGACGCCCCTGGCAACGGCATTGCTGGGTGACCAGCAATTGACCTTGCGCCTGTTGCTCGCTTCGGTCGGATTTTTGCTCCTGATTGCATGCGCCAACATCGCCAATCTGCAACTTGCACGCGCCCGTACGCGGCAACGCGAAATAGCGGTGCGCGCGGCGCTTGGAGCTTCAGCCAAACGGATCGCCCGTCAACTCCTGATTGAGAATGCCGTGTTGGGTGTAACCAGCGGCGCGGTTGGTGTTCTGCTGGCCTACGGGGGCGTGCTGTGGATCGTCGCGAACGGCCCACCGGATGTGCCGCGGCTGGACCTATCGAGCATCGACAGACTTGCGCTCGCATTTGCCTGCGGGATTGCTTTGCTCTCCAGCTTCCTTTTCGGCCTTGCACCGGCGCTGCGATCCGCTTCGATGCGGCTGAGCGTAGCCTTCAAAGAAGGAGCGAGCACCTCTAGCGGCAGCCGCGATCGGGTTCGGAGCGTCCTTGTGGTCGGCGAAATTGCCTTGGCGCTGATGTTGACGGCAGGCGCCGGACTGCTGATCCGCAGCGCGTTGCTTGTTTCGCATGTGCATCCAGGTTTCGATACGGCAAACCTCGTTGTCGGTCGTGTCGGACTTCCGGATGCCGCTTATCACGATCCAGCCGTTGCGCGGCAGACTCTCGAGCGCATGATCGAGGCATCGGCCATTTTACCTGGCATCCAGTCAGCCGCGGTCGTTTCCCGCGCTCCGCTCGCCGAGGGCTGGAGCGGCAACGGCCTGATCGCTGAAGGCAAGGCCATTGATCCATCGAACCTGGTCAACGCGCTGTTGCAGATTGTCTCCCCAAGCTATCTCTCTACCGCGCGGGTGCCGTTGAAGGCAGGACGTGCCTTCGCTGCGCAGGACACGCGCGATAAAACACTGGTCACCATCGTCAACGAAACGCTCGCTCGCACGATGTGGCCCGGCGAGAACCCGATCGGCAAACGATTCGCCTGCTGCGAATACGGGCCGAGAGGCAAGTTGGATCCCGTGTGGCATCAGATCGTCGGCGTTGTCGGAGACGTACACGCCCGCGGCCTCGATATACAGGTTCAACCTGAGTTTTACCTTCCGCTGGCGCAGATGCCGCCCGCCTCCTGGGATTGGCTCGGACGCACCATGGACCTGGTAGTGCGGACACGAAGCGGCACATTTCCGGCCAACGATTTGCGAACCACTGTGGCCTCGATTGCGCCGGGTGTGCCTATTTATCAACTCTCGACCATGCAGGAGAAGATTGCGGTCACGCTCGAACAATCCCACTTTGACACCTTTCTGCTGACGCTGTTTGCTGGGATAGCGCTGTTGTTATCCTCCGTGGGAATTTATGGAGTTCTGTCGTACGTGGTCGCGCAACGCACGCGCGATATCGCGGTTCGCATGGCGCTGGGTGCCACGCAAGGGCAAATCGCGCGTCACGTGCTGGGGTACGGATTGCGCCTTACCGTCATTGGCATGGCACTCGGACTTGCCTGTGCATTCGCCTGCACGCGTCTGCTGTCGAGTCTGCTCTACGGTGTGCATTCCACTGATGCCATCACGTTTGCGGTTGCGTCCGTGGTGCTCGCTTCTGTCGCGCTGCTTGCCAGTTACATTCCAGCACGGCGGGCGATGCAAGTAGATCCCATAGTGGCGCTGCGGTACGAGTGAGGACCAATGGAAGGCTTTCTCCACGATCTTCGTCATGCATTCCGCGTCCTGCGGAAGAACCCATCGTTCTCCACCATTGCAATGCTGACACTCGCAATCGGTATTGGGGCGACTACCTCAATTTTCAGTGTTGTATATGGCGTGCTGCTGCGGCCTCTGCCTTACGAGAATCCCGACCGAATCGTAGAACTGAGAGAGGTCAACGAGCAGGGCGGGAGAATGCAATTCGCGGACCCGAATTTCGAGGATATCCGCACACAGAGTCGTTGCCTGCGTGGACTGGCCGAATACCGCGCCATGACTGTCTCCATTGGGGGCGGATCGCAGCCGACTCGCACGATGGTTGCTGCCGTGTCCACGGATTTTTTTTCGATTATGAGAGTTGAGCCTGTGCTAGGTCGTAACTTTTCTCCCGACGATCAGCACTTTGGCGCGGCACCAACCGCTTTGGTCAGCTATGGCTATTGGCAGCAGTTCCTGGGTAGAGCCTCGGATTTTTCGACTGTCAAGCTGAACATCGACAATCAACCAGCGCGGGTCCTCGGCGTCCTTCCGCCTGGATTCCGCTTTCCCTTCGATAGCCAAATCTGGGTGCCACGAGAGTTGTATGAGCGGCTGCCGAGCCGCTCAGCTCACAATTGGCACGTAATCGGTCGGCTCCAAGACGAAGTATCGATAACCCAGGCAAGTTCAGAGCTCGCGATCATCGCCCATCGACTCCGGCAGCAGTACGGCCAAGACACGATGATGACAAACGTGTCGATCCTGCCCTTGCGCGAGGCCCTGACCGGCAATGTCCGCCTACCCTTAATGATGCTCCTGGGAGCCGTAACCTTCTTGCTTCTGATCGCCTGTGCGAATGTAGCGCATATGCTCCTCGCGCAGTCCGCTGCGCGCGAGAAGGAATTTGCTATCCGAACCGCTCTGGGAGCCGGGCGCGGCCGGATTATTCGCCAGTTTCTTGCAGAGTCCCTGTTGTTGGCGTTTTCCGGAGGCGCACTCGGCGTTCTTGCCGGCAGCTGGGGAGTTCACGCGCTGATCGCGGTTGCTCCGCATAGTCTGCCGCGTCTCGAAGACCTATCGGTCAACCTTCCGGTGTTGCTGGCAGCGATCGGACTGGTATTGCTTGTGGCCGTTGGCTTGGGCCTTTTTAGCGCGGTGCGCGCCACATCGCATGATGCGCAGCATGTCGAAGGATTAGGGACGCGCTCCACCGGGAGTGCGCACGCCCAGCGTATCGGAAGGATCATCATCGCTGGGCAACTCGCGATCGCCTTAGTCTTGCTGGTTGGTGCAGGCCTACTCGGGAGAAGCCTGCTGCGCGTGCTTTCCGTCGATCCAGGTTTCCGGACTGAGCACGTGTTAACCATGAATGTGGCCCTCCCCTTTGCCGGGCGGGACGAAGACAAACTCCACCGGGTCCAGTTCCTCGACCGATTGTTGGCGCGGCTGCGCCGCATTCCCGGCGTCGAGGAAGTGGGCGGCACGGGCCGCCTGCCGCTCACCGGCACGCTTTCCGATGGAACTTATATTCTGCTGAATCCCGGCGAGTCGGTTCCCGCCGACATGAAAGTGCTGGAGCAGATGTTCCATGATCCAAGCCGCACCGGTGATGCCGAATACGCTCCCGCCGATGCCGGCTATTTCCGCGCTCTTGAGATTCCGTTGCTGCGAGGCCGTTTATTTGACAAGCGTGACGCCATGAACTCGCCGCATGTAGCGCTGATTAGCCAATCTCTCTCGAGTGAGAAGTGGCCCCACCAGGACCCGCTGGGCCGCCTGATTGAGTTCGGCAACATGGATGGCGATCTTCGGCCACTCACCGTCATTGGAGTTGTCGGAGACGTGCACACTGAAAGCCTGGAGCGTCCGGCTCCTCCGACCATCTACGTAGATATTGCGCAGCGGCCCCAGTCTACGTATGACTTCGCGGTTGTCATTCGCGCCGCGGCAGATCCACCTGCAGTGGTGTCGATGGCGCGTCAGATCCTGCGCGAACTCGATCCCAATGTTCCTCCGCAGTTTGGGACCTTCGATCAGGTCGTAGCCAGCTCTTTGAGTCCACGGCGCTTCAACCTGCTCCTGGTAGCCGTATTCGCCGCGACCGCTTTGCTGCTCGCCAGTGCCGGCTTGTACGGTGTCATCGCGTACTCGGTAAGCCGCCGCACCAGTGAGATTGGTTTGCGAATGGCCCTAGGCGCCACCCCTGCCAGTGTTTTGCGACTCGTGCTGAGACAAGGAATGGTGGTGGCCGCGGTGGGCCTGGTCCTCGGCATCTTCGCCTCGATAGCCGTCACTCGCACTCTGCAATCCATGCTGTTCGCCTTAACCGCAACCGATCCGACAACGTTTGCCGCCGTTGTGGGATTGCTGCTTCTGGTGGCCCTGCTGGCCTGCTACCTTCCCGCGCGCCGTGCGGCCAAGGTCGATCCCGTGGTGGCACTGAGGTACGAGTGAGGAGCTTATGACGGCTGTATCTCAAGACGTTGTTTACGCTTTGCGGATTCTGCGTCGCGATCCGGGATTCACGAGCATCGTTGCGCTCACGCTGGCTTTGGGCATCGGGGCCAATACCGCCATCTTCAGCCTGGTGAGCGGGATTCTTTTTGTTCCGCTGCCGTACGCCAACCCAAGTGGACTGGTCAGCGTTACCGGCAGCTATCCGCGAGGTGCCGTGGTGGCAATGCGTGAGCAAGTGCGCAGGCTGGACATCGGGGCATACGCCGAGGGTCACGACTTCAACTTGACCGGCGTGGGAGAGCCGGTTCGTCTGACTGGCACTCTGGTTTCCGCCGAACTGTTGTTAATTCTGGGCGTACGCCCGGAATTTGGAAGAACCTTCTATTCCGGCCAAGATGCTGCCGGGCAGGATAATTATGTAATCCTGAGCCACGCCCTGTGGCAACAGCGCTTCGCAAGCGATCCTGCAATCATCGGCCGCCCGGTCCAAATCGAGGGTGTGAGCCGTCAGGTAGTCGGAGTGATGCCGCCGGACTTTCGCTTTCCCTCGCCCAGGACGCAGATTTGGGTTCCGCTGCACAACGATCCGCGAAACCAAGTGGAGTATTGGGCTGGCGATTTCATGCCCGTCATTGGACGGCTTCGCCCGGGTACGACGATTCAACAGGCAGGCGCTGAAATTCGAGTGTTTCAATCCCGTGTGGGGGCCTTGTTCCCGTGGCGGATGCCCGCCAGCTGGAACGCAGACGTCAGCGTCATTCCGCTGCAAAGCGGCATGATCTCGAACGTTCGCACGCGGCTCCTGCTATTGCTGGGAGCAGTGGGGTTGGTGCTTATGATCGCTTGCGCAAATGTCGCCAACCTGATGCTCTCGCGGGCGGCTACTCGCGAAAAAGAGATTGGTATCCGTTCAGCCCTGGGGGCAGGGCGTCAGCGTATTGTCCGGCAACTGCTCACCGAGAGTACCGTGCTTGCCTCGTTGGGCGGGGTGCTGGGACTGGCTGTTGCCGTCGTGGGACTCTGGATACTGAAGGCATCTCTCCCTGCCGGCACCCCGCGCCTTGCCGATGTGCGAATAGATTGGCGGGTACTGGCATTTGCTGGCGCCCTGACCATCCTGACCGGATTTATCTTTGGCCTCGTTCCTGCACATCAGACTTCGCGCACCGGTTTGACGGAGTCTCTGAAGACTGGCGGTCGCAGTGACGCGGTCTCGGTGTCGCAACGCTTGCGCAGTGCCCTGGCCGTTAGCGAAGTGGGATTCGCCATGTTGCTCCTGGTAGCTGCAGGCCTCCTAATCAGAAGTTTCTGGGCGTTGTCGCACATCAACCCGGGCTTCCGGCCGGAGCGCATCGTGACAGCGCGTATTACGCCTATTCAATCGTTCTGCGCTGAGGCGCCGCGATGCCTCACCTTCTACCGCGAGGTTTTGAGTCAGGTTCAATCTTCTCCGGGTGTGAGCCGTGCTGCGTTGGTGAATACGCTTCCTCTGGGCGGAAGGGTAAGCAAGCGTTCACTCGAGATCGAGGGTTTCATGGCACCTTCAGCCGACCAAGCCTTGCCGCTTTTCTGGCTCGACGTAGTTACTCCCGGCTATTTTCAAGCGATGGGCATTCCGCTGCTCTCAGGCAGGGTATTCAACCGGGCGGATGAGTCCGGGGATCCTGCGGTAGCGATTGTGTCCGCAGCGTCCGCACAGCGATTCTGGCCGGGACAAAACCCGGTTGGAAAACACGTCAAGTTCGCGCGTGACACTGAATGGCGCACCGTCGTCGGCGTCATCGGCGAGGTGCACGCCTACGATCTCGAAAGGAATGTTCCCGATTGGATCAATGGCACGTTGTACGTTCCTTACAGTCCCAAGGCATCTCTGGAGGATGGACGAGTACCCGCCGAAATGACGATCGTGGTTCAAACCGCTTCGGATGATTCTGGGGTGAGCGGCACGTTGCGCGGAATCGTGACCAGGCTTAATTCAGAAGTCCCGGTGAGTGAGCTCAAGACAATGAGGGCGATTGTTTCCGATGCTGCTTCCACGCCTGCCTCCACCATGTCTTTGTTTGTCGCTTTCGCCGGCCTGGCGACGGGATTGGGGATAATCGGCATTTACGGTGTCCTGGCGTTCCTCGTTTCCAAACGCACACGTGAGATCGGTATTCGCATGGCCTGGGCGCTCAGCCGGCCGATGTTCTGTGGCTGGTCATGAAGGAGGGCGCAAAATTCTCGCTCGCCGGAATAGCCCTCGGCCTGGGCGCTGCAGTTATCGTCACCCGAAGTTTAGCCAGCGAACTCTATGGAGTAGGGCACATGGATCCGGTTACTTATGCGGGCGTAGCTCTGGTGATGGCGACGGCTGCGCTTCTCGCCTGCTGCGTCCCCGCACGCCGGGCTATGAGAGTCGATCCCATGGTGGCGCTGCGATATGAGTAAGAGGGAGTGAAGAGAAGAATGGCCAGCTGCTTACAAGATGTTCGCTATGCTTTTCGCCAGTTGCGGAAGACGCCCGGATTTACCACAGTATCGCTGATCACGCTGGCGCTCGGTATTGGTGCCAACACGGCCATCTTCTCCCTCACGGACCAGATTCTCTTACGGCTGTTACCCGTAGCTCATCCTGAGGAGCTGGTTCTTCTGCGCTCGCCGGGGTTGAGTCCGGGACATAACTGGACCGATGGAGCCAACGTCACCACTTTTTCCTATCCCATGTACAAGGACTTGCGCGATCGCAATCAGGTGTTTTCGGGATTGCTGGCCCGCTATCCAGTTTCTTTAAGTGTTGCCGGGCAAGGTCAGAGCGAGCGCGCGGATGGAGAGCTTGTCTCCGGCAACTACTTTCAGGTGCTTGGCATAACGCCGATCCTAGGCCGAGTTTTTGACGCGCAGGACGAGACCGCTCCCGGTGCCAACCCTCTTGCAGTCTTGAGCTACGGCTACTGGTCTCGCCATTTCGGCAACGACTCTTCCGTTCTGAACCAGCAATTGATTGTGAATGGAACTGCTCTGACCGTGGTCGGAGTGGCCCGGGCAGGCTTCACCGGCATACAGGTTGGCCAAACACCCGACCTGTTCATTCCCATTACGATGAAGCCGCTGATGACTCCCAATCGGAACGGTTTGGAGGATCGAAGCGATCACTGGACGGCCATCCTTGGGCGCTTGAAACCGGGACAGACACGGACGCAAGGGCAAGCAGGGTTGCAGCCGCTATATTCCGCGATTCTCGAGTCAGAAGCATCGCTGCTAAAGCTACCCGCGAGTCAGCGCCAACAATTTCTGCGGAGACCCATTCTGTTGGAGGTGGGTTCGCACGGCCGCCAGATTGTGCAGCAGGATGCCGAACAGCCACTGCTTTTCCTGAGCGGAATGGTTGGACTCGTATTGCTGATCGCCGGCGCGAATCTTGCCAGTCTGTTGATTGCCCGTGGCGAAGCCCGTCAAAGGGAATTTGCCCTGCGCCTCGCATTGGGAGCCACTCGTCAACGCATCATCCGCCAGCTGTTCACCGAGAGCGTCATTCTTGCTTTAGCTGGCGGAGTCACCGGCGTGGCCATCGCGTACTGGACTTCCGCCGCTCTGGTGCGAGTGCTGTCCGCCGGCGCAGGAATACTTGGGCTCGATTCCAGGCTGGATTACCGCGTCCTCGGCTTTGCGATTGTTCTAACCGTCGCAGCGGCTGCGATATTCGGGTTAGCACCGGCGTTTCGCACGTCCCGATTAGAGCTGAATGACGCCCTCAAACAGCAGGGTGCGACTGTATCGGGTGCTCGATCCAACATGCGAGTGCGGAAGGGGCTGATCATCTCACAGGTGGCCCTCACGACTGCTCTCCTGATGGGCGCTGGCTTGTTTACCCACAGTCTGACTAATCTGCGCAGGCTGAATCTCGGTCTACAACCTGAACACGTTGTGCAGTTCTCGGTTGCGCCTGAGCTAAGCCGCTACTCGCCTGCTCAAACCGTCGCTTTCTGTGATCGTCTCCGGCACACGGTCGCCCAGATCCCGGGGGTACGGTCGGTGAGCGCTGCTTTGATCCCCATTCTGGCGGATAGCGACGCCAGTAGCGATGTCACGGTCGAAGGATATGTCACCGCCCCGGATGAGGACACCGATACCGGCCAGAACTGGGTGGGCCCGAACTACTTCGCCACCATGGAAACGCCGATTCGCGAAGGACGCGAATTCGGGGAGGATGAGAAGCTCGATACGCCTAAGGTCGCGATCGTTAACGAGACCTTCGCACGAAAATTCTTTCCCCATGGCGATGTTATTGGGCGCCACTTCACGTTTGGACAAGGAAATGTCCATCCTGACATCGAGATTGTTGGCGTCGTTGGAGACAGCAAGTACTCCAGGGTGCGCAATCCGAGCATGCCTTTTGTCTATCTGCCGTACGCGCAGCGGAACTCACCCGGTGTAGTCACGTTTTATGTAAGAACGGTGCAGGAGCCTTCGGCGATGGAAGACACACTGCGGAAAACCGTGGCCGAACTTGACCCGGCCCTTCCTATCTACGCGCTCAGGACCCTCAACGAGCAAATCGATCAATCGCTTTTTGCCGATCGCTTTGTGACGTTCCTCGCTTTGTGCCTGGCAAGTCTGGCAGGTCTGCTGGCTGCCGTAGGCCTGTACGGAGTGATGGCGTATCTCGTGTTCCGGCGCACGCGGGAAATTGGAGTCCGCATGGCACTGGGAGCGAGCCGGCGCAGGATCGCCGGCATCGTTTTACGCGAAGTCCTGCGCACGACGTTTATCGGTTTGGGGGCCGGGCTAGTGATTGCAGTCTCGTTAGGGCGGCTTGTCGAATCGCAGCTATTTGGTGTCAAGGCTAGCGATCCCCTGGTCTTCGCGAGCGTCATTGGGCTGCTTTCCGCGATAGCTCTGCTGGCAGGCGGTTTGCCCGCCCGCAAAGCGGCCACTTTGGAACCGATGAATGCGCTGCGCTACGAGTAGCTCATAATGCTGCGACCACAGCGAAGGAATGGAAAATAGGCGCAATCGGCCATGACCTTGCGTCCGAGCCTTTCCAGTCGACGTACGAGCTTGCACCACTCCCGCAGATGGGGTGAGGGACTTCGTGGAGCGATAAGGGATGCATATGAACGTCCTGAGTCAAGACATTCGGTATGGGCTTCGTCAATTGCGTAACAACCCTGGGTTTACCGCAATCGTGGTCTTTACCCTGGCGCTGGCGATAGGCGTGAACACGGCAATTTTTTCCATCGTCGATGCCCTAATGCTCAGAAGCCTGCCTTACTCGCATCCGGATCGCATTGGTACGATTTTCACCCGTATTAGCGGTCCCATATTATCTGACGAGCGACACCACATCGATGGCGAGCAATGGGAATTGCTTCGTGACGAGGTTCCTGCCCTAATCTCCGCCGTCTCTGGCACCAGAACCTCCGGGGTCAATCTTGAGGCGGCATCGCATGTACAGTACGTGCAAGCTGGGCGCGTCTCAGAGCATTACCTTGATGTTTTGTCCATTGATCCGGTCATGGGGCGCAATTTCTCGCATACGGAAGATCTGCCTCATGCACCGAAAACGGCAATCCTGAGCTATGGTCTATGGCGCAAAGCTTTCGATGCCGATCCGCACGTCGTTGGCCGGTCGGTCCTTTTGAGAGGCGAGCCCTACACCGTTATCGGCGTGCTCCCGGAAGACGCAACCACGCCTCTGAACGCCGATGTGTATACTGCGCTGCAGCCCACTCGCCAAGGCGAAGGCGGGGGGACAAACTTCGACTGCGTTACTCGCCTGCGTGATGGCGCCACGTGGCCAGAGGCAGATAGCCAGATCAATCGCGCATGGTTGCATCGCGCGGACCGCTATGAACTGGGAGACAACCCAGGCGCCCAAGTATCGTACTATTCCGTTCCGCTCCAAAAAGGCCAGACGGCCACACTGCGGCCGCAGGTTCTCGCTCTGATGTTGGCCGCGGGATTCATTCTGCTGATTGCCTGCGCGAATCTGGCCAGCCTGACCCTGGTGCGCGTGCTGCGGCGCACGCCTGAAATAGCAACGCGGATGGCACTTGGCGCCTCGCGTTGGCAGATTCAAAAGCAACTGTGGATTGAGAATCTCCTGCTGGCACTGGTCGGCGGAACCGTCGGCGTAGCGGTAGGATTTGGTGCTTTGCGCGGGCTCATCCTGCTTCTTCCAGAACACTTTTTGCCCGTCAGCCGTCTATCGCTCGACACCCGAGAGCTGGCATTCACGGGGTTTGTATCAATTGCGACCAGTATTCTGTTTGGCATGCTTCCTGCGTTTGCAACGCGAAGACTCGATCTCCGCTCGGCGATGGCGAATCGCATGTCAGAGGCCGGCGAGGGCATGAATCTCCGGCAGGGTTTGATAACGGGCGAGGTCGCTTTGACGGTGCTGTTGCTGGCTGCTGCAGGTCTGCTGGCTCGAACTCTCATCCACCTGGAAACATTGCCACCAGGGTTCAACGCTGAGGGCGTGATGACCGCGAAGGCGTCGCTCGATGACGCACGATATCACGACGCGGCGGCATTCCGCAAGCTGCTTAGCGAAAGCACGGAAGCCATGCGGCAAATCCCGGGCGTGCAGTACGCAGCCGTCGGGCTGAGCTTGCCGTATGAACGCGAGCTGAACAGCGGAGGAATAACCATTAGTGACGGTAAAGAGGCAGGTCGCGACGTCATTGGCGATGAAGTGTACGTTACGCCAGATTACTTCGCGGTCTTGCAGATTCCGCTGTTGTCAGGCCGCGCGTTTACCGAGTCAGATGGGGCAAATACCCAGCCCGTAGCGATTGTGAACCAGAGCTTTGTGCTCAAGGCATTTCACGGACAGAATCCGGTAGGTCGCCACCTGAACAAGAACCAGGTCATTGTCGGAGTCGTAAGGGACGTGGCGATGGTTCCCGGCCTTGACAACTACCACCTTCCTCTCAGTACCGAGGAAACCATGTACATCCCCGCCGCGCAAATGGGCGGCTGGAATCTCGAACTGCTTCACATCTGGTTTCAGCCCAGCTGGATTGTCCGCACGTCTCGGCCCATTGAAGGGCTGACCGCGCGGATGCAACGTGCCCTGGCGAGTGTCGATCCCAGTCTGCCTTTCTCTGGCTTCCATCGAATGGATGATTTACTGGCAAAGACGCTCGCGACTCAGCGCGTGGAAGTCGCCTTGCTAACCACGATGGCCGCTCTCGCGCTGCTGTTGAGTGCGGTCGGGATTTTCGGTCTTGTAGCGAACATGGTCAGGCAGCAGACCAGAGAAATCGGCATCCGTATCGCTCTCGGTTCGACTATTCGTGAAGCCATGATCCATATAGGCGTGCCGGGGCTGCGAGCCTCCGTGCTCGGGCTTTTCATGGGCTTGGTCTTGTGTGCTGGAGGGTTGCGGGTCATGCGAAGCGTGCTTTACGGAATTGGTGTTTATGACGGCGCCACGATCGCTTCGGTCGTTGTGGTGCTGGCATCGGTGACGCTCGTTGCTGCGACTGTACCGACACTCCGGATCGCGCGAATCGATCCCGCTAGGACGCTGCGAGAAGAATAGGACGGAAGAGAAATAATGATCCAACTCAACAATCTGGAACGCAGTTATAAAAGTCCCGCGGGGCAGTTCTGGGTCCTTCGCCGCATCAACTTGGAGATTCGCGAAGGCGAGTTCATCACCATCATGGGCCCCTCCGGGGCAGGGAAGTCTTCTTTACTGAATGTCCTCGCCTTGCTCGATGACGGCTGGCAGGGGGAGTACTGGTTTCGCGGCCAGGCCGCCCATGAGATGAAGCGCAAGCAAAGAAGCGAGCTGGCCAAGCGCAACATCGGGATGGTTTTTCAAAGCTATCACCTGCTCGATGAACTCACCGTCCGCGAGAACATCGATCTCCCACTCTCCTACAAAGACATCCCGCATAAGCAGCGCCAGGGTATGGTGGCCGACACGCTCGACCGCTTCCAGATCGTCGCCAAGAAGGACCTGTTTCCCAGCCAGCTCTCTGGCGGCCAACAGCAGCTGGTCGGTGTTGCGCGAGCGGTGATTCACAAGCCCGCCTTTCTGCTCGCCGATGAGCCCACCGGGAATCTTCACTCCAGCCAGGCCAAGGAAATCATGGAACTCTTTCGCGAGCTGAATCGGCAGGGAACTACGATCGTTCAGGTAACCCACTCGGAGACCAACGCTGCTTACGGCTCGCGCACGATTCAACTCCGCGACGGATGGATGGTCGCTGACACCGCGAATCCCGACCTAGAGGCTTACGAGGCGGTCAAGCAATGAAGCTAAAGCGAAGCCCGCATCGGATCACGCAGTTGCTCGGATGCTTTGTCATTTGCTCTGCCTCCGCGATCTCGGCCCAGACGAACGCTTCCGTGTTACTGCAGATGCCGAAATCGCACAATCCTTTGAGTGCATACACTCCCAGTGAAGCTCCTGAGCCGCAGCTCATCAATTCTCCGGATCTTACCCAACTCATTCGTGACGGCAAGTTGTACCTGTCTCTGAAAGACGCGATCCGCCTGGCTCTGCAGAACAACCTGGACATTGCTATTGCCCGCTACAATCTCCCGATTGCCGACACGGACCTCTTGCGCACGAAAGCCGGCGGAGCTTTTCGCGGAGTAAACGCTGGCGTGGTGCAAGGCACTCCGGGCGGCGGAATTGGCGGCTTCGGAACCGGAGCTCCAGGCGCGGGTGCAGGCGGCACAACCGCCGGAGCCGGCGGAGCGGGCGCCGGTGCATCCGGCTTGGTGCAATCCACTTTGGGTACCGGAACTGCTGTCCCGTCCTACGATCTTTCGATCATCGGTTCCCTAGGAGCAGAGCATCTGACCAGCCCGCTGTCCAACCGGCAAATCTACGGTGTGCCGTCCCTGCAGCTCAATACCGGCCAGGCCAACTTCGGGGTTGCCCAGGCATTTCCAACCGGCGCCAGTGTTTCCTTCGAATTCAACAATGCGCGCCAGACCTCGAACAGCCCATTCAATATTCTGTCTCCCATCCTGAACTCGAACTACAGGCTCTCTTTCCAGCAGCCGCTACTCGCGGGCTTTGGCCTGGGTCCGAATCTCCGCTACCTGCGCATTGCCAAGAACAACAAGAAGATCTCCGATATTGCGTTTAAGGACCAGGTGATTGCCACGGTCACGCAAATCGAGAACATCTATTGGGACCTGGTGAACTCCTACGAACAGGCGCAAGTGAACGAGCAATCGCTGGCCTTTGCACAGCGCTCTCTGGACAATGCAAAGAAACAGCTTCAGTTGGAAAGTGTCCCCGCCATGGACGTGATGCGGGCCGAAGCGGAAGTTTCCAAGCGGGACCAGGACTTGACCGTGGCGCGCACCAGTCTTCAGTTGCAGGAGCTGCTGATGAAGAATGCGCTGACCAAGAGTCTCGACGACCCTCAGCTGGAGTCGATGCCGGTCGTCCCGGTCGATCGTCTGCAGCCGGCGCGGGCGCCTAGCGCACAATCCGTGCAGGAGATGATCGCCGAGGCATTGCGGGAACGGCCGGAACTGGCCGAATCCGATGTTGATTTGGTCAACCGGCAGATTAGCCGCCAGGCGGCACGAAACGCATTGCTGCCGTCATTGTCGCTCGTGGGCTTTTACGGAGGATCAGGATTAGCCGGTCCCTTGAACCCGATATCCAACGTCCCGGGTGTTACCTCGAGCGTCCCCACTGATTTCGCGGGAGCCTTGGCTAGCGCATTCAATAACTCCGCTCCGGACTACTATGTGGGATTCAATCTGAGTATTCCGATTCGAAACCGCGTGGCCAAGGCTGACCAATACCGCTCTGAGCTCGAATACCGTCAGGCCGAATTGCGCCGCGAACAATTGCGCAAGCAAATCAGGATCGAAGTGCGCAACGCGGAATATGCGCTGGAACAGAGCGCGGCGCGTGTGGATGCTGCCCGCAAAACCCGTGATCTGGCGCAGCGGACCTTCGAAATCATGCAGAAGGAGCAGGAACTGGGAGCAGGTTCCACGTACCAGACCATGACGGCTCAGCGTGACCTGTCGCTTGCTGAACTGGATCTGGCTACCGCGATGACAGTTTATGAAAAAGCCAAGGTTGAGCTGGATCGTGCAACCGGCAGCACTTTGGAACATAATGGCATTGCGATCCAGGATGCAATCACCGGCAAGATCAGCCAATCTTCGCCCTAACTGATGCCGACCTCGGCCAAGACGCGAGATATCAACAGCCCTGCCCGAACGGGCGCGAATCGCCCCCGGATTCTTGCCGCTGATGACCAGCAGCATATTCTGGAGGCCATCCAACTGCTGCTCAAGCCGGAAGGCTATAACGTAGATACGGTTCAGTCTCCCCTCCTGGTTCGAGAAGCGCTAGCCAGCACCTCCTATGATTCTGTATTGATCGATCTTAACTACACGCGTGATACCACCTCGGGTCAGGAAGGTCTCGATCTGCTCTCCGACATCGTTGCGCTCGACAGCACGCTGCCAGTGATTGTCATGACTGCCTGGGGCAACGTCGAACTTGCGGTGGAAGCAATGCGACGAGGAGCCCGCGATTTCATCCAGAAACCTTGGGAAAATGAACGGCTCCTTTCGATTGTTCGGACCCAGGTAGAACTTCGTCGCGCTCTCGAGCAAGCGGAGCGGCTGGCTGCCGAAAATCGATTGCTGGCCGCTCATGGCAGACCGGAGTTCATCGCCAGTGCGCCCTCCATGGTGCCGGTTCTCGAAACGCTCACCCGCATTGCTCCGTCCGACGCCAACGTGCTGATTTCCGGCGAACACGGTACCGGTAAAGAAGTCGTGGCCCAGACCGTGCATGCCCTGTCGTTGCGGGCGTCCCGCCCTTTCATCGCCGTAAACACCGGCGGGTTGGCGGAAGGTATTTTTGAAAGCGAACTGTTCGGGCACGTAAAAGGCGCTTTTACCGATGCTCGCTCCGACCGCATCGGCCGTTTTGAACTGGCAGACGGTGGAACCATCTTCCTGGATGAGATTGGTAACGTGCCTGTACGGCAGCAGGCCAAGTTATTGCGCGTGATTGAATCCGGACACATGGAGCGCGTTGGATCGTCTCACGCCCGGCAGGTTAACGTGCGTTTGATTTCCGCCACTAATACCGATCTCGAGGCCGCATGCCGCGATCGATTGTTTCGCGAGGACCTCCTGTTCCGGCTTAACACGGTCGAGATTCACCTGCCCGCTCTACGCGAACGCAGGGAAGACATCCCGCCATTGGCGATGCATTTTCTATCCCATTACGCCTCCCGCTACCGCCGGCAGGTGAATGGTATCGACTCCGCCGCTCTGCAACTGTTAGTCCAATACTCCTGGCCGGGCAACGTGCGCGAATTGGAGCACACCATCGAACGTGCCGTGCTGATGTGCCGTACCGATCACATCCAGCCCGCCGATCTTGGCTTAGCGGCTCAACGCAGCCAACCCCAGAACCTGGAGGAATTGAGTCTGGAGGCGGTCGAAAGTATCCTGATTCGCAAAGCACTGCAGCGCTTTCAGGGCAACGTGAGCCAGGCGGCCGAAGCTCTTGGTCTCAGTCGTGGCGCCCTGTACCGGCGGATGGAAAAGTATGGGCTCTAGCCCACCTGTAGGCGAAGCTTCAAGACGTGTCCCACGCAAACCTCAAAGAGTCCCTTTTGAGAGCCGTGTCATTCGGATTGCCATATTGCTGGTTCTGCCCGGGTTCCTGATCAGCGCTATCCTCATCTGGCTCGAGCCCTGGGCAATCGAGTCGAAGCTTGTGTTGTTAGGTGCCGAGGCGCTGGTGTGTCTCCTGATCGGCGCCGCTCTGCACGAGCAAATTACTCGACCGCTGCAAACCCTCGCCAACGTCGTTGGTGCTTTAAGCGAAGAGGATTACTCGTTTCGTGCGCGCTTGGCGGTGCCCGACGACGCCCTGGGCGAACTGTCTCTGGAAGTCAATGCGCTGGCCGATCTTCTCGCCCAGAACCGAACCGGCGCCATCGAGGCCGCAGCGCTGGTACAACGTGTGGTCGAAGAAGTGGACGTCCCTATTTTTGCCTTTGACCCCGCACAGAAGCTGCGGCTGGTGAATTCTGCCGGAGAGAAGGTGCTGCAGCACGTTTCTGAGCAATTGCTTGGCAGAACAGCCTCCGAGCTGCGGGTAGAGAGTTGCTTATCTTGCGAGAACGAAACTCTGGTTTCCCTTCCGTTCGCGGGTGGTGCGCGGTGGTTCGTTCGGCGCGGGGCGTTTCGCCAGCGCGGCGTTCCCCATACCCTGGTTGTGCTCTCGGATGTGAGTCGCGCGCTGCGGGAGGAGGAACGGCAGGCGTGGCAGCGTCTGATCCGGGTCATCGGTCATGAATTGAATAACTCTCTTGCTCCAATTAAATCGATTGCGGGCAGCCTCAACGCGCGCCTGTCGGAAACCAGTCTTGACCTCGAACAGAGACGGGACTTCGAACGTGGCCTGGCCATCATCGAGAGCCGCGTTGCCTCCCTGAACCGTTTTCTGCAGGCCTATCGTCAGTTAGCACAAATGCCCCCGCCAGCCATACAGGAATGCTCGCTCCCGGCCCTGGTAGACCGGGTAGTTGCTCTCGAGGAGCGCGTAGATGTGAAGGTGATCCCCGGACCCGAGACATGGTTGGCCGCGGACCCGGATCAACTCGAACAGATGCTGATCAATTTGCTTCGCAATGCCGCCGACGCCGTGCTTGAGGCATCGGGTGCCGCGGGAAAATCCAACGGCTCGGATAGTTCGGCCTCAGAGTCCGGAGCTCCTGTTACGCTGACATGGCAACTCACGGAGAAAGATGTGATCCTCACCATCGAAGATAAGGGCCCTGGACTACTGAATCCGGGCAATGCTTTTGTCCCCTTCTACACCACGAAAGCACAAGGAAGCGGGATTGGGCTCATCCTCTCTCGCCAGATCTGCGAAGCCCATGGCGGGTCACTTGAACTGACAAACCGTCATCGAGCCAGAGGTTGTGTGGCCGTAGTTGTTTTGCCCAAAGTACCTAAAAGCCGAGATGTCCGCTTTAGCGACTGGGTCAGACCATGAAAACCAATAAGCAATAACGTCCCAACCCGCGCCAAATGATTCCAGCTCTTTGTCGGCACCCCAAGTCTGCTTGGTAACGATAAGTGCAGTAAAGCGGTGAAGATCAGCCCGCCACCCCGGTAAGGGCCGCCGTTGCTCGAGTTATGCGCACGCCCATCATGAGTTTTCTCTGCAATCGCCGTAATGCGTGTCACTGGTTTACGTGAGATTGGAGAGTTCATGGTCTTGTCTCGAAATTTCCTGGATCGACTTGGCATCCTCCAGAGTCACACGCTTTTTGTGTCTATAGGACAGATTGGCCATGTGGCCGGCAACGGCTGAAAGGTAGCCAATCTCAACCGAAGCATTCGGCCGCTCGCGGGTGCGAACGCAATCAACAAAATTCGCCATGTGGTTCTGGTCGGATGATTGCCCTACCAGCGTTGGACTGTCCGGACGATTCACCCTCTCAGGAAAATAGTGCGTGGTCGAGCTGGACTTGCCCGTGACCATGTCGGTGGCTCCAGAAATATGTTCCACTGTGCCGCTGCTTCCGAGAATGCGCTCACCCAAGCCGTAATGACTGTTGCTGAAAGTGGATTGCCAGGTAACGACGAGGTCTGGCGCAAAGTCGAGAGTAACAACGATCGTATCGGGTACTTCGCGGCCGTCCTTTTCTGAGAAAACCCCTCCAGACATGTAGGCCGAGGTGGGAAGGGGCAAGTCAAGAGCGCTCATGATCCACGCAATCTGGTGCACCATGTTCTCGGTCACGTTGCCGCCGGAGAACTCCCAAAACAAACGCCAGTTGATGAATTTGTAAGCGTCGAAGGGGCGGGATGAGCGTCCGTTCAGGAAGGCTTCCCAGTGCACGTTTGCGGGCGTACAGTCGGAGGGCACGGGGCGAACCCACTGACCATGGCCGCGAGGCGTATTGCGGCTCATCCACGACTCCACTTGTGTGACTTTGCCGACCAGCCCATCCTTGATCCATTGTCTGGTGTCGGCCAGTGAGCCGTCGCTTTCGTGTTGGAGTCCGATCTGCACGACACGATCCGAACCCTTAGCAGCATTGAGACACTGCTCGGCTTCCGCGATCGACCAGGTCATCGTCTTCTCGCAGTACACGTCCTTGCCAGCTGCCAAGGTGTCGAGAAAATGCCGCGCATGAATGTGCAGTGGGCTGGCAACTATGACTGCGTCGATATCCTTCCGGTCGAGCAAGCGGCGATGATCATCGTAGGTTTGAATGTTCGGTGCCATGGCCTTCGCCTCGTCGCGGCGTCGTGAATATATATCCGCGATTGCTACCAACTCGGCAGCATTCGGCAGAGCTAGAATCTGGTTCAGCAAGTCCTGTCCACGACCGCCGACACCAATCATTCCGACATGCACACGGTTATTGGCTCCGAGTATTTGCGAAGGGGAGTACATCAAGGCTGCCGTAGCGATTGCCGCCTGCTTGAGAAACTCACGTCGTGGTGTCGATGTTTTGGACATGTTGCCCTCCGTCGTCTTAATCAGTGATGTCGATCTTGTGGAGGTGATGACCGCTCAATGGCGATGAGACCACACCGGTCATGTGACTAAGAAAGAGTTCCGGCTTCACGCAGCTCCCGTTTCATACCTGCCATGCTCTGTCGCGTCGATTCCTCCGGAGTGCCGGCGCCACGCCAGTGAGTCTCGAGGCTGGTGGCAAACCGATAACCCGACTTTTTGAGAGCGCGGAACTGTCCGATCCAATCGATCGTGCCGCGTCCCATTGCGGCCCATTCAACACCCTTGCCGTCAGCTTTACGCTGAGAGTCCTTGCAGTGTACATGGCCAATTCGGTGAGTCGGCAGTTTGTTATACCCGTCTGGAAATGGCGTCTCACCCAGCATGGTGGCGTTAGCAGGATCCCAATTGAGCATGAAGTTTGGAGCTTTCACAGCGTTCAAGGTTCGCGCCGCTTCGGCCCCGGTCCCGGTGTTGCATTCATGTTCGTTTTCCAGCACCAGGATGACATTTTTCTTGGCAGCCTTTTCCGCAGCCTGGCGTAGCTTGTCATCGATGGCCGCACGGTAAGGAGCTGGATCATCGAGCCGCCAGAAATCGAAAAGTCTGACGCGATCAGTATTGAATGCCCGAGCCAGTTCCAGACAACGGTCCAGCACCTCGTCCTGTTGCTCGAAGGTGAAGTCCGCATTGAAAGTATCGCGTTTCTTCGGGCTGAACTTTGACGGAGGCGCCCCTGGCCAGTCCACTTTGAACAAGGGGCTTGCGATGTCAGTGACGCGCAGTCTCGCGCGCTCCAGGAGGCGGCGGGCTTCGGCAACTTCGTTGCTGTCGAGTCTGAGAATATTCTTGTTCCACATCCCACGGAGCTCGATCCATTGCAAACGAAACTCTTTGGAGACGACTTCCACCGCCCTGCCGAAGTCCTGGGTAATTTCGTCATTGATGACTGCGATCCGGAATGGGGAGCTCATATCGAGATCCCCAGCCGGTCGTGAAGATAGTTCTTGCTGACCAAGGCTGACTCTCTTGGCGATCGTGACGGATCGGGAACGCTATCCAGTTCCACGACTGCCCATCCGCGGAACCTGACATGGTGGAGAGCTTGGAACACTGCCGGAAGATCGACGCGTCCCCGTCCGAGTTCCACAAACCGAAACCCTTTTCCATCTGCCGACTCCTGATTGGGTGTGCTCTCTACATCCTTAATATGCAGAAACAAGAGCCGGTCGTGATACTGGTGAATGGCCTGGGCCGGATCACCTCCGCCCTGGAAATAATGAGCGATGTCGAGTTCGAGCTTCACGTAACGAGAATCTACGGCGTCCATCACATGATCTACTTCTTCCGGGCTCTGACTCATCGAGCCCATATGATTGTGATATCCGAGCTGTACTCCGAGATCCGCCGAGCGTTTGCCGATTTCCGTCAACAAACGTCCCAGTTTTTTGTAAGGGTTGACCAGTGAGCCTTTAGGCTTCTGGTCAGTCACCTGTAGATAGAGACCGCCGGCGGCGTGCGTGTACTTGGCATTCTTTACATGCTTGTCGATCTCGGAGGCTTCATCGGAAACTTCGACCCGCACGCCACCACTGGAAAGCGCAACCATCGTGAGATGATGTTGCCCCAGAAGATTCCGCACGTCCGCGGGATTAGGAAACTCGCCTAGAAGGTTGGAGCGCAGCTGAATGCCGCTAAAACCTAAGGCCGCGATATCTTCGATTGCACGCTGGTCATTTCCACCCCAGGTTATTGCCGCATATCCGACCTTAATCTCAGCAGGGGCTCCCGAGATGGGAGTATCGAAATCGGACAGATCCATCGGCGGATACAATGGCTCGAAAGGCGGAAACGCGGCGGCGGGAATTGCCCAGCTCCCGGCCAGAGCCGTCAGCCCAGCAATGAATTCCCTGCGAGATGCTTTCCAGTTCATGGAAGAAAGACTAACCTTTCTGCAGAGTTCGTCACCAAGAAACCTGTTCGCTCAATCAGAATGTTACTTTGGCGCCCACATCTAGGGTGCGGCTGCCGCTATCGACGCCCTTGATGTGCAATCTGGGCTGGTCAGACGAGTGCGAGAGCTTGAAAATTCTGGCGTATTGGTGATGCTGATGGACATTGCTGCAGCAGCTGATCTGAGAATAAGTTAAAGTCGCCGGTAACTGACGCGGCTACTGAATCAGAACGAGAACTTCGCACTCAACTCGACAACGCGGTTACCGTCGCCCACCGAGCCGTTCTGGTCTCCAGTGCCGGTGATACGTCCATAGGTTGAAGATGTAATGCTGGTGCTGGGATTGCTGAAGTGTGGAGTATTGGTCACACTGAAAGCCTCGGCCCGAAACTCCAGTCCCATTTTCTCCCCAATTAGAAATTTGCGGAATACGGCCGCATCCAGATTGAACAGTCCAGGACCCGAGAACTGATAACGTCTCATGTTGCCCAGCACACCGTTTCCGGTCACAGGACAGCCCGGCGGGGGATTTGGGACTCCGACCGGGCAGAAGGACGAGGTGTCGAACCACAACGCACTGTCGATTCCCCCGAGAACGTGGAACGGCGCAATCTGGATCGGGTACTGAGTGGATGCAGGTGCATTGAGAGAATTGTTGCTGGTTGTGAAATGCAATGGAGTTCCACTCATGCGGGTGAGGACGCCGCTAACGCCCCATCCGCCCAGAATCCAGCTTGAGGCGCCCGAATTGAGGAAATGCTTGTTCTTGCCAAACGGCAGTTCGTAGACATAGCTCTGGACAAACGTATGTGCGCGGCTACGGCTGGTGACGCTGTAGTTGCGCCGAAAATCAATGTAATTGTCCGGCCCGCCATCATCGGAGCCCATATCAGATCGATAGGCCAATGCCTTTGCCCAAGTATAGGAAGTAGTGAGCAGGAACCCATTCTTCCACTTGCGGTCAAACTTTGCCTGGAGAGAGTTGTAATTGGAAACCGTGGGTTTGAACAGGAATGTTGTTGATGCAGTGCGGCCGAACTTTGCGCACAGCGGCTCGACCGTGCATTTGTTCGCCAGCGTGCCGTTTGGATTGACTGCTGGAACCGTTTCGGCATTCAGGTTGTAGGCAACTGGGATCTTGACGCCATGATTGCCTACATACGCGATGTCGAGAACGAAGTTCCACGGTAATGCGTGCTGCACGGCGAGGTTGTAGGATTCGACGTAGGGCTCCTGGAAATGCTTATCAACCACATTGTAGGGATCGCCGTTCCTCGGCGCGACAGTTCCGGTGGACGAAATCGAAACCGTGCTCGGCGGCGGAAATCCATTGAAAAATGTTGCCGCCATCGTGCCACTGGGAGTCGTGAATGTAGGAAGTGCAAACGTGTTGGGGCTTTGGTTCGAACCCTCATTTTGCCGGACAGGGAAATTGAACGCGTACTGGTTGTTGGTGAAGGGCTCGTAACTGATGCCAAAACCGGCGCGCACGACCGTTTGTTCCGAAATCCGGTAGGCAAGGCCAAGACGCGGAGCAAAGTACTTATAATACGTTTTGCGGCCCAAGTTACTCGGATTTCCACCGACCCCGGCAATCACCAGCACGTTGTTGGTTGAATCATAGTTCGAGTATCGTCCGCTATGGCTTGGAGTAGGGGGAACGTACAACTCCCAACGCAAGCCTCCCGTGATGGTCAGCTTGTTGCTGGCATGCCAGGCGTCTTGCCCGTAGAAGAAAGCCTCAGTTTCGCGCCAGGAGCCAGACACAATCGATATGTCGCGACCGACCGAGGTTGGTACGTCAATCAGGAAGCCTGCAAAATTGTTCGCTTGCGTGGCAGACCCCGCGCCACCATTCAGAAGGGTTGTGCCGGTGCCGAATGTAAAGTGCCCCCGAGGGCCAAACGTCTGCGCTTGCACCAGATCATCGCGCAGCCGGCGTATATCAGCGCCCCACTTAAAGGTGTGATTACCCCTGATCTTGGTCCAGTTGTTGACCACATCGATGTTGGTCTCACCCCGGTCCCATGGCTGGGAAGCCGAGTACCCAACAAAAGGATTGCCGAAACCATTCTGAATTTCGACCTGAGTCAGTCCGCTGGTAAAAGCGTTCAAGTTGGCTCCCGGAATTCCGAGGGCTGCGGTTGCGGTTGAGCCGTAGTCAGAAGTTTGGGTGACGTTGCGGTAGTGGCTGACGCCCGCCCTGGTTTCAACGATCAAGGTTGGGGAGAAAACGTGCGTTTCATTGAGCGCGCCACTTTGTTCGTGCTGGTGGCCGGGTCCCTGAAATCCAATGGGTCCGCCCGCAAGCCCGAACATCGGCTGTTGTAGGGGATTCTGTACTGCTCGGCTGAACCGGAAGGCGAGTCGGTCCTTCTGCGACCAATTATGATCGATCTTGATGTCGAAGGACGTGCTGTTTTTCCTGAATTGCGTGTCCTCCTCGTAATTGTTTGTGAGTCCCGCCAGATTGGTGTGTGGCACCAGGGCGAGGATCTTAAGCGAGATGGGATCGATCATCGCCAGTGGAACGACGTTATTGCAGGTCGCAGCTCCAGCACATGCCGGATTATAGGCATCCACGAGCCCATTGCGACCCTGAACCGTGGCGGTGCCCGGAGCTGACGACGAGAAGATCACTAGTCGGCCCGTTCCGTCGGGATTTCCCGTAAATGGATTGTAAATGTTGGACTTGCCCGAAGTGATTGCGGCCCGCACATCTCCATTCCGGAACTGGTCATTGGGCAATTGGGTGAGCTGAAATTGGCCGCGGATATCATCAATACGCAGAAGGTCGAAGAAAAAGAAAGTTTTGTCCTTGATGATCGGTCCACCAAAGGTTCCCCCGTAATAGTTGTAGGTCGATCTTGGGAACGGGCTGTTGTTCTGCACACGGTTGAAATACGTCCTGGCCGCAAGTGCGCTAACCCGGTTGTATTCGTAAGCTGATCCACGGAACTGGTTCGTTCCGGACTTCAGAATAACGTTGGTTACGGCTCCCCCGGCCCGTCCGAACTCGGCATCATAGTTGCTGGTGCTGACATCAACGGTTTCGATCGCTTCGGCAGGCGGCACATAGATTTGCAGCAGGCCGGTCCGCTCGTCGTCGTTGACCCCCTCGATCATCAGCTGATTAAACTCGCGCGATTGACCGTTCACCTCGACCGAAAGCGTGTCCTGGGCATTGAAGAATTCGGAGTGGTCGCGGTGGGGGCGCACAGTACCGGGAACCAGGGCCAGGAGGCCCTGAAAATTACGATTTGCGCCGCCTACAGGCAGTTCCTCTACCTGCACGGCTTCGATCTTGTGGCCGACATCCGATCGATCCGTCTGGAGAGGCGGAGAAGCCGCGGTAACTTCGAGCGTCTCGTTTACTGCCCCCGGTTGCAGGGCGATGTCGACTCGAACGGTGCTGTTCACGGCAACCCCGACATTCGGGCGAATCTCTTTCTTAAAACCCGGCATTTCCGCGGTGACTGAATAGGTGCCGGGCGGCAGGTTCGCAAGTGTGTAGTTACCGGATGAATTCGTCGTCGTTACTCGGCCTATGCCAGTAGAAGTCTCTTTGACCGAGACGGTCGCACCGCCAACCATCGCGCCGGATGAATCGGTGACATTCCCTACCAGAGTGGCATTCACAGCTTGCGCGTGCACATTGGGTTTTGTGAGAACAATCAGACAGGTAGCGGCAATCAGAACGGCATAAGCTGTCATCCTGGTGGGCATTTGCACCTCGCACCCCCATCTACGGCAGGATTCTTCTCGAGTGGAAACCCAGTCCTCACGCCTGACAACTGGTAGCACCCGTTGTAGATCGTTCGTCTCGTCAATTCGTCGCTTGCTCGCGACAATTTGGGGCAGCTATCGATCACGAGCCGTTTAGGGGGGGCTGATCCTATGTACGTGCTGACGACGAGAAGCCTCGCGGCGGGACCTTATGCTGCCGAATTGCCCCTGTACATACAGTGATTTATGTATCACGTCATAAATTCCTCTGTAGGGGGCGCGGACTCCGGCGCGGGTTCCAATGGTTGAACTTGGGGTCCGCCAGGCTACGATGTCCTTAAGCTCACAGTCGCAGGGCCGGAACAGACCCTTCCCCCGGGCCGTCCACATGCTCTCAATAGGGACCCCGTTTACTTGGAAGAGATACTGACCTGAAGGGGGGATTTTAATCTGCGTGCGGTGTCCGCAAGATACTGATCCCATCCCTCGACAGCGGAGAACTGGCCGCTCTTGCTCCAGGTGAAACCCGCGTAGTACGTTAATTTGCCGCTTGCGAGTAACTTCGCGATCGCGAGACAGTTCCCCACGTCGTCGGCGAATTTCACCAACTCCCCAGGCGTGACGATGACTCCGCAACCAAGCTCACTGCCGTCGACTTTAACCGGTTCCCAGGTGCGCATCGTGCCAGCTTCGGGGTGGGTTGCCTCGCTAGATCCTGGACTCTTCTTGATGCCGATTGCAACGGCCAAGTCGCCAGGCTTCGCACCTTGGAAGTTGTAGGTGCTTTCGAAGCGGTCGATGTTCTGGCCTGCGTCGAGGGTTATCCGTTTCACTTCTGAGACTCGAACTCCACCCGCATCCCACTCCGGGTATTCGAGTTCAAACATCACGCGAATGGGGCCGTTGGCCAGGGTGCGCGAGTGGATGAAGTTCGCGGAGGGGTACAGCTTTCCATTTACCCAAACACCGTTCCCCCCGCAGCCACGGCTATTTCCGGCGGAATATAGGTCGGCGCCTTCGCCATGGTCGTGGTGATAGTCGTCCACCATGTACCAGTCGTTGATGACGAGATAAGAAACCCGCTTCGACCAGACGTCAACCGCGCTGCTGGTGAGCGGTTCGGCAGCCCAGGTTTCAAGCGCTTTACCGTACATGCGGTGTGCGATGCGGTCATTTTCCCAGGCGTAGTCGTCAAGCCGCTCCTCGACAAAACGTCCGTAGGCCTTGAAGTCTTCCTTGCGAAGAACCTGGCGCGCACCGGCCGTTAGGGTGAATGTTTTGGTCGCGTTGGCGGCGATGTCGGTTTGAAAAATGAAGTCGTCGAAAATGCCATCAGAGTTGTTGTCGACGGCCTGGATAAGCAGCTCTTTACCACTCGCGTCATCGCGAACGTGGATTTTGCGAACGTCATTCACCGCTAGCCGGCGGCGTAGTTCGTTGGCGCTCAGGACGATCGTCTCGCTGCTCCGTGTCAGATCAGCGGGATTGTGAACCGTAACGATCGCGGTCCCCGCAACAGCCAGATGGGCAATAGAGATATACAAAAAGGCAAGCAGGACGACGACGGGTGGACGCTTGGTCATGCCGGTCTCCTTGTGCGCCGGTTAAAACCGGCGAGGTGTAGTGAATGAAAGAGTCATACGAATGTGACGTAGCGACCCACATCGGCCCTGAGTCATGCGGAGCCGCTCGCGAGGGCGGCGTCGAAGC
>Ga0066658_10000071_pt1 | contig 32505 bp, 31 predicted proteins | sample GraSoiAngelo_107_FD_75174 | JGI IMG/M metagenome (GOLD analysis project Ga0066658, IMG submission 75174) | Grasslands soil microbial communities from the Angelo Coastal Reserve, California, USA - 14_0903_09_30cm | ecosystem: Environmental > Terrestrial > Soil > Grasslands | place: USA...
CAGGACCTCGGTCTGGGTCATCACCGCCAGCGCCCCGATCGCTCCGCCGAGGCCGAGCGAGCCGGTGTCCCCCATGAAGATCGAGGCCGGGAAGGCGTTGTACCAGAGGAATCCGATGCAGGCGCCGACCAGGCAGGCCGAGAGCAGCGCCAGGTTCTGCTGCTCGTTGGCAACGAAGGTGATCGCCGTGTAGGCGAGGAGGACGATCGCGCAGGAGCCTGCGGCGAGGCCGTCGAGGCCGTCGGTGAGGTTGACACCATTCGAAGTACCGGCGATCACGAGGAAGACGAGGACGAGGTAGAGCGCCGGGCCGAGGTCGATGCTGCCGTCGCCGATCCGGAAGTACAGGGTCGGCTCCAGCCCGACCTCGTGCCGCGCCACCCACCACAGCGCCAGCGCCAGCAGCAGTTGGCCGATCAGCTTCCAGCGTCCGGCGAGCCCGAGCGAGCGTCGTTTGACGATCTTGATGTAGTCGTCGGCGAAGCCGAGCGCGGCGCAGCCCATCGCCACCCCGAAGACGGCCAGGCTCTGGGCATCGCGGTCGGAGAGGACGAGGAAGGGGACGCAAATCGAAGCGAAGACGATCAGCCCGCCCATCGTCGGCGTCCCCGCCTTGGTGTGGTGCTCCTGCGGGCCGTCCTCGCGGATGTGTTGCCCGAACTCCTTCACCCGCAGGTATTCGATGAATTTCGGCCCGAGGAAGATGCAGATCAGCATCGCCGCCATCCCCGCGATCAGGACTTCGCCCATCAGCCCTGCTCCGCGGCGACGAGTTCGGGGAGCTGCTCGGCGACGGCCTCCAGACCCGCGGAGCGCGAGCCCTTGACGAGGACGGCGTCGCCGGGCTCCAGCCGCTGCGCCAGCAGTTCGGCGGCCTCATCCGGGTCGGCGACGAGCTCGTCGGGGTCGTAGTCGCGGGCGGGAAGGCCGACGCCGATCACGAAATCGACTCCTGCGTCGCGGGCGTGCTCGCCGACCTCGCGGTGGTAGCCGGCCGAGCCCGGCCCGAGCTCGCCCATCTCGCCGAGGACGGCGACCGTCCGCTCGGCCCCGAGGCCGGCGAGATGGTCGAGCGCCGCGCGCATCGACACCGGGTTGGCGTTGTAGCAGTCGTTCACGAGGACGATTCCGCCGGGAAGCTCGAGCCGCTCACCGCGGAAGCGGCTGAATCCTATGCTCGCAGCGCGGTCGGCCATCCCGGCAAGGTCGGCGCCGAGGGCGACGCCGGCGGCGATCGCAGCGAGGGCATTGGTCAGGTTGTGCGCCTCGATGAAAGGAAAGTGGAAGGTCTGGGTGCCCAGCGGGGTCGAGATCGAGGCTTCGGTGACGCCGTCGACGACGTTCACCTCGCGCGCCTCAACGTCCCCGCCCGGACCGAAGCGCAGCAGCTTCGGCGCCCGCTCCAGGTGGGGCTCCAGCTCCCCGGCTTCGACCGGTGCGACGGCGGTGCCACCGGGCGGCAGGTCGTCGAGGATCTCTGCCTTCGCCGCGGCGATCGCCTCGACCGAGCCGAGCAGCTCGACGTGGACCGGGCCGACGTTGGTGATCACCGCCACCTCGGGCTCGGCGATCGCGGCAAGTTCCGCGATCTGTCCCTTTCCCCGCATCGCCATCTCCAGCACCAGCAGGTTGGTGTCCTCGGGCGCTTCGAGGATCGTCAGCGGCAACCCGATCTCGGTGTTGAGGTTCTCGCGGTTGGCGTGGACGCGGCCGGGCAGCAGCGCCCGCGAAATGTCCTTTACCGACGTCTTCCCGACTGAGCCGGTGACCCCGACCACGCGAGCCCCAAGCAAGCGCCGATAGGCGCGAGCAAGCGCCTGCATTCCACCGAGCGCGTCCTCAACCACTAAGACCCAACCCCCGCGGCAGAGGTTTTGTGCCTCATCCGGCAACAAGCTCTGCCGCGCCTGTTGGTCCAGCACCGCACCCCAGGCTCCGGCCTCGATTGCGGCCGGAGCGAACTCGCCGCCGTTGCGGCTGGCGCCCTTGAGGCCGAAGAAGAGATCTCCCGGGCCCGCGTCGCCGGAGGCGATCACCGCGCGCCGCGGCGAACCCGGCTCGCCCTCCGCGACCACCTCGGCCCCCATCGCCGCGGCGATCTCCTGCGGCGTTAGTTTCACGCCGGGCTGCCCAGCTTCCAGAGCTCCTCGCGGGCGACCTCGCGGTCGTCGAAGGGGATCTTGCGCCCGTTCTCAAACTCCTGGCCCTGCTCGTGACCCTTGCCGGCGATGACGACGATGTCTCCCGGCTCGGCCCGCCCCAGCGCCAGCGCGATCGCGGCGCGACGGTCGACGACGACCTCGAGCTCGGCGGCGCCCTCGGCGCCGGACGCGACTTCGGCGACGATCGCCTCCGGGTCCTCGGAGCGCGGGTTGTCGGAGGTGATCACGGTCAGGTCGGAGAGTTCGGCACCCGCCCGCCCCATCTTCGGCCGCTTGTCGCGGTCGCGATCGCCGCCGGCACCGAAAACCGAGATCACCCTGCCCTCGCTGAGACGGCGGGCGGCTCGCAGCACGTTCTCCAGCGAGTCGGGCGTGTGGGCGTAGTCGACGAGAACGGTGAAGCCCTGGCCCTCGTCGATCGGCTCGAACCGTCCCGGCACGCGGCCGGCGCGGGCGAGGCCGGCGGCGGCGATCTCCGAGCCGACCCCGATCGCCTCTGCGGCGGCGAAAGCGCCGAGGGCGTTGGCGACGTTGAAATGCCCCGGCAGCGCCGTCCGCAGGTCCATCTCGCCAACGCTGAAACGGGCGCCGCCGGCGTCGAAGGAGACGTCGCGGGCGCTGTAGTCGGCCTCGGCGCCCTCGGCGGAAAAGGTGACGCACTCGACTTCGCTGGCGAGCCGACGCCCGTAGGAGTCATCGACGTTGACGATCGCCGTCTTCGGCTCCATCTCGAAGAGCTTGCGCTTGGCGAGGAAGTAGTCCTCCATGTCCTTGTGGAAGTCAAGGTGGTCCTGGGTGAGGTTGGTGAAGATCGCCACCTCGAAGTGGATCGCGTCGGCCCGATGCAGGGTCATCGCGTGCGAAGAGACCTCCATCACGCAGGCCTCGTCGCCGCCCTCGAGCATCGCCCGGAAGGTCGCCTGCAGCTCGATCGCCTCCGGCGTCGTCCGCACCACTTCCTTCTCCACCCCGCCGACGACCTGCTTCACGGTCCCCAGCAACCCGCAGGGAAAGTTCGCCGCTTTGAGGATCTCCTGGACGAGGAACGCCGTCGTCGTCTTCCCGTTCGTCCCCGTCACTCCGACCATCCGCAGCTCCGCCGTCGGGTCCCCCCAAAACCGAGCCGCCAAAGGCGCCATCGCTGCCCGCGAGTCCCCGACCACGACCTGCGGCACATCTAGTTCCGTCAACTCCCGCTCCACAACCAGCGCCGCCGCACCTTCCTCCACCGCCCGAGCCCCGAACTCATGGCCGTCAGCCTTCTCCCCAACCACACAGAAGAAAAGCGTCCCAGGCTCCACCTTGCGGCTGTCATAAGCAAGGTCCTTCACCTCAACGGCGTCGTCCCCCACGACTCGAGCCCCGGGCAACTCCGCAACCAGCTCCGCCAGCCTCATCATCTAGTGCCTGATTCTAGGAAGGGGGCCGGGTGCCTCATTCCTGAGGCACGCCGAGGTAAGGCAGAGCGAATTCCGCGATCTGCCCGAACGCCGGCGCCGCCACCGACCCACCGTAAATTTCCCCCTGCGGCTCGTCGACGATCACCGCCGCCAGCAGCCGCGGGTTCGCCGCCGGGGCAAAGCCGATGAAAGAAGCGACGAAATTCGTCTCCGAGTACCCCCCGTCTTCGGCCTTCTCGGCCGTTCCGGTCTTACCGGCGAGGGTGTAGCCAGGGACGCTGACCTCCGACGCGGTTCCGCCCGGTGCCAGCACGCCCTCGAGCATTTCCCGGATATCGGCCGCGTTCTGCGGCGAGATCACCCGCTTGCCCTTCGGCTCGTGCACCGGTTCGTCGCCGATCTGCTTGACCAGCTGCGGCGGCCGCAGCATCCCGCCATTGGCGATCGCGGTGTAGCCGGCGACCATCTGGATCGGCGTCACCGAGAGCCCCTGGCCCATCGCCTCGTTGCCGAGGGTCGAACCGGAGTATTCGTCGAGGTCGAGCAGCAGGCCCTGCTCCTCGGCCGGGTACTGGATCCCGGTCGGGCGACCGAAGCCGAAGCGGCGGATCCACTTGTCAAATTTCTCGGCGCCGACCTCGAGCCCGATCGTCGCCGCCCCCACGTTCGAGGAGTGGGCGAGGATCGTCGCCACGCTCATCGTTTCGGTTCCGCGCGGGTGCGAGTCTTCGATCGTCCGGTCGGCGACCTGGAGCACCGGCGGCAGGACAAATTCGGTTGCCGGCGTCACTTTCTTTTCCTCCAGCGCCGCGGCGACGGTGAAGGCCTTGAAGGTCGAGCCGGGCTCGTAGGTCATGCCGGTCGCCTTGTTGAGCAGGTCTTCGTTGCTGACTTCGGTTAGGTCGGCGGGGTTGACGGGTGGCCAATTGGCCATCGCCAGCACCTGCGAGGTGCGCGGGTCGACGACGATCGCCGTCGCCCCCTTCGGCGAATACGCTTCGCCGACGCCGGCGAGGGCCCGTTCGGTTTCCCGCTGGATCAAGGGGTCGAGGGTGAGTTGAACGTCTTCGCCGTCCTCGGCTTCGTCGACGGTTTCCAGCCGGATCGGCTCACCGAGAGCGTCGTTGACAATTCGCCGCTCGCCGTCCTCGCCGCCGAGCACGTCTTCCTCGCCCGCCTCGAGGCCGGTCAGCCCCTCGTTTTCGGAGCCGACGGCGCCGATTACTTGGCCCGCCATCTCGCCCTGCGGGTAGGCGCGGCGGCTGTCGGGCAGCTGGCCGATCCCTTCGATGTCGAGCGCTTTGACCTTCGCCGCGGTGCCGAGGTCGGCTTTTTTCGCCAGGTAGGAGAAACCCCCTTCGGCGGTCAGCGCTTCCAGCACGTCGGCCTTGGGCTGATCGAGGATCGGAGCCAGGCGCGCCGCCGCGGCCGGCGGGTTTTTGACCTGGTAGGGGGTGGCGAAGATCGTCGCCGCGTCTTCGGAGGCGGCGAGCTTGTTGCCGCTGCGGTCGAGGAGGTCACCGCGCAACCCGGGAACGGTGACGACTTCGGTCTGCTGGTAGGACGCCTGCGAGGCGAGGCTCGCGCCCTGCACCCCCTGCAACCAGAAGGCCCGGCCGACGATGAGGAGGAAACAGAGGAGGAAGCCGCCGAAGAGAAGCCCGATCCGACGCTCGACTAAGCGCATCGGCGGCGGAACCTAGCCCCCGGCGGCCGCGAGACGGGCGGCGGCCGTGGCGAGGTCGGCGGGCTCGTACTCGATGACCTTCGGGTCTTCCGTAGTCGGCATCGCAAGCCCGGCCGAAGCGGCCTCGCCGCGGATACGGGCGGTGCTGTAGTGCTCGGCCTCGCGTCCCCCGAGCATCGAGTTCTCCTGTTCCAGCGCGGTGATCTGCTCGTCGATCTTGCCAGCCGAGGCGGCAAAGCTGAGGGTGGCGACGTTGAGGGCGACGATGCCGACGAGGAGGACACCGAGGACACCGATCCAGGCGCGGCCGCGGGTCATCCGCACCATCAGGCTCGAATCAGGGAGCCCGCGGACGGCGACGGCGGTGCGACCGGCCGCAACCGCGAGTTTGGGACGGGCGGTGGCAGGCGCGCGTTTCGGCGCCGGTTTGCGCGCCGGGGTCTGGCGCGCCGGCGCTTTGCGTTTCGGCGGTTTCGTCCGCGAGGGCGCGGGAGCCGGCGCGGCGGTGCTGCGGCGGGCGGGGGCGGCGACGGCCATCAGCCGGTCTCCCCCACGGGCTGGGCCTCGGCGATCTTCCGCGCCGCCCGCAGGTGCGCCGAGCGCGAACGCGGGTTGCTCTCGGCCTCCTCCGGGCTCGGCGAGATCGCCCGCCGGGTCAGCAGTTCGGCCTCGGGCTCGTGGCCGCAGACGCAGACCGGAAGCTCGGGCGGACAGACGCAGCCGCGCGCCTTCTCGGCCAGGAACTGCTTCACCGGCCGGTCCTCGAGCGAGTGGAAGGAGATCGCGGCGAAGCGGCCGCCGAGCTTCAGCTGCTGCCAAGCCAGCGGCAGCGCCTCGGCCAGCGCCTCGAGCTCGCCGTTGACGGCGATCCGGATCGCCTGGAAGCTGCGCTTGGCGGGGTGGCCGGCGCCAAAGCGAGCCGAGGCCGGCATTCCCGCCTTGATCGCTTCGACCAGCTCACCGGTGGTCGCCAGCGGCCGGCGACGGACGATCTCGCGGGCGATTCCGCCGGCGTGTCGCTCCTCGCCGAAGCGGCGCAAAACTTTGGCAATCCGCGCCTCGGGCCACTCGTTGACGAGGTTGGCGGCGGTGAACTCCTGCCGCGTGTCCATCCGCATGTCGAGCGGCGCGTCGTAGGAGTAGGAGAAGCCCCGCTCGCGCGCATCAACCTGCATCGAAGACATCCCCAGATCTACATAAACCATGTCTGGGCGTATCCCTTCGCCCTGCAAGGCGCGAAGTCCTGCTGCGAAGTCGCTGCTTATAAAGAGGGTCCGGCAGGGGACCTCGGCGGCGAAGCGGTTAAAGCGCTCCTTCGCGGCGGGGTCGCGGTCGATTCCGATCAGCGTCCCCGCCGGTCCGATCAGCTCGGCGACCTGGCGGGCGTGGCCGCCGCCGCCGAAGGTGCAGTCGACCGCGGTCTGCCCCGGCTCCGGCGCCAGCAGCGAGACCAGCTCCGGCGCGAGGACGGGCTCGTGCTCGCTCATGACCACCTCGACGGCTCGCAGCGCTGGCCTGTGGGTCGGCTCGACATATTCGATCTGCCTCGCATTCAGTCTCATGATCACGCGCTCCCGGCGGAAGCGAGGCCCTCGGCGATTTCGGGGGCGGCGGCGTCGAGCTCTTCCTCCTGCTTGGCCCAGGCGTCCGCGTTCCAGATCTCCAGGTACTCACCGGCGCCGATGACGACGCAGTTGCCGTCGAGGCCGGCGTGCTCGATCAGCGGCTTGGGGACGCGGATGCGGCCGGCGGAGTCGAGCTTCTCGTCAAAGGAGCCGCCATGAAAGCGGCGGCGCAGCGCCCGGGCGTCGCGGCCGAAGGGGCTGTGGGGCGAGAGGAAGCGGTCGGAGAGCTGCTCGAACTCGCTGGTCGTGTGCACCCAGACGCAGGGGTCGAAGCCCTTGGAGAGAACGATTCCGTCAGCCAGCGAGGCTCGAAAGCGAGAAGGAACCGTAAGCCGGTCCTTGGAATCGAGGCTGTGCTCGTAGAGACCCCTGAACGCCACTGCGGCGGTGTCCTTTCTGAGCGGGAGGGCTGAAAAGAGTTGGACCGGAGTGATGAGGTGGGAGGAGCCTCACCACCCCGGTCCTGGGCTTCAACTCGATCGCCACAATAACCCACTGTCCCCCACTTTGCAACACGATCCCCCTTTGCAACCCCGTTTGCATCCGCCTGCCTGCGCGGTAGGTTGCGCCCGTGGGTAGCCCCGAGACCGAGCCCTCCGTCACCGAAGTCGCCGCCACCGGTGTGCCCGACGACGCCGACGACCTCCGCGGCTACCACTTCAGCCGCCTAATGCGGACGCCGCTGACGCTGGTCCTGATCGCCGCACTGACGGCCGTCGTCTTCGTCGCCTGCCTGATCTTCATCGGCGCCCTGGTCGGAGCCGGGGGCGCGATCGTCACCCTGCTGCTGGGGGTCGTGATCGTCTTCGTGATCGCCGACCAGCGCGCCGCCAACGACTTCTTCGAGGTCTACGCGGAGCAGCGGGGGCTCACCCTGATCCACGAGCGCGGGCGGCTGCCGCAGGCGACGCCGCTGCTGCGCAAGGGCGATGACCGCTACACCGAGCGAACCATGACCGGGCGGCTCGCCGACAGCGTCCACGGCACCCTCGCCCTCTTCACCTACGAGGAAGAGACGACGAACAGCGAGGGACAGAGCGAGACCAACTACTACCGCTACACCGTCGGCTTCACCCAGGTCGACGAGTGCGCCGAGCGCGTGCCGGAGCTCTACTGCCAGCGCAAGTTCGGGCTGCGGGCGCTGGAGAAGTTCGAGGACGTCTTCCGCACCAAGAAAGAGCGGGTGAAGCTGGAGAGTGAGGTCCTCGATCGCAAGTACGAGATCTTTGCCGGCACCGAGCAGGACGCCGTCTGGCTGCGCCGGCTCTTCTCGCCCACCTTCATCGTCTGGCTGACCGACTCGGCGCCGGACAAGTTCGCCTTCGAGCTGGTCGACGGCAACCTCTGCTGCTACGTCAACGGCCACCAGGACGACGCCGAGGGTCTCGACAGCGTCGCCGTCGCCACCGGCGCCGTCGCGACGCGGCTGCGCGAAGAGGCGCTGGAGTAGTTCTAGAACCCGCTGAGCAAGGTGCCGGCGTTGGCGATCAGGCCAGCGGTGATCATCAGCAGCACCGAGGGGACGAGCACGAGGGCGACGACGAGCTGAATCTTCGGGGCGGCGCGGGCGGCGCGATCCTCCACCTCGCGGCGACTGTCGCGGCGCAGGGCGGTGGCCTGGCGGCGGAGCTGGTCGGCGAGGGGCGAGCCGAGCTGGCGCGAGCGTTCGATCGCCGCGACCAGCCGCGCCAGCTCGGGTCCGGGAACGCGGGTCCGGAGGGAGCGGAGGGCCTCACCGAGCGCCGTCCCGCAGGAGATCTCGGCAAGGGTGAGGCGCATCTCCTCGGCCAGCGGACCCTCCCCCGCCCGCGCCAGCTCTTCGAGGCCGGCGGCGGGGCCGCGTCCGGATCCAGCGCTGACCGCGAGCAGGTCAAGGGCATCCGGCAGCGCCGCAACGAGACGGCGGTGGCGCCGCCGAGCTCGGCGCTCCCGCAGCACGTCTGGAGCGAGGAAGCCGCCGAGCGGCAGGCCAACTGCAACCAGGATCACCGTCCGGCCAGGCGCTGCGGGCGCGGCGAATAGGGCGACGACACCACCAGCCACCGCACCCAGGGCCTTGCTCGCCAGCAGATCCGGAAGCGACAGTCGCAGACCCAGCGACGAGACAAGCCGACTCGGCGCCAGCTCCCTGGCCCCCGCCGCGCCGAACAGGACCGCCACCGCAGCCAGCAGCCCGGCTCCGCTCACTCGATCACCTGCGAGAGCCGTCTGATCCCGAGGAAGCCGAGCAGTTGCAGCACCGCCGCCAGCACGAGAAGGACCGTCGCCGGGGGCGAGGCCAGCAGCCCGGAGAGGAAGCTTGGCTCCAGCAGCTCGGCGAAGAGCGCCCCGCCGGTCGGCATCGCTACCACCAGCAGCCCGGTGAAGCGCGCCTGTGCCGTCGCCGACCTGGCGTCCTCGGCGACGCGCTCCTGCTCGGCGGCCGCGGCGGCGAAACGCCGCAGCAGTCCCGCAAGGTCGCCGCCGGCGAGCCGCTGGCTGAGGAGGGCGGCCACCAGCGCATCGACCCGCTGCGAGCGCATCCGCCGTCGCCAGCGGGCGAGCACGTCGCCGGTCGCCGCACCGAGCTCCAGCTCACCGGCCAGCTGCGCCAACTCGCTCGCGGCCGGGCCGTCGAGCGAGCCGACCGCGCTGGCCAGCGAGCCGCGCAGCGAGCGACCGGCGCTGAGCGAGTCGGCGACCGCCGTCGCCACTTCGGCCAGCGAGCGCTCGACCCGCCGGCGGTAACGTCGGCGGCGGCCGGCGATCGCCGATCCCACTGCCGCCGGTCCGGCGACCGCGAGGGGCAGCGCCAGCGCCCACCCAGCGAAGAACCAACCGCAGACGGCGGCTAGACCGGTGGCGAGCGCCGCCAGCCGCCGACGCTCCAAGCTCGATGGCGCGTAGCCCTCGCGATCGACGCGCCGCAGCGGCTCCAGCGCGAGCCGGACCCAGGCCGCGGCGGCGGGGCTGGCCAGCAGCGCCTCCCGCACAGCCACCGCCCCGAGTCCTCCCGCGGCTGCCGCGATAAGGGCGGCGGGGGTCACCTCACCTCCGCGATCTCGGTGACCCGCCGCGCCCCATCGGCCTCGCGCTGCAGGTGGACGACGAGGTCGATGCCGCGGCGAACCTGCTCGGCGATCGCCTCGTGGGGCAGGCCGACCCCTGCCATCAGCGCCAACGTCTCCAGGCGGGCGAGTGCATCACGGGGCGAGTTCGCGTGGACGGTCGAGAGAGAACCGTCGTGGCCGGTGTTGAGCGCGGTCAGCAGATCGAGCGCCTCTATCCCCCGCACCTCGCCGATCACGATTCGGTCGGGACGCATCCGCAGCGCGTTTCGCAACAGGTCGCGGATCGAGACCTCACCGCGCCCCTCCACCCCCGCCGGCCGGCTCTCCAGCCTGACGACATGGGGCTGTTGCAGCCTCAGCTCGGCCGCATCCTCAATCGTCACCACCCGCTCCTCGGCGCCGATGAAGCTGGAGAGGGCGTTCAGCAGGGTCGTCTTGCCCGAACCGGTGCCGCCGCTGACGAGGACGCTGCGGCGGCCAGCCACCGCCGCCTCCAGCCGCTGCCGCTGGTCGATGGTCAAGGTCCCCAGCTCGACCAGCTCGTCCGGGCCGGGCCGGGAGGCGCCGAAGCGGCGGATCGAGAGCGTCGGTCCGTCGATCGCCAGCGGCGGGATGACGACGTTCACCCGGGAACCGTCCGCGAGGCGCGCGTCGACCATCGGGCTGAGCTCGTCAACCCGCCGGCCGAGCGGCGCCAGGATCCGCTCGATCGCGTTCCGCAACTCCTCCTCGCTCTCGAAGACCACCTCGGTCGGCTCGAGCCTGCCCCGACGCTCGACGAAGACGCGATCGTGCCGGTTGACCATCACCTCCTCTACCGCCGGATCGGCGAGCAGCGCCTCGAGTGGGCCGAGGCCGACGCTGTCGCGGATGATTCGCTCAACCACGACCTGGCGCAGTTCCGGCGGCAGGATCGCGGCGTGCTCCTCGACCAGTGCCTGAGCCGAATCCTCAAGCGCTTGTTCTGGCGCCCGACCGGCGGCGGCCTCGGCGCGGCGGCGATCGACCAGCCGCTCACGGATCCGCGCAGCGAGCTCGGCGACGTCCTTCTCGCGCTGGTCGCTCATCGGCCACCCACCGGGATCACCGTGATCCGGCGGGCGAAGCTCTCGGCCGCCAGCAGGCGCAGCGCTTGAGCACGGGTGAGGCCGAGGGTCACGTTCGCTTCGCCCGGCTCACCTTCTCCCCCCGCGCCCAGGGCCAGCAGTGGGACCGCCGCGGCTGCGACATAGGTGCGGCCGTCGCCGGAGCCCGCCGGTTCGGTCGTCACCACTACGTCGACCTTTGAGCCAACCGGCTGGGCGCCGAAGGCGGAGAGGGCCCCGGCGCCGCCGACGCTGAGTTCGACCGGTCGCCTCCCTTGTCCGATACCGGGGTCAGCGCGACGGGAGTCGGGCGGGCGCAGCTGCGTCGCCATCAGGTAGGAGCCGGCTGGGACAGTTGCGGCCGCAACAAGACCGATCGTTTCGGCCGGATCAACCAGGGCCGCGGGCGGGACGAAGCGAACCGGAACCTGCCTGACCTCAAGAACTGCGGCGGCGGCGCGTGAGTCAATCGGCTCTCCCTCGCGGAGGTCCTCGCTCGTAACGACAACAGCTCTCATCTCGCCGTAGCCCCGAGCGACGCTTCTGCCGTATCCGTCGGCGATCGCCGCTGCCGCGACGGCGGCCACGCATGCCGCGACGAGGAAGGCAACGGCGCGACTGCGGCGACTCATCCGCGTCCCTCGCCCAGCGGCAGGATCAGGCGGGCCTCGGTTCCCGCCTCGGAGCGGCCGAGCCGGAAACTGCCGCCGTGCCGGGCCGCCGCCTGGCGGACGACGGCGAGTCCGTGTCCGTGGCGATTCCGCCCGCCGAACCGCTTCCACGCGACGCGAGAGGCAGTGGGCGCAGCGACAGGCCCCTGATCTCGGACCGTCAAGCGCAAAACGCTGCCGTCGACGCAGGCGGTGACATCGATCGCGCCGCTACCGTGCTGAAGGCTGTTGCTGATCAAGTTGTCCACCGCTTGAGCGAGGGCGATCCGGTCGCCGCGAAGCACCGCATCGTCTCCTGACCACCGCAAATCCAAGGCCCGGCGGAGGTTCTCCGCCGCCGGTCGCCAGCGGTCAACGGCCGTCTCGACGAATGACCTCACCGGAAAGGAAGCCACCTCCATCCCGGTCCGCTCGCCGTTGATCTCGCGGTCGAGTCGCTCGACTGCAGCGACCGCCAGCTCAAGCGAAGCTTCGTACGCGGAACCGGCTCCGGCGCTGGAGGAGAGCGAAAAGCAGAGCACCTGCAGGGGCCGGCGCAGCTCGTGCATGGCGGCGTTGAGACCACTGCGGCGACGCCCCTCGCGGAGCGCGACGAACCCGCCTGCCATCGCGAAGGAGGCGGCCATCGGCACCCCGGCGGCGACGGCGGATAGCTCGATCGTCATGCCTTAAACCCCTGACCTCTCGCTCATGGAGGCACAAGGGCCGCGGCTGTGAATTGTCTCCCCCCGCCCGCATGTTCTCCGTACGCAAAAAGCGAAAAGGAGCCGTTAGCGCACGCACGCCCGTCCCTCGTCGCGGTCTCGGCCAGGCGCATCGGAGGGACGGGCGCGATCAATAAGACCCAAGCGAGAACAGGACAGTTCCCAAAGTCTTTTTTGCGAAGTGGAACCGAATACAGAAGTCGAATTTCTTTACTGCATTTTCTTCTCGGAAAATGATTTTCCCGGGAGCGTTTTGGAATACTTGTCTAGTAACTCGGATCCTTTGCCACCCCAAACGTCCCCGTCCGAGTAAAAAAACGGAGGTTCTCCTTTGCCACAGTCCCGCACTTCTCCAGAGGGCATCACCCAGCAGGTAGCCAAGGCCCTGGCTCACCCGCTGCGCGTTCGGATCCTCAGCTCCCTGCATAAAGGGATCTCGAGCCCAAACCAGCTTGCCCAAGAACTCGGCGAGCCGTTGGGCAACGTCAGCTACCACGTGAAAACGCTGCTCGAGTACGACTGCGTCGAACTGGTCAAAACCGAGCCGCGCCGCGGGGCGGTCGAGCACTTCTACCGCGCCACCGACCGCGCCTTCCTCAGCGACTCCGACTGGGCGAAGATCCCGGCCTCGGCTCGCAAGGGAATCTCCGGCTCGATCCTCGAGTCGATTGGCCAGAGCGCGACTGAGGCGATGGCCGACGGAACGATCGAGGCGCGCAGCGACTCCCACCTCTCCGACACCCCCCTCCTCCTCGACGAGAAGGGCTGGAAAGACCTCAACAAGGTCCTCGCCGAGACGGTGAAGGAGGCGACCAAGATCCAGAAGGAAGCCGGCAAACGCCTCAGCAGCAAGAAAGACGGGATCACCAGCAAGCTGGCGATCATGCACTTCGAGGTGCCCGCCGCCAAGGGCAAGAAGAAGTAGCGACCTATGGGGGCGGCATCCCTGGGCGAGGGATGCCGCCGCCGGCTCCTAGCCGGCGATCAGCCGGTAACCGATCCCCCAGCAGTTGACGACGAACCGTCCTCCCTCGGGGTCGAGGCTCCTTCGCAGCCGGCTCGCATGTGAATCCAACGTCCTCGTCTTCGACGGCCCTTTGTAGGCCCAGACGGCGTCGAGCAGCTCTTCCTTCGTGAAGACCCTCGTCGGGTCCGCGGAGAGGGCCCGCAGGAGGTCGAATTCCTTGATCGTCAGGTGGACTTCGCGACCGCCGACCGTAACCCGGCGGCGGAGCGGGTCGATGATGAGGTCGCCGATCCGCCTTGGCCCGTCCTGGGCGTGGCCGCGCCGACGAAGTACGGCCCGGATCCGCGCCCGCAGCTCGGGGTAGCGGAAGGGCTTCACGAGGTAATCGTCGGCGCCGGAGTCGAGGCCGCGCACCCGGTCGGTCTCGCCGTTGCGGCCGGTGAGGACAACCACCGGCAGGCGCGGGTCGAAGCGGGAGTCGATCCCGTCGGCCTCGCGGATCTCCCGCAGGACGTCGAGCCCGGAGGCATCGGGGAGCGAGAGGTCGAGGAGGAGCAGGTCGGGGTGGTTGTAGCGGCAGAGGCGTAGGGCATCTGAGGCGCAGGGGGCGGGCATGACGCCGAAGCGATCGGCGGCGAGGTGCTCGCAAAGCAGGTCTAGGGTTACGTCGTCGTCCTCGCAGACGACCAGGCTGGCTATCTCTTCTCGTTGGGGGAGCATGGTGGTGCTAAGCCGCCAGCGGCCCCGGTCTCTCCCCCCTGCGCTGCGGGAATCTCCAAAACCGCGGCTGCGCCACGCTGCCAGGCGAGCCGCCGCGGCGGTACCGAGCGGCGCACGGAGATCACCCCGCCCTCCCGGTCGAGGAAGTAGAGGTCGAGGGCGAAGCGCATCCCGAAGGTGTGGACGCTGGAGCAGCGCGGGATCAATAGGCCTGGGCCTGCCTCGCTGCGCTCGAGCCGGCTCAGTCCGCGCCGCCTGGTTCGGAAACCTTTTGCAACGGGGACAGGTTGGGGAAGATGATCCACCCTTGCCTAAGCCTCGGGCGGGCGGACTTCTCCCCCTACCGATGACCGCCAAGCCGAAAGTCGCGATCTTCAGCCCCAACCCGATGGTCTCGATCGCGATCGAGTCCTTCAGCGCCGACGGCGGCGACGACATCCACATCCACCCCGCCGGCCAAGGCGTCTGGGTGGCGCGGATGGCAGCTGAGCTCGGGGCCGAACCGGTTCTCTGCAGCTTCATCGGCGGCGAGGTCGGCACCGTCCTGCGACCGCTACTGGAGGAGATGCCGATCGAGCTGCGGCTGGTCGAGTCGGCTGAGCCAAGCGGCGCCTACATCCACGACCGCCGCAGCGGCGAGCGCGAGCCGATCTCCCAGAGCGCGGCGCTGCCGGCCTCGCGCCACGAGGTCGACGACCTTTTCTCGGTCACTGTCGCGGCGGCGCTCGAGTGCGACCTACTCGCCGTCTGCGGCCCCTATCCAGACAACACGATCCCGCTCGAGATCTACGGCGGCCTCGTCGCCGACGTCAAGTCGAACGGAAAGCCGGTCGTCGTCGACCTCTCCTCGCCGCGCCTCGACAGCGCCCTCGAGGGCGGTCCCGACCTGGTGAAGATCAACGACTGGCAGATCGCCGGCTTCATCTCCGATGCCGTCGACACCGAGGAGCGGATGCGGGCGGCGATGGAACGGGTGCAGGCGAAAGGCGCGGACAGCGTGATAGTCACCCGCGCCGGCGACCCCGCCCTGGCTCTGCGCGACGGCGAGTTCACCGAGCTGAAGCCACCGAAGTTCGAGCGCGGCAGTCGCGAGGGCTGCGGCGACTCGATGATGGGCGCCCTGGCGGCGACGATCGCCGCCGGGCGCGAGTGGGAGGACGTCCTGCGTCTCAGCGCCGCCGCCGGCGCGACCAACTTCCTCCGCGCCGGCCTCGGCACCGGCTCCCGCGCTGTAATCGAGGAGCTCGCCCCGCGGGTCGAATTGCGACCGCTGGACTAGATCCGCGGCTCGAACGGAACCTCGAGCGGGTCGCCGGAAACGATCGCGTTCGGTGCCGTCTCGGCGATCCAGCCGAGGTGCGGCGCCAGCCACTCGATCTCGCGCAGGCGCTCGAGCGCCGGGCTGATCCGCAGCGGGCGGCCGCCGAGGACCGTGTGGGCGTCGCTGCTGAGGACGTGGACGAGGCCCTTCTCGGCCATCGCCAGCATCCCCGCGGCCATGTTCTCGCGCAGGAAGAAGTCGGCGGTGGCCTGGATCAGCGCCCCCTCCTCCACCAGCGCTGCCATCCGCTCGAACATGTCGGCTGAGAGGTGGCGCTCGGGGTGGGCGATGATCGTGCGGTGGCCGCGGTCGGCGAGGTAGGCGACCCGGCGCAGGAGGCTGTCGTCGAGCGGCCCTGGCGCCGGCTCGAGCAGGATCCAGCCGCCGCCGCCAAGGGAGAGCAGCATTAGCTCCTCCTCGCTCAGCCCCTCGACCGCGGTCTCGGCGACCTCGCCGCCCTGGAGGATCCGCACCGCGACCAGTTCCTGCTCCAGCTTCGCGTTCAGCCCCGCCACCCGGCCCGCCAGCTCTTCGATGCGGACGTCGTGGTCGTGGCGGATGTGCGGGGTCGCGCAGACGGCTTCGATCCCATCGGCCTCCGCCTGTCGCGCCATCGCGACGCTGTCGTCGGCGTCGCGGGCGCCGTCGTCGATCGCGTCGAGGATGTGGCAGTGCAGGTCGATCACGGCGTTTCCCGTCGATTCGACTACCCAATTCGCCCCTGAAGGCGTGCAACCTTTCCTTCCGGGTGCAACCACGCGTTCAGGCATGGGCCCGAACAGGCACGTCTCTACGATGATCGGCAAGATCATGGACCTGCTCACGCCGGGCTTGCGTGAGTGGACTGGCTTCAACTCATGGATAAGAAGACGACCCGCAGAGGGAATTACGAGTCCGGCTCCGACTACGTGCTGGAGTACGGCGAGCTCCGCTTCGCTTTCAACGAGGAGGACTTCGCGCAGCGCGTCGAGCAGGCGGCGGTGAAACTCCGTTTCGTCGACCAGGGACTCAGCGGCGAGGAGCTCGACGACCTCCTCGACCTCGCGGTCAGCGGCGAGATCGCCGAGCCCAGCTCCCGCCTCGGCGAGCACATCAACGAGAACTGGGAGGACCTCGTCGGTCCCTCCAACCGCAGCCTCGTCCACTGGATCCGCCGGCTCGTCTTCCGCGGCGCCTGGCTCGACCAGCGGGTCAAGGAGGGCGAGCTCGACGTTGTCTTCGACGAGCGCACCCAGACCTTCGGCTACGTGCAGCCGGATCGCAGCGCCGAGCTGATCGAGCTCAGCAAAGAGCCTTCGTGGCGCCGCATCGCCTACCGGCGCTGAGACCCGCCTGACCGGCGCATTACGGCGTCCTCAGTCGCTTGCGTGCAGAGCACGCGGCGCTCCCTGCGTCCTTGTACTGCTTGGTCAGGCGGACTCAGAACGCTCTAGCGCCGCGACGACCGTGAGCGATCCGCCGCCGGCGGCACCTTGGGCGCGGCCGGCGTCGAAGAACTCCTTTGCTGCCTCGGCGTTCTCGTAGGCCTCGGCGAGGCGCGTGAGGGAGTCGACGAGGAGGATCACGTCTTCGCCGCGTCCGGCGCGAGCCTGAGCCTGGGCGAGAGCATCACTGGCGTGGCGGGGCTGGCCGGCGGAGACGATCTCCGCCTGCGGGGCGTCGCGCTTCCAATCGGCAAGCTCCTCGGGGCTGGGATCGATCAAGAGGGCGACGGGGTCCGGGCCCTTGGAGTCGGCGGCAAGGTCGGCGGCGACGCTGCGCAGGAGCGCCGTGCAGGCCTCGCGGGTCTCGGCGCAGAGGACGGCCTGACGACCGGCCTCCGGCGGCAGCAGCAGCCCCTGCAGGGTCACGCCCTGCTTGCCGCGGCGGCCGAAGCGGCGGCGCCGGCGACGACGCGGGCGCGGCGTCTCGGCGGCAGGCGGCGCGGCCGGCTCGGCCGCGGCGAGCTCGATCCGCTCGGGCGCGGGTTCGCGCTCGGGAGCTCTCTCGGGACGCTCGCGGCCTCCCTCAGGAGCCTTCCCCTCCTCGACCTCGTCGGCGACGGCGGGCGAGCCGGTGCTCCTGCTCCTACGACGACGACGCGGGCGCTCGCCGCCCCCTTCACGGCGGCCTCCCGTCTCGGCTTTCTCGGCTTTGGGCGCAGCAGAAGCGCCGTTCTCGCCGGCCAGCTGCTCGACCAGCTCGCTCTTGGTCAGCATCCGGAACTTCGAGATGCCGGCCTCGGCCGCCAGCAGGTGCAGCTCGGACAGGTGCTTTTTCTCCAGCTCAGCCTTATTCATCGATGGCGGAGACTATTCAACCGACCGCCCGGAGGGCGGCGGCGGGGTCGGTCCCTTCCTCGGCAGCCACTGGGAGCCACGCCTCGGCCTCCTGGGAGCGGCGGCGGCGAGACCAGCCGAGCTCGGCGCCAAGCACGTCGGCGACCGGGCGCACCGCCTTCGCGCTGCGCAATTCCGGCGCCGCGAGGATCCCCAGCCGGGTCCGGCGCAGGAGCACGTCGGCGACGCTGCGAGCCTGCTCCTTGAGGGCGGCAAGGGCCACCTCCGCCAGCAGGTCGGGGCGGCCGGGGACGATCGGCCGCGCCAGCTTCGGGTTCTCGCGGGCGATCTCGAGGACGTTGCGGGCGGCGTGGCCGTAGCGGAAGGCGAGTTGCTCGACCGCATCGGTGCCGACTCCCGCGGGCGCATCCAGGTCGTCCGGCCGCGTCTGCATCCCGAGCGGGATCTCGTCGGTGTGGCAGGGCGCCTCCCTCCCCCCCTGCTCGACCAGGCGGTCGACGGTCTGCTTCGCCATCCGCCGCCAGGTGGTGAGCTTGCCGCCGGTGATCGTCAGCATCCCCGACGAGGTCTCGTAGAGCTCGGCTTTGCGGGAGATGTCGACTGACTTGCGGGGGTCACCGGTCGAGATCAGCGGCCGCACCCCGGCATAGGCGCCGACGAGGTCGGATTCGCCGAGGGAGGTTCCAAAGAAGTCGTTGACGGCGTTCAGCAGGTACTCGATGTCGTCAGCCGCCGGACGCGGATGGGTGATCTCGCCGTCAAAGTCGTTGTCCGTCGTGCCGACGAGGGTGCGCCCGTACCAGGGCAGCGAGAAGATCATCCGACCTTCGCCGGCGGGGACGATGCAGGCAGCCTTGCCCATCGGCAGGTCCTTTTCGTCGATGAGGATGTGGGTGCCGCGGCTGGGGGCGATCCGTGGCACGTCCTCCTCCCCAAGTAGCTCCTCCGGGCGGATCTGGTCGGCGAAGACGCCGGTGGCGTTGACGACGTGATCGGCGCTCACCTCCAGCCGTTCCCCCGACTCCTCCTCGACGAAGGCGACGCCGTTCGCCCTCCCGTTCGCGGAGAGGACCTCGGTGACTTCGGCCCCGTTCAGCATCACCGCGCCGAAGCGCTCGGCCTCGCCGAGGACGGTGAGGACGAGGCGGACGTCGTCGGTCTGACAGTCGTAGAAGAGGTAGGCGTCGTGCGGGTCGCGGGGGGCGAGCGCCGGGACCAGGTCGAGGACCTCGTCACGGTCGATCGTCCGGTGGCGGTCGGGGGACCAGTAGGAGTCTTCGGCTTCCTCGCGGGCGCGCCGCTCGCGGCGGCTGCGGCCGCCGCGCGTCGTCGCCATCACGTCGTACATGTTGAGGCCGAGACCGAGTTTGCGGTCGCGGCGCTCCTCGCCGAGGGAGGCGACGAGGAACGGCGTCGGGTAGACGAGGTGCGGCGCTAGGCGGACCATCAGCTGGCGCTCGAGCAGCGCCTCGCGGACGAGGCCGAGGTCGAAGTTCTGCAGGTAGCGGAGCCCGCCGTGGACCATCTTCGAGGAGCGGCTGGAGGTGCCGAGGGCGTAATCGCCACGCTCCAGCAGGGCGACTGAGTAGCCGCGGGCGGCGGCGTCGAGGGCGACCCCGGCCCCGGTGATGCCGCCGCCGATGACGACGACCTCGAAATGCTTGCCGGCGATCTCCTCGATGGCGCGGGCGCGGCTCAGCATCAGTCGAGGTAGGTAGTGGTGCGGTCGGCGCCGGGGCGCTCGGGGGCGGGCTTCTCCTGGCGCGGGTAGCCGAGGTGGAGGAGGCCGACGAAGCGCTCCCCTTCGGGCAGGCCGACGGCGGCGCGCCCCTCCTCCCCCCGCAGCAGGCCGGGGGTGCGCCAGTAGCCGGCGAAGCCGCGGGCGTGGGTGGCAAGGAGGACGATGTAGGAGGCGGCGGCGGTCGCGTGCAGGTCCTCTTCTTCTTCGACCGGGTCGCCGTTGAGGACGCAGGAGACGACGACCAGCGTCGGCGCGCGGTCGAGCTTCGCCGCCCCCTCCGGTCCGGCGATCTCCTTCAACCGCTCGAGCGTCTGCGGCCCGATCACGCGGAAGCGCCAGGGGACGGTGAGGTTGTGGTTCGGCGCCCAGCTTCCCAGCTCCAGCAGCTCGTCGATCTGCTCACGCGGCAGTGCCTCCGGCGCAAAGGCCTTGTGGGTGCGGCGAGTGCGGATCGCGGTCTCGACGTCCATCTATCGAGGGTATAGCTAGCCGCGCTTAGAAAAAGACGACTGCAGCGACGACGAGAAACGCCAGGGAGACGAAATTCCGGTTCATGGACTCCTTCATCCGGTCCATCGCCTGTCTCAGTTCGCGGATGTCGGCACCCATCTCGTCCAAGCGCTTCTCTACCTGTTCGAAGCGCCTGTCGACGTCCTCGAAGCGTTCGTCGACCCGGCTGAAGCGTTCGTCGACCCGGTCGAAGCGTTCATCGACCCGGTCGAAGCGTTCGTCGACCCGTTTCTCGAAATGGTCGAGGCGGTCGTCGCTCCAGGCCTGCTTGGGCATCATCACGGTCATGATCTTACCGTAAGCTTTTGTCTGATACAGAACAAGACCTGAAGGTGCCAATTCGGCACCGACTTGTCGACGAATCAGTGTCTTAGATGCCGTAGCGCCAGCGCATCCAGCCGGCGCGGCCAGCGAGGCCGGCGCCGAAGAGGAGGCAGCCGGCGAGGAGGCCGAGGAGGATGGCGCCGGCGGTGCTGCTCGAGTCATCGCCCGTTTCGGAGACTGGTTCTCCCGGTTGCGAGGCAGAGGCTTCCGGTAGGGCGGTGCCGAGGTCCCCCTCCGGGACGCGACCACCGCTGGAGGGGGAGATTGGCTGAGCCCCGGAACCGCCCTTGCCGGATGGCGCTGAGTGTCCCGGAGGGGGACCTGCGACACCGCTTTCGAGGGCTTCCTTCAAGGCAGATGAGGCAGGCCCGGTCGAGGTCGAGGGGACGTCGAGGGACGGGGGCACGCCGCCGGAGGATGGGGAGTTGTCGATGGACGTGAGCGGCTTTGGCTTCGGCTTCGACTCGCGTGGAGGCGCCGCTATCGGGAGATGGTTGCCAGAGAGGGCCACCAGGGCGTCGGAAGTGACCCAGACGGGCGAGCTTTCTAGGTTCGGGGACTGAAGGAAGTAGCCCTCGTCGGTTTGCAGGTTGCGCAGGTAGGTGAAGGAGCTCTTGCCGGATCCGAATCCGGCCGGGTCCTTGCCGGTTGCCAGCAGACCCTCAGAGGCCCAGGCGGTCGCCTGGGCGTTTGCCGAGAGGTTGTTGCCCGGGGCGAAGCCGCCGTTCGGGCGCTTCGACTTGCGTAGGTAGGCGAGCGCATCGTCCGCAGCCTTGGACCCCGGGGTCAGGACCTGGAGGACGGCGCCGGTGATCTCCGGCGTGCTCTCGCTGTCGGGCTCGTTCCCCCACCCGCCTTCGCGGCCCTGAACCTTGCGCAGCCACTCGACCGTGGGCGTCGCGGCGTCGTTGGCTCCGGCCGCCCGCAGCGCGAGGACGGCATAGGCGCTGGTTCCGGGCCAGCCCTGATAGGAGCCGTTGCTCCGCCGTTGCGCGACCAGACGATCGACGAGGTCTTCGCCGCCGAAGGATCGCGGGTCTACCCCGGCGGCCGCAAGGGCGAGGATCGTGCGGGCGACGTCGCCGGCGTCCTTGACTTCGTCGCGGTGGTTGCGGAGGAAGTCGACGGGGGATTTACCGCCGCTGGTGACGTCGAGGGGGTTCCGCCCGCTCGCCGCCAGCGCAAGCATCACCCAGGAGGTCATTTCGGCGCCGGCGTCGCGCTCGGCGGAGGGGCCGAAGCCGCCGCTGGACCGCTGCTGGGCCACAAGCCAGTTGGCCGCACGGGTGACCGAGGAGCCCTCGGCATGCGCCGGTGCCGGTGCGAGGGCGGCGAGGGCGAAGACGAGCAGGGCCGCGACGCCGCCGCTGCGTAGAGGGCCGCTGAAGGTGCTGGGGGGCGACTGTGCCGGGCCTCGCTCCCACTCGAAGCGCTCGCGGAAGCGGGTCAGCATCCGCACCATCGCCGGCCCGGCGACCAGCGCCAGGACGACGTTGCCGAGGACGTGGGCGACTTCGAACGGGATCGCGCGCGCCTCGAGAACGAGGAAATGCCGCAGCGTCAGGTCCCCACCGTAAGTCGCCATCAGCGAGAAGTTCAACAGAGCGCCGTAGAAAATGCCAGCAAAGGCGCAGATTGCAGCGAGGGTGAGGCGCCCCGCGTTCCGCGTTCCCAAAGCCAGGAAAGCTCCAAGCACGCCGCAGAGGCCCCATCCCGCCATCTGCCAAGGGGTCCACGGACCCTGCCCGAACCAGAAGTTGGAGACGAGCGCGGTGAGGGCCCCGACCGCGAAGCCGGGAGCGCCGCCGAGGGCATAGCCGGCGAAGACGACGATGTCCGTGGTCGGCTTCACGTTCGGGAAGGCGGCGAAGGCGATGCGGCCGGCGATCGCCAATGCCGCCAGCGCGGCGACGAGGGCGACGACCTGCGCAGGCGGCCGCGAGCGCTCGTACCAGGCGAAACCGGCGAGGATGACCGCGCCGACAATGAGAAAGCTGGCGACCTCCCAAGTCACGACCGCTCCTCCGCCAGCGCCGCCGCGCCCTGCTCCGGGGTGACGACGCCGGGCCGGTCGAGTACGCGGGCGACCTCGGTAGCGAAGTACCAGCCGCCGGAGAGGATCTCGGCGCTGGGACCATCAGCGATGACGACACCGTCGCCGAGGAGGACAACCCGCTCGGCGAACTCGGCCGCGAACTCGACGTCATGGGTGGCGACGACGACCGCGGCGCCTGTCGACTTTGTGGACTCATCGGCCACAAACTCGACATCGCCGGCAAGCGATGCGATCAACGCCACGAGATCACCCTTGCGGGCGCGGTCCATACCGCGGGTCGGCTCGTCGAGGGCGACGACTCCGGGCAGCAACTCGCCCTCCATCCGCCCGGCAAGCGCGATCGCCAGTGCCAGCCGCTGCCGCTCGCCGCCGGAGAGGTCGCGCGGGTCGGCGTCGACCTTGTCCTCCAAGCCGACGACCCGCAGCGCCGCCGCGCCCTCCTCCCCAGGCAACTCGTCCCCGACACGCTCCCGGACCAGGTAGTCGCCCGGGTTCTGGGTCAATAGGGCAACCGAATCGACGTCGATCTTCCCCGCCACTGGCTCGTGCATCCCAGCAGCGGTCCGCAGCAGCGTGCTCTTGCCGGCGCCGTTGCGGCCCATCAGGGCGACGCATTCACCGCGACGGATCGTCAGGTCGATGCCTTTCAGGACATCCCTCAGATCTTCCCCTCGATCCAGCTCTACCCAGAGACCCTTGCTCCTGAAGACGTCCTCCGGAGCGGGGTGAGATGGATGGGGATCGCTCACGCTCCTACTTGGTCGATTAGGAGGGTGAGCGATCCCCATCCCTCGCAGCGTTTGGCGTGCCTCGCGCACGCCGGTAGGAAGCGGGTCGATGCCGGCGAGAGAGAAGAGGCGGGCGGCGGGCGTCTCCAGCGCGGGATCGGCTTTCTGGGACCAGGCAAGAAACTCAGCGGGCGCACCATCGAAAGAGGTCGCCCCGTGCTCCATCGCAACCACCCGGTCAGCCGCTGCAAGACAGCGCTCGAGGCGATGGTCGGCCAGCAAGACCGCCACCCCCCACTCCTCGTTGAGGCGGCGCAGGAGCCAGATCAGCTCGTCGCCAGCGACCGGGTCGAGCTGGGAGGTCGGCTCATCGAGGAGGATCAGGCGCGGGCGAGTGACGAGGGCGGCGGCGAGGGCGACGCGCTGCAGCTCGCCGCCGGAGAGGGTGTCGACGGTGCGGTCGAGGAGGTGCGGGATCGCGAGGGCGAGGGCGACCTCCTCGACGGCGCGGGCGCGGTCGGCGGGCTCGTCGCCGCGCATCTCCAACGGCAGCTCTATCTCGGCGGCGACAGTGGTTGAGACGACCTGCGTCTCGGGGTCCTGGGCGAGGTAGCCGACGGCCGCCGCCAGCTCTCCCGGCCCGGCGGCGATCGCATCGAGGTCGGCGACGCGAACCTCGCCCTCGATCTCGCCGCCGTGGAAGTGAGGGACGAGGCCGCAGGCGGCTTTCAGCAGCGTCGACTTGCCGGAGGCGGAGCGGCCGGCGAGGAGGACGAACTCACCCGGCGCGACCTCGAGCGAGACGTCGGCAAGTGCGGGCGCGAGCGCGTGCGGGTACGCGTAGCTCAGTCCCGAGACAGCGAGCGCCGGCGCGGCTCCGCGTCTGATCGCGAGCTCAGACACGGGCCGCCTCCGGATGTCGAGTTTGTCTCCTCATAGGGGACAAACTCGACACGCGCCCTCGCCACGGCGCGAATCCGCTGAGAGCCACCACGACAGCAATGGCGAGGGTTCCGGGACCGAGGCCGATCTCAACCGAGGGATAGGTCTGGAAGTCGTCAGCGCCCACCGCCTTGCCGGCGATCGCGGCGGCGAGCACCACCGCGGCGACGGCGTAGAAGCGGCGGTCGTAGCGCGAGCGGCTGCGGCGGTTCTTGGCTTTCGGCGCGTCGAGGCTGTAGCCGCGCAGCTCCAGGGTGGCGGCGACGTCGACGGCGCGGTCGAGGGAGCCGGCGAGGAGGCGGCGCGCCAGCGGCGCCTTGCCGACCTCGGCCGCGCCGGGGCCACGCAGGCGGGCGGCGTCGCGGAGGCGGCCGGCGTCCGCGGCGGTGACCGGGACCAGGCGCGAGACCAGCGTCGCGGTCAGGGCGGAGCGGCCGGCGAGCGGCCGCAGCACGCGCAGGACCCGGTCGGGGTCGACGCAGGCGGAGTAGACGGCGGCGGCGATCATCGCCACCGCGGCGCGGAGGCCGCCGGAGGCGCCGGCGACAATCGCCTCGAGGGTGACGTCGACCTTGCCGAAGAGCGGCCAGTCCCCCAACCGGGCAAGAACGGTCTCGCCCCTGCTGACGACGAGGGCGTTGACGACGACGATCAGGAGTGCCAACGCCGCGCCCATCTTCAGGGCGACGCGGACGGCTCGGCGCGCGCCGGCCAACAGGCCGGCGGTGACGGCGGCGGCGCCCGCTGCGAGCAGGACCAAAGGGTTCGAGTAGAGGAAGGCGACGGCGACGATCGCCCCGAGATAGGCGACGGCAGCGGTCGGCGAGGCCAGCTGCAGCGGCCGCGGGCGCGGCCGGTAGGCGAAGGGCGATTTCACGGCTTCCCCAGCGGCAACGGCGTCGTCTTTCCGGCCTCGACAGCCACCGCGTAATGGTCGCGCAGCTGCTCGCCGTCGAGTGCTTCGGCGGCGGCGCGGACGGCCTCCTCGGTGCCGCCCGTCACGACCCAGACCGGCGGGCCGCCGTAGCGGCTCGTCGCCGCGACTAGGCCGGCACCGAGGCCCAGCCGCTCGCCGACCTCCCCCCCTTCATCCAACGCCACGACTTCATACCCATCCCCGGTCGCCTCGAAGTCGGCGAAGACGCCGCTTTCGACCGGGCCGCTTTCGATCAGCCTCGCCGTCGAGTCAGTTCGCAGCCGCTGCCAGGGACCAACCAGGACCCGGATCGCGCCCTGTGGCGACCCCGAAGCGATCCGCACGCCTTCCCGCTCCAGCGCCTGACGCGTCAACTCGCAGGCGCGCCCCCCTTCCATGCACTCGACGACCACCGGGTACCGCCTGGCGCCGATCCCGTCCACGAACGGTGCCGGCCAGGACCCGACCACGGCGGGGGCGTGGTTCACCGCCGACCAGTTGCGGTAGTCCCACCAGATCCGCTCGCCCCCCTTGACGTCGTAGTCCGCGGCACCGATCTCCGCTTCCTCACCGTCGACGTAGAAGAACCAGTCATAGGGGTCGCCGTCGCGGTCCTCCTCGGCAACGCCCTCGATCGAGTGGACGAAGCCGCCGCCGTAGCGGGTCTCGATCTCCGCCTCGCCTTCGAGCACCCGCATGACGGTGTCCGATTCGGTTGCGGAGACCGAGCGCTCCAGCATCGGCACGGCGCCATATTCCCGCGTCACCGTCAGATGCACGTCGCCGACGTCGGCACCGGCACCGAGGCCGCAGCCGGCGGCCGCGAGCAGCGCTAGAAGCGCGCTCGCGACCGCCGTGCCGCGGCATCCCCTCATTTAGGGCACTTGCCCCCGAGGCAGACCGGCTCGCGGGCCGAGGGGATCTCCCCCGTCGCGCGGGCGATCAGCTTCGCCGGCTTGCTCAGCGTCACCGTGGTGCGGCCGTCGGCGCCGGTCGGCTCCGCCGCACCGGTCACCTTCGCTCCGGCCTGCGGCTTGCTGCGGCCTTTTTCGTCGTAGGCCATGACCCGGACCGTGAATGACATCCCGGCCTTGGCCGTGTCCGGCGCGCTCAGCACCAGCTCGCTCGGGTACTTGTAGCTCGGCGCTTCGGTCTTCGCCAGCGCCCACAGCACTTCGTCCCCGGGCTTGATCTTCGCCGCGTCACCGCCGACAGCCAGCGACTTGTGGTTGACCTTCAGGTACCACGAACTGCTGCCCTTGGCGACGCTCGAGCCGACCCCGCAGAGCGCGAGCCCGAAGTCGAAGGCGTCTGAGATCAGCAGCGGCCGCAGCGCGGGGATCGTCTTCGAACCGCTCGCGAGCAGGCCCATCGCGGTGGTGCCCTTCAACTGCACGCTGTCGCCGCTGCCGCCGTTTTCGGGCCCGAAGCAGGTCGCCTTGGGGCTGGTCTTGACGGAGGTGTCCGCCATCGTGACCGGCTTTTCGGCGAGCACCTTGCCGCCGCTGCCGACGACGCGGAGCTCGGCGAGTGGACCCTTCGCCGCGGCGATTGCGGTGAAGACGAACGTCACAGAAAGTGCCAGCGCGCAGACGGCAGCCAGCCGGAACGTGGTGATTCTTGGCATCTAAGCCACCCTTTCCTCGAGGGTTGAATTGGCAAAGGCCGGGGACAGGTCTCCTGGCTTCCGGGATCAGGGAGGACGCGCCTTCCCGGGGACGAGGTGTCGTCTCCAGTGGCTGACGCAAGAGCGCCTGCGAACTCCTCCACCCGGTCACAGTGGCGGGACCACGCCGGACTTGCACCGGACTTCCCTTGACCACCGACCGATATGTACGCGGCGAGTCTATCCCGCCGCGGCGTCAGGGTATGGGTGACGTGGAGCTTCGCGATCACCGCCCGCGGCGCGGCCCCCACCGCACCCCCGGACGGCACACCCACTGGCGGGTCGCCCGGCACCGCCACCGGCTGCTTCGCGCCGGCGGGGTGGCGGCGCTGCTGGCGGTGGTCGGCCCCGGCCTCCTCGCCGGCCTCTCCGACGACGACCCGGCCGGGATCACCACCTACTCCATCCTCGGCGCCGAATACGGCTACGAGCTGCTCTGGGTGCTGGCGCTCTCGACCGCGGCGCTGATCGTCTTCCACGAGGTCGGGGTGCGGCTCGGCGTCGTCACCGGCAAGGGGCTGCTGACCCTGGTCCGCGAGCGGTTTGGACCTCGCGCCGCACTACTCGTCGCCACCTCGCTGGTGATCGCCAACACGGGGACGATGTGCGCCGAGTTCGCCGGGGTGGCGGCGGCGATGGATCTATTGACCGGGACGAGCCGCTATCTCACCGTCCCCGCTGCGGCGATCGCGATCTCGCTGCTCGTCCTGCGCGAGAGCTTCCACCGCGTCGAGCACCTGTTGCTGGCCCTGAGCGCGGTCTTCGTCTCCTATGTCGTCGCCGGGGTCCTCGCCCACCCCGATTGGGGAGCGGCAGCCGAGGGCCTGGTGGTGCCGAGTATCCCCCTCGATCGGGACGCGCTGCTGGTCGCTGTGGCGACGGTCGGGACGACGCTGGCGCCGTGGGGGCTCGCCTTCATCCAGTCCTATGCCGTCGACAAGAAACTCGGCGTGAAGGACCTGCGCTACGAGCGTGCCGACGTCGTCGTCGGCGCCGTCCTCACTGGCGTGATCGGCCTCTTCGTCGTCGTCGCCTGCGCCGCAACCCTGCACGCGCAGGGGATCGAGGTCGACGACGCGAGCGACGCGGCGCGGGCGCTGGAGCCGCTGGCCGGGAGCGCCGCCTCGACCCTCTTCGGGCTCGGCTTCCTCGGCGCGGCGCTGTTGGCGGCGGCGATCGTTCCGCTCTCGACCGCCTACTCGATCTCTGAGGCGCTCGGGCGGCGCACGGGCCTTGACCAGAGCTTCTCCGAGGAGCCCACCTTCTACCTGGCCTTCGGCACCGTCACCGCGATCGCGGCGGCGATCGTCCTGATCCCCGGCGCGCCACTGATCGAGCTCCTCTTCCTCACTCAGGCGCTGAACGCGGTGCTGCTCCTGGTTCTGCTGCCGTTCATCCGCTCGCTCGCCTCCAGCCGCGAGCTAATGGGAGAGCACGCGCTCGGGCGTTTCGACCGGGTGGCGACGGGGCTGGCGCTGGCTGTGGTCGCCACCTCGGTCCTCGCCCTCGGCGTCCTGGCGCTGCTCTGACTCAGACGCCCAGCGCCAGGTCGAGGACCATCATCACCGCGGCGCCGAGGGCGAGACCAGCGGTCGGGCCGAGGAAGCGCCGGCCTTTGTAGGCCTCGGGCAGGAGCTCGATGACGATCAGGCTCAGCATCGCGCCAGCGGCGAAGGCGAAGGAGAACGGCAGCAGCGCGTTCACCTGTTCGACCGCGAGGTAGGCGATGACGGCGCCGACCGGTTGCGGGGCACTGGTCGCGATCGCGGCCCAGAACTGTCGCGCGCGACCGTAGCCGGCCGCCTCCATCGGGATCGCCACGCTCGTGCCCTCGGGGACGTTCTGGATCGCGATCGCGAGGATCACAAAGAGCCCCAGCCCCTCCCGCTCCGATGCGAACGCGGTACCGATCGCCAGCCCCTCGGGCAGGCTGTGGACGAAAAGGACGGCGAAAACGAGCGCCGAGGTGCGCGCCCCGGGCCCGCTCCGCCCCATGAAAGCCGCCTCGTGGTCGAGCCGGGCGCGGGCGACGCCGAGCAGGACGCCGCCAACCACAAGCCCAGCGATGAGGTCGAAGGCGGAGCCTTCTTCGGCCGCGGGGAGCAGCAGGCCGACAATCGAGGCGACTCCCATCACCCCCGCGGCGACTCCGAGCAGGAAGGGGGTCAGCGCCGCGGCGCGGGTCCCGAGCAGCCAGACCGGGACCGCCCCGAGGCCGGTCGCCAGCATGGTCGCGCAGGCGGCGAGGAAGAGGACGAGCAGGTCGGGCATGGGACGGCCACGCTAACGGCCGCGCCCCCGGTCTCTTCAGGCCCGACGCCCGTCCCCGCCGGCGTCGAAGGCGGCGACGCCGACGACGAGGGCAGCCAGCGGCTCCTCCCCCGCCGCCGCCCGTTCGCGGCTTTGCTGCGCGATCAGCTCGTATCCCTTCAGCATCCTTTTGCTTAGCTGGATCGCCTTCTCGCGGCCGAGCTCGTCGACGGCCAGGCTCATCCAGCTGAGGATCGCGTCCTCGCTGTCAACCCGGCCGGCTTCGGCTGCGCGGCGGAAGGCGCGGGAGAAGGAGCGCAACGACATCTCGGTGGCGCCGCCGCGGATCGAGGCGGGCACTTGGCGCAGGTCGGGGTGGCCGAAGAACGAGCGCGGCACCGCCCGGTAGAAGTGCTTGACCGCGCCCCGAACCGGCTCGGTCCGGGAGACCTCGACGCAGCCGCAGTCGACCAGGACCTTGAGGTGGTAGTTGATCAGGTTGAGGGTGCCCCCCAGCGCCCGTTTCATCTCCACCGGGCTCGCCTCGCGCTCGTTTAAGAGCTCGAGGATCTCGACCCGGACCGGGTGCGAGAGTGCCTTCACGAACCAGCGATCGGAGAGCTTCTCCTCTTCCACGGGGGCGAGTCTCATCAGGCGCCGAGACAGGTGTCAACCACTAATCGGTAAGCCGGCGCTTACCGACCGAGGGGATCTTGAAGAGGCCGAAGATCGAGGAAACGCGGAACGTCACGTCATCCCCCTGCGTCCGTTCAGCGCTGCGGCGCTCCACCTCGGCCATCGCCAGACGCGCGGCTTCGTAGATCTCAAGCCCTTCCTCGAGCCCGCGCTGGTCGAGGACCATCGGCGTCCGGCTGAGGTGGAAGTCGGGGTCGAGCCCAACCGTCTGGGCGCGTTCGGAGGCGACGAAGTCGTCGACCACCGCCTGCATCGAGACCGCGAGGAAACCCTGCGCCTCGACCGGGTGCATCTCGTCCCACTCGGCGGTGTCGACCAGCGCCCGCTCGGTGGCGCGGTAGATGTGCTTCATCGCCCCCTGGACCTTCTCTTCTTCGACCAGCTCGGCGCAGTCGAGCTCGACCAGGCGCTTGCAGTGATGGGAGACATTCTGCGTCGACTCGCCCAACTCCCGCGCCATTTCCACCGGGCTCGCCGGCCGTTCAACCAGGATCCGCAGAACTTCCGCCCGCAGCGGGTTCGAAAGGGCAATCAATCGGTTGTGGCGCGCCGCCCGCCGCCCTGCTCGGTTCCCCAAGTGACTCCTCCCCGTAGACCTCAGAAGCCCTGAGCACTTAAAGCTACCCCTCTTTTCGCCACAAGCGTTTGGGACCGGTCAAGCTTTGCTCAGCGCTGGAGGCCGCGGCTATGGTGAGGGCGGGAAGTCGACAATGAGGCTGAGCAAGCAACCCGCGGTGGCGCCGGTCGCTGTTATTTCGAAGGCGGCCTAGCTCAGCTGCCGCGGATCTGAAACTTGGTCCTGACGAGTCTCGCCCCGGACCGACTTGCGTTGTTCGGCCAGACTTCTTTCGAGATTCGATAGAGACCGGGAGCAGCCTTCTGCTTGAGCTTCACCTGCTGGCACGGGCCAGCGCTGGCGGAATGAGTAGAAAGCTTCGACGCGAAGAAGGGGCCCGTCGGTATGCGTACCCAGACGCTGCCACGGCGCCGCTCCAAGCGATATTCATAACCGTAGGTGACGGATTCTGTGCCGAGGTTCTCGATTCGGATCCGCAGGTCCCCTCCGGCTGCGATTGATGTTCTGGAGATACCGAGGCGCACCTTGAAGGCGGGCGGATTTTCCTGCATCGATAGAGACGGCTCACTGCAGAACCTTTTTATGCTTTCAGCCCTGGCTGAGGTCGAGCTGAACTCGATCAACGCGCCAGCGAAGAGGAGGAAGAGCACGATCAAGATGCCCGTCTTTCTTTGCTGGTCCATTCTCGTCTCCACGGCTATTTCGCCTTAACCAGATGAAGTGGCTGGTCGTTTTCTCCTAGAGCATTCAAACTTCCTTGAGCTTTAGGGTACCCCGGAATTTCCTCAACTGGGGTAAACCAGGACGCATCGGCAATTCCGCCCGTCAAGGTCCCGACCGCTCGACCGGTCGATCTCTCCCAATAAGGGCCGCCACTGCTGCCGGCCGCGATTGGAATCTCCGTCCTCAGCGTGCAGAGAACCGGGTCTCCATTTTCGTTGATCTCCCCCCAGCGTTCGCATTTGGGGGGCCATTCGACGGCTCCGCACTTCACTGCAGGGTTAGAAGCTCCGGCGCGGCAGACGATCTGGCCCTCATAGACCGTGGTCGACCCGGTCGTGCGGCGGAACCGGTCATCAGCTAGGCGGATGAGCCGCGGGAGGATTCCAGGGTCTTCGACCCGAATCGCCTCCGCGTCAGTCCCAAAGTTCGATTCGTGCTTCTCGTGCGAATAGCGCCGCACGTATCCGATTTTGCGTTCCCATAAGAAACTGCCGCCACCAGACGGCACTTCCCATTGCAGTACTTCGGTCCCCGGCAAAAAGCAGTGGCCGGCCGTGGTAATGAAGTGCCGGTACAACGTTGCTCCGTCGGGCATCTTTCCACCGATGTCCCAGGCCCCCCAGCCAACGCTGCAGTACTCCTCTCTATAGGCTTCGGAACCCGGACGGGGGGCTCCGTCGACCAGCGAGCCGAGCATCTCCCCAGACTTCAGCGGCCCGGTCGGCGTCGCCTTAATGCGGGCGTATTGCGGCCGGTCGGCTGCCGGTTCGTAGTGAACTCCGATTGGCGCACCCGCCCCGAATTTGGAGTCGAGGAAGCTGTCAACTTCCGCCACGTTCGAGGCTCCAACCTCGACTTTGTTGTGCTGGATGTCGACCTCGATGCCGCCGACCACCGAGCTGGAAAGCACTTCCGTAGCGTCGATGACCGACATCTGGAGGGACTGGAGATAGCTGAGCGAATAAGCGGGCGAAACAGGGAACGGCCGGACCCGATCAGAGGCCGACAAGCCAGCGCCCTGTTTCAGGGCGGCAACCCTTTCGCTCTGAGAACCGACGAAGCCGGCGTAGATTAAGCCGCCCTGTCGGTGGTCGACGTAGTAGCCGGCATAAGAAGACCCAAGGCCGCTTGCGTTCACCCAGGAGGGGATCGCCCGTGAGGCCTGGTCAACGTAGGTCTCGCGATATCCCAGCTCGGCTGCGTCTACGGCACGCAACGGCACGCCCCAGCTTGCGTCCGTCGCCCGCGCAACTTCCCCCTCAGGCGTATTCGCGTTGTTCCACGCCCCCATGAGGTCGAAGATCCGGTCGTTGATCGCCAGCTCGTCGCCTTTGAGATCCAGGTCCAGGCCGAATTCTTCGCGGAAGTGGAGGATGTCGTTGTATCTGGGGGGTTCTTCGGCTTCCGGGTTTGGGGGCGGCGTGTAGGGGATGTTCACCCAGAAGCGGCGGCTGCTGGATTCGCCGATTCGGTCGGTTGCGATTACTTCGAGGTAGACGATTCCCGGCGGCCAGTTGCCGGTTTCGGTCACCCACTCGTTGGTCTGGTTGACGCATTTGGTGGGTTCGGCCGGGTTGTATTCGCAGGTTCTTTCGTCGACCAGCTGGTCGTTGTTGGCGACGACCTGGATCGAGGCGATGCCCTCGTCGTCGTGGGCCTGGATGACGAGGTTGTGGGTGCCGACCGAGATCGGCTGGCTCGTTTC
>Ga0066658_10000079_pt1 | contig 31154 bp, 33 predicted proteins | sample GraSoiAngelo_107_FD_75174 | JGI IMG/M metagenome (GOLD analysis project Ga0066658, IMG submission 75174) | Grasslands soil microbial communities from the Angelo Coastal Reserve, California, USA - 14_0903_09_30cm | ecosystem: Environmental > Terrestrial > Soil > Grasslands | place: USA...
CTCCCTCCCCCACCACAAACGCTCTCGTCGCCAAAGCCATAGCCGCATGAGCCCACTTAGCAGCGCTGCCCTGTTCCCCATGCGCTTCAACGTCCCCGTTGCGCACATGCCCAAGAAACTCTTCCGGCGTCGCGGCCGCGGGCGCCTCGGTGAAGGTGCGGCCGATGTCGACGCCGGCATGGTCGTCGGAACCGCCGATGCCGGTGCCGCCGTGGGTCTCGATGTAGACGGCGGCGGGCATGTTCAGCTCGGCGGCCCGTGAGCCGTTGCGGACCTCCCAGATCGGGAAGAGCTCCGCCAGTCGCCGCCGGTGGCGCCGGGTCAGCGGCGCGGCGACGTTGAAGAAGGGATGCGCCAGGGCGCAAGCGATCCCGTGGTCGTGAAGGTATGCGGCGCAGGCCTCGATATCGCCGGAATGCGCCTGCAGCCACTCGTGGTCTCCGGGGGTGATCCCGTAGATGAGGACGTGAACCGCCTGGGGCTCGCCGGCGAAGCGGGCGGTCAGCTCCTCGGAGACGAAGCAGTCGGGACGATCGGCGAGCTCGAGGCAACCGTCGATCGTGTCGTGGTCGGTGATCGTGACGAAGTCCATACCCCGCCGCTTGGCAAGCTCGTAGACCTCCTCGGGCGGCGTCGCGCACTCCGGCAGCCCGAGCGAACGCTGGACGCCCAGCTTCGAGAAATGCGACGCGGTCGAGTGGCAATGCATGTCAACGCGGGAAGTCATCAGTGCTCTCCCTCTCTCAATCCCTGTTGTCACCGACAGAGTTCGCTATGAGCGGGCGAAAGATGTGAAAAGGCAGAGAACGGGGGGAGAGCTCGAGCACGTCGGAGCATCGAGAAGACATGCCCGCGCCCCACCTGCGCAACCTGATTCGTACCCTGACCTTTGTTGTCCTGTCGATGGCGCTTGCAGCTTCCGCGGCGGCACCTATGCCCCAGGACGTGCCGGATGTGGCATTCGGACAGGCCGGCCTCTACCGGCTGGAGGTGGCGCTCCTCGTGTTCTACAGTGGCCTCCTTCTCGTTACCCCTGCGTTCTCAGGCCTGGTTCAAGGACGACTGCCTATCGAGATCTCGACGCGCGGCGCGAAGTTCGCTGGACAGGCCGATGAATCGGTAGAGGCGGCGCGGGTGGCAATCGAGCGTCTGGAACGGATCACCGATGAGCTCACCGAGGAATTGGGCGCCGCAGATCTGCGGATCAAGAAGATTGGCGAACGACATGGGTGACAGCACGCAACTAGCCGTAAATTTCGACCGATGACGGAGCGTGAACAAAGAGATCTGGCCAGGCGGATCGCCGACGGCTCGAACGTCTTCGACTTCGAGAAGGCGCTCGAACTCGTCCAGCTGATGCCCGACGAAGCGGAAAAGCTGATCCGCCGGCGGGAAGAAGGCGCGAAAAACCGTGAAAGGCTCAAGCGCGCCTGCGAGCGGCTGCACCAAGCCGCTCTTGAATTCCGCTAAGCCGCGACCCGCTCGGGCTCGCCGTCGAGGCTGCCGTTGAGGAGGTCGAGGATGACTCCCTCGCGGAGGCCGCCCTTGCCGATCTGGAGGGGCTGGCCGAGGAGCTCGGAGAGCTTCTCGAGGAGGAGGACGCCGGTCGGGAGGATGCGGACGCGGGTCGGGTCGAGCTCGAAGCGGCGGCCGACGTCGGTGGCGGGATCGCCGCAGAGGACGCGGATGCCGCGCTCCAGGGTCTCGTACTCGAGCACGGCACCGACGAGGCGGCGCAGTGAGGTGGCCGAGCCACCTACGGCGACGGCCTGAGCGGGGCGCTCGATCTCGACCCCCTCGAAGATGTCCTCGATGCGGTCGCGGGCGCGGCGGATTTCGGCCGCCGAGGGCGGGTCGGACGAGAGCAGCTCCTCGGCGAGGTTTCCCGAGCCGACCGGCCAGGAGCGGACGCTCTGGACGCCGTCGGGAACCGTGCCGAGAATCACCTCGGTCGAGCCGCCGCCGATGTCGACGACGCCGACCAGTCCGTCGGGGGCGTGGCCGAGCGTCTTCGTCGCGCCGATGAATGAGAGGCGACCCTCCTCCTCCTCGGGCAGGACCTCGATCGCGACGCCGGCGGCGGCGCCGACCGCCTCCGCCACCTCCTCGCAGTTGCGCGCGTCGCGCACGGCCGCGGTGGCGACGGCGCGGATCTCCGTCGCGCCCATCTCCTGCGCCAGCCGCACCTGGGTGGCGACGACCTCGCCGACTTCCTCGACTTTCTCGGCCGATATCCGCCCCTTCTTGTCAACCGCCTTGCCGATCCGCGTATAGGCCCGCTGCTCCATCACCTTTTTCAGCTGGCCGTCAACGGGCTCCGCGACAAGGAGCCGCGTCGTGTTCGAACCAATATCTATCGCCGCACAAAGAGTCACAGACCCCGCATGTTCCCAAGCTAGCCGGATCTCAACCGGGCGCCCGACGCTCAGGAGGGGTGTGAAGCGTCCTCGAACTCCCGAAACAACCCGGTGACAACAAAGGCGACCTGCTCGCCGATATCCACCGCGTTGTCTCCCACCCGCTCGATCGCCCGCGCCGAGAGCAGCATCGTCATCGCCCACTCGCGGGTGTCGGCGTCGTCGCCGATCTCCAGCGCCAGGTGGAAGCACTCGCGGTTGAGCTCGTCGACGACATCGTCGCGGCGGACCAGGTCCCGCGCCATCTCGACGTCGCGCTCTTCGAAGGCGCGCTTCGCCTGCGTGATCAAGGTCTTCGTCTGCGCCCCCATCTTCAGGATCAGCTCGACCATCCGCGGGTCCGCCGGCGCGTAGTTCCCGGTCAGCGGGATCACCTTGCAGACGTTGACGCACTGGTCGCCCATCCGCTCGATGCTCTTCAGCACGTGCAGCAGGGCCGAGATCAGCCGCAGGTCGGTCGCCACCGGCGACTGCGTCGCCAGCAGCGTGATCAGGCTCTGGTGCACCTCCAGGTAGCGGCCGTCGATGCGGTCATCGTCGGCGATCACGACCTGGGCCAGCTCGACGTCCTGGCTCTCGACCGCTTCCATCGTCCGCACCAGGGCCGCGCTGACCATGTCGAGGCCGCCCAGCGCGCTTGCCTCGAGCCTCTCCAGCTCCTCCTGGTAGTAGACGCGGACGCCCTCGGGCATCAGCCGACCTTCCCGGAGACGTAGTCCTCGGTGCGCTTGTCGCTGGGGTTGGTGAAGACCTTCTCGGTCGCGTCGTACTCAACCAGTCGGCCCCACCGGTTGTGCTCCTCGGCGTCGAGCTCGACCATGAGGAAGGCGGTGCGATCGGAGACGCGCGCCGCCTGCTGCATGTTGTGGGTGACGATGACGATCGAGTACTGCTCCTTCAGCTCAATCATCAGGTCCTCGATCTTGCCCGTGGAGATCGGGTCGAGGGCCGAGCAGGGCTCGTCCATCAGGATCACGTCGGGCTCCACCGCGATACAGCGGGCGATGCAGAGGCGCTGCTGCTGGCCGCCGGAGAGGCCGAAGGCGTTGTCCTTGAGCCGATCCTTGACCTCGTCCCAGAGCGCCGCCCCGCGCAGCGCTTTCTCGACGGTTTCGTCGAGGCCGTCCTTGCGGCCGAGCACCCGCGGGCCGAAGGCGACGTTGTCGTAGATCGACTTCGGAAACGGATTCGGTTTCTGGAACACCATCCCGATCAGTTTCCGGACCTGGACCGGGTCGACGTTCGGGCCGTAGAGATCCTCGCCGTGGTAGAGCAGCTCCCCCTGGACTTCGGCCGTCGGGATCAGGTCGTTCATCCGGTTGAGGCAGCGCAGCAGCGTGCTCTTACCGCAGCCGGAGGGGCCGATCAGCGCCGTCACCTCCTTGTGGCCGATCTCCATCGAGATGTCCTTGACGGCAGAAACGCCGCCGTAGAGGACCTCGATGCCGTTCAGCTCGAAGACCTTCTCCTTGATCTGCGGGGCCGCCGCCTGTTGGAACTCGGGCCGAACCGAGATCTTCGGCGTCTGCTCTTTCAACACCACTACCACCTTTGCTCGTAGCGATTTCGCAGCCAGATCGCGAAGGAGTTCATCGCGAGCAGGACCACCAACATGACGAGAATTCCCGCTGCGGCCAGGGCCTGGAACTCCTCCTGGGGACGCAGCGCATAGTTGAAGATCTGGACCGGCATCGCCGAGTAGCCGTCGGTCCCAAACGGGGTCGGGTCGAACGTGACGAAGACGGTGGCGCCAACCAGGAGCAGCGGCGCGGTCTCCCCCAGCGCCCGCGAGACGGCGAGGATGACGCCGGTGGCGATACCCGGGATCGAGGCGGGCAGGACCTGGGTGCGGATCGTCTGCCACTGCGTTGCCCCTAGCGCCAGCGAGCCCTGCCGGATCGAGTCCGGAACCGCCCGCAGAGCCTCGCGCGAGGCGATGATCACCATCGGCAGCACCAGCAGCGCCAGCGTCAGCGAGCCGGCGGCGAGGATGAAGCCGAGGTCGAGCGGGCCGCGGACGATGAAGGCGAGGCCGAGGATGCCGTAGATGATCGACGGCACCGCCGCCAGGTTCTGGATGTTGACCTCGATCAGCCGGTTCCACCAGCGCGAGCTGTCGGCGTACTCCTCGAGGTAGAGGGCGGCGCCGATCCCGACCGGGACGACGAAAAGCATCACCCCGGCGATCAGTTGCAGCGAGCCGATAATCGCCGGCCGGTAGCCGGCTTTCTCTGGGAAGGCGGTCGAAGGCGGATTGGTTATGAGGTTGAGGCTGAGCGCCGAAGAGCCTTTGGCGAAGGCCTGGATCACGAGCGCCAGCAGGCCGGCGAGGGCGATCGCGACGGCGAGCAGGAGCAAGCCGGCGAAGACGGCGTTGCGGATGACGTCGCCGCGGGGTTGGTTGCGCAACATCGCCTCGGTCGTCGAGCGCGCCCCGGCGACGGCGAGGCGGTTGCGCGGCGCGGTGGCGCGTCCGGCCTCCATCACTCGTAGACCTCGCGGTACTTCCGCACCAGGCGGATGCTGACCACGTTCATGACCAGCGTCATCGCGAAGAGCACGGTGCCGACGGCGAAGACCGATTTGTAATCGACCGAGCCGGTCGAGATGTCACCGGTCGCGGTAGTCGCGATGTAGGAGGTCATCGCCTGGATCGATTCGACCGGGTTGAGGGTGAACTTCGGGGTCGAGCCGGCGGCGAGGACGACGATCATCGTCTCCCCCACCGCGCGGGAGATCGCCAGCACGATCGAGGCGACGATGCCGGAGAGCGCCGCCGGGAAGATGACTTTGGTCGCCACCTTGGCTTTGGTCGCGCCGAGGGCGTAGGCGCCTTCGTGGAGGCCGCGCGGCACCGCCCGCATCGCGTCATCGGACATCGAGGCGATGATCGGCACCACCATCAGCCCGATCCCGAGCCCAGCGGCGAGGGCTAGGAACGGCTTACCCTCGGCGCCGCCGAGGAGGCCATCGGGCCAGAGCGGGACGATGATCTCGGGGAGGATGAAGCTGACGGCGAAGAACCCGATCGCCACCGTGGGAATGCCGGCCAGGACCTCGAGCGCAGGCTTGACCGTCTTGCGGACCCGCGGCGTCGCGTACTCGCTGAGATAGACGGCGGACCCGAGCCCGACCGGGATCGCGAACAGCATCCCCCAGAGGGTGACGTTGAGGGTGCCGGCGACGATCGAGAGGACGCCGAAGCTGGGGGGCTCGAACTGGGGCGTCCAGTCGACGCCGAAGAAGAATTCGTCCGCCGGGACGATTTCGAAGAAGCCGATCGTCGGCCCGATCAGGGAGATGACGATCGCGGTGGTGGTGAGGACCGAGAGCAGCGCACAGAGGGCGAGCAACCACTTGATTGCCCGCTCTCCGTAGCGCTTGCTCTCGGCCTGCAGCACGGTCCTAGGCGCCGATCTTTTTTGCGGCTGCTTCGGATTCGCTCAGCTGCTCTTCGGTCAGCGGCACGAAGCCGAGCGATTCGGCGACCGAGCCGACGTTTTCGAGGTAGTAGGCGATGAACGCTTTGACCTCGGGCTTCTGCAACGCCTGCTCGCTCGGGTAGATGAAGAGCGGCCGGCTCAGCGGCGCGTAGCTGCCGTCCTGCGCGGTGTCGACCGACGGCGGCACGCAGCCTTTGCCGTTGTCGACTTCAAGCGCTTTCAGGCTGCCTTCGTTCTCGGTGTAGTAGGAGAAGCCGGCGTAGCCCATGCCGCCGGGCGAGCCCTCGACGCCTTTGACGGTGGCATTGTCATCCTCGCCGACGTTGTTGTAGTCCTTGCGGGTGACGCCCTCTTCACCGTTGATCGATTCGGTGAAGTAGTCGAAGGTGCCCGAGTCGGTGCCGGGGCCAAACAGCGCCAGCTCCTCGTCGTAGCTCTCTTTCAGATCCGGGATTTCAGACCAGTTGTTGATCTTCGAATCCGGGCCCCAGATCGCCGCCAGCTGGTCGACGGTGAGGCAGGAGACGGGGTTCTCATTGTTGATCATCACCGTCAGCGCGTCGGTGGCGATGTGGACGTCTTTGTAGCCGACGCCGCCCTTTTTGCAGGCTTCCACCTCTTCGGGCTCGATTTCGCGCGAAGCGTCGCTGATGTCGGTCTCGCCGGCGCAGAATTTTTCGAATCCGCCGCCGGTGCCGGAGGTCCCGACCGTGACCCGGACGCCCGAGTTTTCGGCCATGAACTGCTCGGCAACCGCTTCGGTCAGGGGCGCCACCGTGCTGGATCCATCGATCCGGATAGAGCCAGACAGGTCGCCTCCGCCGCTGCTTCCCCTGGACGTGTCGTCATCGCTGCTGCCGCAGGCGGCAACGCCGATTACGAGGGTCACCGCGGCAACGAGAACCGCGAGCCACTTAGAGCTGGTCACTCTTTCTCCTTCAGTCGATTCATAGGTTGGCGTCACCCTCGCAGCGCCCACCTGGAACCTTGTTACGTGGCTGTGTCGAGCATGTAAAAAAGATGTAAATAGCCCCGGAGCCAGTTCAGACCTCGGGGGCGAACCGGTAGCCGATCCCGTTATGGGTGTGGATCAGCTGCGCCTCGGGCAGCGCTTCGCCGAGCTTCGCCCGCAGCCGGCTGACATAAACGTCGACCGAGCGGTCGTCGCTTCGCGGCGTCCCACCCCAGACCTCGGAAAAAAGCTCTTCCCGGGTCATGATCCGCTGCGGGTGCTCGGCCAGCGTCACCAACAGCTGCAACTCGCGGACGGTGAGGCTGAGGGGCCGGCCGTCTACTAACGCGGCGTGCTGCTCGGGCTTGATCTCCAGCCGTCCCATGCGTTCGAGCATGGCGACGCGTCAGGAGACGGCGGTTATCCGGGCGTGAAGGTGTTGTGAACGGGTTGTGAATCCGGGGAAGCGCTGGGCTCGCGCTCGACCGTCCGCTCTGCGGCCTCGGGCGCCGGGCGCAGCTCCTCGCTGACGATTCCCGCCGGTTCGGGGTCGAACCGGTAACCGATCCCGAAGTGGGTGTGGATGTATGTCCAACTCGGCGAGAGCCCTTCCAGCTTCTTGCGAAGCTTGCGGACGAAGACGTCGACCGAGCGGTCGCCGTGGGCCATCGCATAGCCCCAGACCCGCTGGTAGATCTGCTCGCGCTCAAGCACCTGGCCCCGCTCCTCGGCGAGCAGGTAGAGCAGCTCGAACTCGCGGCGGGTGAGGTCGAGGGCCTCGTCGCCGACGAAGGCTTGGAAGCGGTCGGGCCGGATCTCCATCTCGCCGGCGGCAAGGGGCGCCGCCTCGTGCTCCTGGCGACCGCGGCGACGGCGGCGCGAGACCGCTTCCAGCCGGGCGATCGCCTCCTCGGGGTGGCAGGGCTTGGTCATCCAGTCGTCAACGCCGAGCCGCAGCCCCCGCACCCGCTGGGCCACGGTCGAGCGGCTGGTGCAGACGACGAGGCCGAGGTCGGGCAGCATCGAGGAGACCCGCTCAAGGTAGGCCCAGGCTTCGTCGCCCAGCACGGCCGGGTCGACGAGGAGGGCGTTCAGCTTCATCGCCACTAGGTCGCGCGGCGGCACGGGGCCGGTCTTCTGGCTGAGGTGCCAACCGGCCGCCTCAGCGCGGCGGGCGAGAACGGTGACGAAGCCGCTGTCGGTATCGAGGACGGCGATTCGGATAGACACAGTGTATGCAGCGGGAGAGGCGTTAACCCCTGCGTTCACAGGATTTTCACAGCTCTGCGCAAAGCGCCTCGAATTTGCGAGAAGTCGGCCGAAGGCGCTTTAGAACGTCGCCGGGCGCAGGCCCGTGGCGATGATCAGGAGGATCGCGGCCCCGGCCGCGTAGCGGTAAAGGACGAAGGGGCGGTAGCTGGTCGTCCGCACCAGACGCAGGAGAAAGGAGATCGCCCAGTAGCCGGAGACGGCGGCGGCGATCGTGCCGACGATCATCGGGCCGGCGACGCCGTCGGGGAGGCCTTCCTGGATCGACTCGTAGGCCTTGTAGACGGTGGCGCCGGCGACGGCGGGGATCAGCAGCAGGAAGGAGAAGCGGGCGGCGGCGTCGCGATCGAGGCCGAGGTAGCGGCCGGCGGTAATCGTGATCCCCGAGCGCGAGGTCCCCGGCGCCAGTGCCAGTACCTGGGCGAGGCCAACGAGCCAGCCGTCGCGGACGCCGGTCTCCTCGAGGTTGCGGCGTTGCGGCATTTTGTCGGCCCAGCCAAGCAGGGCGCCAAAGACGATCAACTGGATCGCGATCATCCAGGGCTCGCCGAGATGTTCGTCGATGAAGTCTGAGCCAAGGGCGCCGGCGATCACCGCCGGGACGGTGCCGATCGCAATCGCGATCGAGAGCCGCTGCTCCTGGGTCTTGACCGCCCGCTGCCGCGCCGCCTGTAGGAACCCACGGATGAGGGCGACGACCTCAACCCGGAAATAAGCGACCGCGGCGACCAGCGTTCCGGCGTGGAGGGCGACGTCGAAGGTCTTGTTGAACTCGGGGTTTTCCTGCAGGAACGTGTAGCTCTGCAGCCAGGGGACGATGATCAGATGGCCGGAGGAGGAGATCGGCAGGAACTCGGTAAGTCCCTGGACCACCCCCAACAGCAGGGCCTCGAGCTCAGACATGTCGGCGGATCCTATGCGGGGTCGCCTCAAGGTGCGCTAAATTCCCGCCCCGTGAAGCGCACCGCTGCAGCCCTGCTCTCCGTCTGGGCCCTGATGTTGGTCACCGCCCCGATGGCGCTGGCCGACGAGGGCGTTGGTCTTGCCGGGCCGACCACCGACAAGACGGTGACCTTCTTCTGCTTCGGCGTGATCGCCTTTTTCGCCGCGCTCGTGATCGTCCTATCGCTAATCCAGAACCGCCTGGAGAAGCGCAAGGAAGCGCGCAAGTCGGACCTAGCGCGCTTCAACTGACGGCCTGAACGGGCAGCTGCCGGCGTCCTCGGTCGCTCGCGTGCAGAGCACGCCACGCTCCCTGCGTCCTTGACAGCCGCCCGTTCAGCCTCGTCAGGACGTAAATAGGATTCATTATCATTTACACTCCGCTCGGTGTTGGAGCCCTTTCAGCTGCCGTTCGTCCAACGCGGGCTGGTCGAGATCCTGGTCTTGGCGATCCCCGCCGGCCTGCTCGGGACCTGGATCGTGATGCGCGGCCTCGCCTTCTTCTCCCACGCGGTCGGGACCGCCGCCTTCCCCGGCCTGGTGCTCGCCGACGGCCTCGGCTTCGCCGCCCCGCTCGGGGCCTTCGGCGCCGCGATCGCCTTCACCGCCGGAGCCGCTGCCCTGCGCGGCCGCCGCAACGACGACGACGCCGTGGTGGCGCTGGTCCTGGTCGGCTGCCTCGCCGCCGGCGTCATCCTCGCCAGCGACGTCTTCGGCTCGGGCTCCAACGTCGAGACGCTCCTCTTCGGCAGCCTCCTGCTCGTCGACAGCGGCGATATCTGGCTCGCCGCCGGCGCCGCCGCGGCGACGCTCGTGGCCTCGCTCTTGATCGGGCAGCACTGGCTTCGGACCGGATTCGACCCGACGCTCCCGGACTCCAGCGGTCCCAGCGCGCGGGTCTTCGACGCGATCCTGCTCGGGCTCGTCGCCCTGGCGGTGACGGCGGCTCTTACCGTCGTCGGCGCCCTGCTCGTCGCCGCGCTCTTCCTGGTCCCGGCGGTGACGGCGCGGATGCTGACCCGGCGGCTGGCGAACTGGCAGCTCCTCAGCGTCGCCCTCGTCGCCCTCGAGGGGACGGTCGGCCTCTGGCTCTCGGCCGAAACCGACGCTCCCCCGGGAGCGACGATCGCCTGCGTCGCCGGCGCCAGCTTCGCCCTCGTCGCCGGCGCCCGGGCGCTGGTCCAGAGGCCGCGCGCCGCAGCACTCGCGGCGGGGCTCGTCGCCCTCCCCCTCCTCGCGGCCGGCTGCGGCTCGGCCGGCGGCGATACCGAAAAGGTCGACATCGTCGCGACGACGACCCAGCTCGGCGACTTCGTCCGCGAGGTCGGCGGCGAAGCGGTCGCGGTCGACCAGATCCTGCAGCCGAACAGCGATCCGCATGATTACGAGCCCCGGCCCTCCGACGTCGAGGGCGCGGCGAGCGCGGAGGTGATCTTCGCCAGCGGCGACAACCTCGACGCCTGGATCGGGGAGATCGTCTCCGACAGTGGCAGCGACGCCAAAGTGGTCGACCTCGGCGCCGAGGTCCCGGTCCGCCTCCCCGGCGAGTCTTCGGGCGAGGAGGCCTCGAAGTACGACCCGCACTGGTGGCACGACCCCCGCAACGCAGAGGCTGCGGTGCGGGAGATCGAGCGCGCCCTCGCCGCCGCCGACCCCGCCCACCGCCCGGCCTTCGAGCGCAACGCCCGCGCCTACCTGGCGAAGCTGCGGGCGCTCGACCGCGGCATCGCCCGCTGCATCGACTCGGTTCCCCCAACCCGTCGCAAGCTGGTCACCGACCACGACGCCTTCAATTACTTCACCGCCCGCTACGGGATCGAGACGGTCGGCGCCGTCATCCCCTCGCAGACGACGCAGGCGCAGGCGTCCGCCCAGGACCTGAGCGAGCTGGCAAAGACGATCGAGGCCGAGGACGTGCAGGCGATCTTCCCCGAGAGCTCGCTGAGCTCGAAGGTCGCCGACGCGATCGCCGACCAGACCGGTGCCTCGGCCGAGTACACGCTCTACGGCGACACCCTCGGCCCCGAGGGCTCCAGCGGCGACACCTACATCGGGATGGAGGAGGCCAACGCCGACGCGATGGTGCGCGGCTTTACCGGCGGAGAACGAGGATGCAACCCGAGCGACTGATCGAAGCGCGCGAGCTCGCCGCCGGCTACGACGGGCGTCCGGCGATCTCCGGCGTCTCCTTCGCCCTGCGCGCCGGCGAGCGGATGGCCCTGCTCGGCCCCAACGGCGGCGGCAAGACGACGCTGCTGCGGGCGCTGCTGCGGGAGCTGCCGCCGCTGACGGGGGAGCTCGACGTCCGGGCCCGCTGCGCCACCGTCCCCCAGACCGAGCGCTCGCAGCTCGACTACCCCGTTTCCGCCCTCGACGTCGCCGCGATGGGAGCGCTCTCGCGGCTGCCCTGGTGGCGGCGGCCGGGGCGGCGCGAGCGCGCCTCGGCGTTGGCGGCACTGCAGCGGGTCGGCCTCGGCGACCGCGCCGGCGAGACCTTCGGCGAGCTCTCCGGCGGCCAACGCCAGCGCGTTCTGATCGCCCGCAGCCTCGTCCAGGAAGCCCGGATCCTCCTCCTCGACGAGCCCTTCTCAGGACTTGACCGTCCCAGCTCCGAGCGTCTGGAAGCGTTGATCAAAGAGCTGGCGGGCGAGGGGCGGGCGCTGATGATCGCCACCCACGACCTCGAGCAGGCGCGCCGCTCCGACAGCGTCCTCTGCCTCAACCGGCGGCAGGTCGCCGTCGGCCCGCCGGCGCAGACCCTCACCCTGGAGGTCTTGGAAGCCACCTACGGCGGCACGATCGTCGAGCTCCCCGGCTCCGAGCACCGCGCCATCCTCCCTCCCCACCATCACCACCACTAGCGATGCTCGAGCCCCTGCAAGACGAATTCATGCGGCGCGCGATCGCCGAGATGACCCTGATCGGCATCGCCGGCGGCGCCCTCGGCTGCTGGGTCGTCCTCTACCGGCTCTCCTACGCGGCGGAGTCGCTGGCCCACTCGATCTTCCCCGGCCTGGTGCTGGCAGCGATCGCCGGGGCGCCGCTGCTCCTCGGCGGCGCGCCGGCGGTCATCGTCGCGGCGCTGGCAATCGCAATGGCAGCGCGGGCGCGCGGGGTTAGCCGCGAAGTCGCGGTCGGGGTGGTCGTCACCACCCTCTTCGGCCTCGGCGTCCTCCTCGCCCTCTCCCCTGACTCGCCGCCGGGGATCCAGGAGGTCCTCTTCGGCGACATCCTCGGCCCATCAGACGGCGACCTCGCGGCGGCAGCCGCGCTTGCCGCCCTCGTCGCGGTGGCGCTGTTGGCGCTCCACGGACGCCTCCTCGCCGCCGGCTTCGACCGCGGCGCCGCCCGCTCCCTCGGCGCCGCTCCGGCTGCGACCGAAGCCGCGCTGTTGGTCTTACTCGGGCTGGCGATCGTCGTCGCCGTGCAGGGGCTCGGCAACCTCCTCGTCGTCGCCGTCTTTGTCGGCCCGGCGGCGGTCGCCCGCCAGCTCAGTGACCGGATCGGGCCGATGATCGCGATCGCCGTCGCAACCGCGATCCTCGCCGGCCTCGCCGGTCTCTACCTCTCCTATTACGCGGGCACCGCCGGCGGTGCCTCGGTGGCGCTGGCGATCGTCGCCGCCTACCTGCTCTCCCTCCCGGCCGCCCACCTCCGCAGCCTCCCGCGCCGGGAAAACCGGGCGCCGGCGGAGGCTACGATCAGCTGATGGCCGCCCCCGTCGACAGCCACTGGTCCGAGCACGCGCTGGAGCGGCTCTCCGAGGCCGGCTACAAGCGCGGCGGCGCCCGCACCGCCGTCGTCGAGACCCTCGCCGGCCACAGCTGCGCGGTGACGGCGCTGGAGCTGGAGGAGGAGCTGCGCCGGCGCGACGTCCGCGTCGGCCGCGCGAGCGTCTACCGGGCGCTCGAGGTCCTCGAGGAGCTGAGCCTGGTGCAGCGCTTCGAGGCGGCGCGTGGGACCGCCAGCTACGAGCGCATCGACCCCAGCGGCCACCATCACCACCACGCGATCTGCCGCCGCTGCGGCCGGATGGAGCCGTTCGAGGACCGCGACCTCGAGCAGGCGATCGGCCAGGTCGCCAAGGAAGTCCCGTTCGAGGTCGCCGAGCACGACGTCGTCCTCCGAGGCCTCTGCGACCGCTGCGCGAGCTGACGCGATGGCCCGCGCCCTCTTCGTCTGCCTCCACAACGCCGGCCGCTCGCAGATGAGCGAGGCGCTCTTCCGCCGCGCCGCTGGCGATCGGCACGAGGCGCGCTCGGCGGGGACGACCCCGGCCGAGCGGGTCCACCCCGAGGTGGTCGAGGCGATGAACGAGCTCGGCGTCGACCTCAGCGATCGTCGCCCACGCAAGCTCTCACGCGAGGACGCCGAGTGGGCCGACGTCGTGGTGACGATGGGCTGCGGCGACGAGTGCCCCTACATCCCGAGCAAGCGTTACCTCGACTGGGACCTCGAAGACCCGAAGGGGCAGTCGCTGGATGCAGTGCGCGCGACCCGCGACGAGATCGAGCGCCGGGTACAGGCGCTCGTCGCCGAGCTGGACTAAGAGAGCCGGAAGCCCGAGAGCAGGCGTTTCTCGGTCTCGCCCTCGACTTTGGCGATCACTTCGACGCGGCCGTCGAGGGGGGTGCCGCGGATCTTCGTCGCCAGCAGGTCGTCGACCTGGAAGATCCCGGCGGAGTTGTTGAGCTGGATCTCGATCCGGACCGCGCGCTCCTCGCCGGCGCTGATTCGGACCTCGTCGACGGCGGCGGCGGAGATCGAGTGGATGCCCTCGTGGCCGAGGTCGAGCGGGAGGCGGGTGCGGCCCTGGGCCATGTCGAGGGCGTCGGCGACGCGGACGACGCCGCCCTCCAGCGTGTAGGGCTCGCCGCGGCGGCGGTGGCCAATAATCGTGTGGAGGATCTCGGAGGCGAGGACGGTGCGCTCAGGCTCCTTGTAGGCGTCGGCGAGCAGGCGCTGCAAGGCGCCGCTGGCGAGGAACAGCGAATAGGCCTCGTGGTCGGCGCGGTGGATCGACATGCCGGTGTCGTGGAGCAGGGCGCCGCCGGCCACCACGACTTCGGCGTCGCGATCGCGCATGCCGTGGTCGGCGACCATCGCCGGCTCGACCCCCGCCCGCAGCAGCAGGCGCAGCAGCCGCAGGGCGATGTTGAGGACGATCTGCATGTGGACCCAGCTGTGGTCCGACATCCCCAGCCGCTCGGCGTTGACCTGGGTCATGTACCACCAGGCCCGCACCTGCTCGTCGCCGTTGACGGCGTCGAGAAAGGTCTCGAGCTTGCGGTTGCCCCGGGTCGGCGCCCGCACCCGAGCCTCGGCGATCGCCTCCGCCGGCGGCTTCCGAGTTGGCCCGCCGGCATCGGGCGCCGGGACCTGCTCCTCGCTTACGGGAGTTCGCTCGTCGCTCACGCGGCCATCGTATGTGTCGAAAACTCAGCGCGCGCTGAATTTCCCCCGCCATCAGGTTGGATTTTCAGCGCTCGCTGAATTTTCCAGCGGTGCGGGGGCGTCAGCCGCAGATGGGCCAGGGGCTGGAGCCGGAGGCGGCGTAGAGCATCGCGGCGCGGTAGTCCTGCTCGGCCTCGGGAGCCGCGGCGGGGTCGCCGCTGCCGCCCATCGATTCCCAGGTGCCGTAGTCGAACTGGTATTTGCCGCGGTAGCTGCCGTCGGAGGAGACCGCCGTCGGGTCGCCGCCGGACTCGCAGGCCGCGATCGATTCCAGGGTCGCCATCGAGACGCCGAGCTCGGCGAAGCGTTCCTCGCTTTCGCGCTCCTTGTGGCGAGCGGCGGCCTCTTCTTCGGCTCGGATTTCGGAGGCGAAGGCTTTGACGGTGTGGTGGAAGCGTTCGACCGGTCGCTGCAGCGGAGCGATTTCCGCTTGTCCGATCGCGGGGCCACCGGAGGTCGTCTCCTCTCCCCCTGCCGCGAGCGCCGCGGCAGGGAAGACGAGGAGGATGAGCAAGATTGGGGTGAAGTGTTTGCGTTTTGTGAGCAAGCGCAAAACCGTGAGGGTTCGCGGCGCTTTCGTGTGTGGGCGCCGTCACAGAAGCCGTTCTCCTTGCCTCATTCGTCACGAGCCCAGGCACGAACCGACCGCGGGCCGGAGTGACAATGGGAGCAAGATTGCGCGGCTAGACGGCTTTTGCGACCAGCAGCCGCAGGTCCGGCAGCGTCCGGAGGGACTTGATCTCGACGCTGCCGTAGCCGCTCTCCCCCATCCAGCGTGAGACCTCATCGGTCGTGTAGGTGTCCGCGCCCGAGGTGAGGTGGAAGAAGAGGCCGAGGATCGAGGCGAGGTTCGCGCGCTGGCCGCCTTCGCGGTCGTAGAGGTCGAGGACGCAGAGCGGTGCCCCCGGCCGCAGCACCGCCCGGATCCGCTGGAACAGGGCCCGGATCTGCTCCGGTGAAAGGTGGTGGATGATGTTGAAGCAGAGGGCGGCGTCGTAATGCCCGTCGTAGTCGACCTGGAACATGTCGCCGACGAGGTGACGCACGCGCTCGGCCATCCCCGCCTCGGCGACGATCTCTTCGCCGACGCGGGCGCTGCCCGGCAAGTCGACGATCGTCGCCCGCATCCCCTCGTGCTGCCGGCAGAGCGCCATCGAGAACTCGCCGTGGGCGCCGGCTACGTCGAGGACCGAGTGCGCCCCCTTCGCCAGCGGGATCGCCTTCGCGACTTCGGCGCTGGAGAGGCGCGCCAGCTGGTATTGGCCGCGGATATAGGACTGCCAGTAGGGGTCATCGGCCGCTTTCTCGTGTAGCTCGACGTGCTTGCCGTCGCGGACCAGGTCTTCGAGGCCGGCGTACCAGTCCCAGTACTCGTAAGTGTCGGCGAGGAAGTCACCGAGGTAGGTGTCCGAGCGCGGGTCGAGCCAGCGCCGCCCGCTCGCCGTCATCTCATACGTGCCGTCCGGGTTTTGCTTGACGTGGCCGAGGGTGGCGATCACGTCGAGGACGCGGACCGTCCCCTTTGCCTGCAGGCCCAGGTGCTCGGCCAGCTCAGCCGGGTCGCGCGGCCCCTCGGCCAGCGCCCCGAGGATCCCCGTCCGCTGCGCCACTTGCAGCGAGCGCGCGACCGGCATCGAGTACATCGCCTCGCCGATCGGCGTCGGCACTTTGCCCAGCAGCAGCCCGATCCGCTCCACCAGCCCGTCGGGGATCGCTCCTAGCCGCATCGGCGGCACCCTATCCGCCATCATCGACGGATGGGAGACGCGCCGACCACGCGCCTGCTGCTCGCCTGCCCCGACCAGCCGGGGTTGATCGCCCGTGTCAGCGGCTTCCTCGCCGAGTCCGGCCTCAACATCGTCGACGTCGACCAGCACTCGACCGCCGAGGGCCGCTTCTTCATGCGGATGGTCTTCGACCAGGTCCCCGCGACCGAGCGCGACGCGCTGGAGCTGCGTTTCGCGAAGGAGATCGGCGAGCCCTTCGAGATGGACTACGCGTTCCACCAGTCGAGCCGCGTGAAGCGGGTGGCGGCGATGGTCTCGCGCGAGGACCACTGCCTCTCCGACCTGCTCTGGCGCTGGCGCAACGACGACCTCGGCGGCGAGCTGGTCACGGTGATCTCCAACCACCCCGACCACGCCGGCCAAGTCGAAGCCGTTGGCCTTCCCTTTCACCACATCTCGGTCACCCCGGAGAACAAGGACGCAGCCGAGAAGCAGATCCTCTCCCTCGTCGACGACGTCGACCTGCTCGTCCTCGCCCGCTACATGCAGATCCTCAGCGAGGACTTCCTGCACGCGCTCAGCGCCCCGGCGATCAACATTCACCACAGCTTCCTCCCCGCCTTCGTCGGCGCCGATCCCTACCACCGCGCCTACGAGCGCGGGGTGAAGCTGATCGGCGCCACCGCCCACTACGTCACCGCGGAGCTCGACGCCGGCCCGATCATCGCCCAAGACGTCGAGCCGGTCGACCACCGCGACGAGGTCACCGACATGATCCGGATCGGTCGCGACATTGAGCGCCTCGTCCTCGCCCGTGCGGTGATGGCCCACCTCGATGACCGTGTCCTCCTCGACGGCGACCGCACGATCGTCTTCTGATGGCGCTGCCGGGCTCGAAAGCGCCGGCGTTCGTACAAGCGGCCCGCTACGTCCGCGATCCGCTCGGCTTCCTCGTTCGCTACCGCAAGCGCTACGGCGACGTCTTCAGCGTCCGCTTCCCCTTCTTCGGCCGCATCGTCTACGTCGCCGACCCGCAGCTCGTCAAGGACGTCTTCACCGGCTCTCCCGCCGTCTTCCACGCCGGCGAAGCAAACGCGACGATGCTCGAGCCGGCGCTCGGCCCCAACAGCGTCCTCACCCTCGACGATGAGCCGCACCTGCGCCAGCGCAAGCTGCTGCTGCCGCCCTTCCACGGCGAGCGCGTTCGTCGCTATGGCGAGCTGATCGAAGCGGCGACGCGGCAGGACATGGAGACCTGGCCCGTCGACGAGCCCTTCGCCCTGCGCGCCCACACCCAGCGGATCACCCTGGCGGTGATCCTGCGGGCGGTCTTCGGGATCAGGGACGAGGCCCGGATCGATCGGGCGGCGAAGCTGATCGACGCCTTCTCCGAGCGGGTGACGACGATCGTCAGGTTTCCGATCCTGCGCCGTGACCTCGGCCCGGGGAGCCCATGGCGTCGCTTCGTCGCCGCCCGCGAGGCGCTCGACGCCTTCATTTACGAGGAGGTCGCGTTGCGGCGGGCCGAGGCCGAGTCCGAAAAACGCGAGGACGTGCTCTCGCTGCTGCTGCGGGCCCGGCACGAGGACGGCTCGCCGATGTCAGACGCCGAACTGCGCGACGAGCTGGTCACCGTCGTTGGCGCCGGTCACGAGACCACCGCTACCGGCCTCGCCTGGGCGATGGAGCGCCTGCTGCGCAACCCGCAGGCGCTGGGACGGCTGCGGGAGTCCCTGGCCAGGGGCCACGGCGACTACCTGGAGGCAACGGTGAAAGAGACGCTGCGGGCGCGGCCGGTGATCATCGACGTCGCCCGCAAGCTGACGGCGCCAGCGACGATCGGCGGTCACCGCCTGCCCGCCGGCAGCTTCGTCGTCCCGGCGATCGCCGCCGTCCACCTGCGCGATGACCTCTACCCCGACCCGGAGCAGTTCCGGCCCGAGCGCTTTTTCGAGGGCAAAGCCGACACCTACGCCTGGATCCCGTTCGGCGGCGGTATCAGGCGTTGCGTCGGCGCCGCCTTCGCCGAGTTCGAGATGCGGATCATCCTCCGCGAATTCGTCACCAGAGCGGCCCTGCGGGCGGCCGATCCGGCGCCGGAAAAGGTCAAGGTCCGCAACATCACCCTGGCGCCGGAGCACGGGACTCGCGTCGTACTCGAGCGCCCGCTGACGCGGCCGGACAGCGACTACGCGACGCCCTCCGCCGCGGCCTGGGCCTCCTCCCACTCCGCGTAGAGCCCCTCAACCTCGGCTTTGGCCTCTTCGTGGCGCTTGGTCGCGCGCTCGATTCGGCCAGGGCTCGACCAGGCCGCGGGGTCGGCGAGCTCGTCCTCGAGCTCGCGCAGCTTCGCCTCCGCCCGCTCGATCCGCCCCTCCAGCTTCGCCGCTTTGCGCGCCGCTTTCTGCGCCGGCTTGGTCGCGCTGTACTTCTTGCCGCCACCAGCGCGCGGCTTCGCCGCCAGTTCCTCCGTCGCCTCCTCGTCCCGCCGCAGCTGGTACTCGGCCCAGCCGCTCTGGTGGCTCTCCAGCCGGCCGTCCTCGCAGACCAGGGTGCGGCTGCCGACGGCCTCCAGCAGCGCCCGGTCATGGGAGACGAGCAGGACGGTCCCTTCGAACTCGGTCAGCGCGTCCTCGAGCGCCTCGCGGCTCTCGATGTCGAGGTGGTTGGTCGGCTCGTCGAGGACGAGGACGTTGGCGCCGGAGGCGACGAGGATCGCTAGCGAGAGCCGGCGCTGCTCGCCGCCGGAGATGTCGGAGAGCTGCTTTTCGACGTCGGTACCGGAGAAGAGGAAGCCGCCAAGCAGGGCGCGGGCCTTGTTCTCGGTCAGCCCCGTCTCCCGCTTCGCGGCGTCGAGGACGGAGCCGCTGCCGGCTGCGGTCTCGGCGTGCTGGGAGAGGTAGCCAAGCTTGACGTTGTGGCCGTTGCGGACGCTGCCGGCGGCTGGTTCGCGCTGCCCCGCCAGGGTCTCGATCAGGGTCGTCTTGCCAGCGCCGTTGGGGCCGACGAGGACGACGTGTTCGCCCCGTTCGATTTCCAGGTTCGCCTTGTCGAGGAGGACCCGGCCCGGCACCTCGAGGCGCCCGTTGACCAGTTTCAAGACGACCCGCCCCGGCCGGTCCGGCGGCTTGAAGTGAAAGCGCAGGCTGCGGTTGTCACGCTTTTCCGCCATCGGCCCTTCGCGCTTGGCTTTATCGATCATTTTCACCCGCGACTGCGCCTGACGAGCCTTCGTCGCCTTGTAGCGGAAGCGCTCGACGAAGCGCTCCATCCGCGCGATCTCCGCCTGCTGGCGCTCGACCGCTTTGCCCAGCGCCATCGCCCGTTTCGCCTGCTCTTCGCGCCAGGCGTGCCAGGGGCCAGCGAAGAAGCGGGCGCGGCCGGCCTCCAGCTCCAGGACTGAGGTCCCGACCGCCTCCAAGAACCAGCGGTCGTGGGCTACGAGGACGACGGCGGCGTCAAGGTCGACCAGGTAGCGCTCGAGCCACTCGAGTGAGGGGATGTCGAGATGGTTCGTCGGCTCGTCGAGGAGCAGCAGGTCGGGGCGGGCGGCGAGGGAGCGGGCCAGCGAGGCGCGGGTCAGCTCGCCGCCGGAGAAGGTCGAGAGGCTGCGATCGGCCTGCTCGGAGTCGAAGCCGAGGCCGCGGAGAACGGCGAGGACGTCGTCGCGCCAGCGGTAGCCGCCGCCGGCTTCGAGCCGCTGCTGGGCCGCCGAGTAGGCGCGCATCGTCTCCTCCGCCACCTCGCCGCCCATCTGCCCCTCGAGCCGCTCCAGCTCTGCCTCGGTCTCCAGCATGTCGCTGCGACCCGAGAAGACGTATTCGCCCAGCGTCGCCTCCGATTCGCGCGGCGGCCGCTGGTCGTGGAGGGCGACCCGCGCCCCCCGCTGCACCGTCAGCGAGCCAGAGTCCGGCGCTAGCTCGCCCGCCAGGACCCGCAGCAGCGTCGACTTGCCGGCGCCGTTGCGGCCGGAGAGCGTCATCCGTTCGCGCGGCTCGAGCTTGAAGCCGACCTCCTCGAAGAGGAGCTTGCCGCCGACGTAGACGTCGAGCGAGGTTGCGGTCGCGATGGCCATGACTGACCAAGGTAATGGGCGGCCGACTAGGAGAGCTTCAGCGCAATCTGCTCGATCGTGCCCATCGTCCGCCGGGTATCGGTGCCGAGCAGCTTCTCGATCGCCTTCAGGTCGAGGCCGGACTCGAGCAGGCCGCCGCTGGGCAGCCAGTAGAGCTCCCGGCCCTCGACCGCCAGCAGGTCCTCGTCGGCCGCGAGCGCCAGCACCTTCTTCTTCACCGCGGCGCTCGGCTTCTTCTTCAGCAGCGAGACCTGCAGTTTGCCCTTCGATCTGGCGACCGCCTCCGCGGCGAACGGTTCCTGCGCCGCGATCGCCTTGATCTCCTTTGCGCTGCGCAGGAAGACAGGGACGTCGTACCCGAGACGCTCGTCCAACTCGGCTTCCACCCGGCCAGCAAGCATTCCCTCCTCTTCGCGCTTCGTGGTCGAGAAGATCACGTTGCCGCTGGCCCGGAAGGTCGCGACCTCCTCCAGCCCCATCTCCTCGAAGTGGCGCCGCAGGTCCTCGTTCTTGATCCGCCGCCCGCCCAGGTTCATCCCGCGCAGGAAGGCGACGTAGCGCTGCATCGGCGCAGCCTAGTCGCCAGCGCCCTCCCGGCCGATCGGGAACTGCATGATCATCACGCGAGCTGGCATCAGCTCCTCGCCGCTCTCGGCGGAGCGTTCGACGCTGCGGGCGTGCGCCTCAAGAACTCCTTCCAGGGCGGTCTCGAGGACGGCGACGACTTCCTCCCAGCCCTTACGATCAAGTTCTATAGGCGATCGGCTGAGGTGGCTGTCGGGGAGCTCGGCGAACCGGCCTTCGAGGATCGCCCGCGCCGTGTCCTCAGAGATCTGGCCGAGAATCGTGGTGATGATCGGGTTGCGCAGCTTCGAATCGATCGCCAGCCATTCATCCAACGTGAAGTACTGGCGCTGAGTCGCCCGGTAGATGTGTTCGCGGCGACCCCCGTGCTGGCGGACGTCCACGAGCTCGATCAGGCCCACGTCCCGCAGCACCTTGATGTGGTGGCAGACGAGGTTGAGGCTCACGTTCTCCATCCGCCGCTGCATCCGCGCCGGGCTGCTGGGGCCCTCGCTGAGGATGTTGAGGATGTGCGCCCGGATCGGGTGCGACTGCGCCTTCAGAACTCGTTCATCAATCAGGTGCGGACGAGCCTGCGTTGCCACGTTCCCTCCCTGGAAGTACTTAACGGTTTGTGTACAAGGAATATTCCAAAGTTTTTGAGGCTTGAGTTATCCCGCAAACGAAACCACATGAAGAATTGCTGCATTTTGCGTTTTTTGCAACCTGTTTTCGTTGAATGCTGGAGAAATCTCCAGTAAACGGTAGCGGCGAGGGCTCAGGAACCGCTCGCGTCGGCGAGTGACTTGCCAATTCCAGTCGAGGACGAGCGCATCTGTTTGCTCGCGAGCCACTCCTGAGCCGAATTAGCAACCGGCCGAAGGGGGTGACGCAATGAAGATCGCGGGTGTCGAGCAGCCGTATCCGGCTAACACCATCAAGAAGGGAGGCTGATCTCCCCTCAGGCGGTCGTCCTCGGGCTCCAGCAAGTCATGGGGACGGCCGCCAATTCCCACTCAGCGACTTTGGTCTAGCAGTTTGGAGCAAGGAACATGAAGATGGTCGAACTTGTCAGAGCGTCCGTCAAGAGAAGAACCGACACCGGCCGACATGCTGGAGCCGGAGGTGCGCCAGGCGCTCAGCCATCCCCTCCGTCGCCAGATCCTTCGCGCCCTGCACGGCAGTTCCGCCCAGACGACGGGTGAGCTGCGCGAGCTGGTGCCGGTCGAAAGCCTCGGCGCCCTCCACTATCACGTGCTCGTCCTCGAGCAGGCCGGGGTGATCGAGGGCAGCGACCTCTGGAACAACGTCGACGCGCCCACCCGCTCCTACGTCGCCGACGTCGCCAGCGACGCCGCCGTCGCCTCGCTGCTGAAGGCGACAAAGCAGCTCGACGACGTTTCCTAACTGGTTCCTCTAAGAAAGCGACCGAGCCCCTCTCAGGGCTCGGCCTAACAGTGGAGGCGCCGAGATTCGAACTCGGATCCGCGGACGCGGTGCGAGGGTGTCTACAGGTTTAGCTGGCGCTTGATTCTCGTCTCCCGGGGTCCGCGCCAGCGGGCACTACGGGAGATAAAGCCCCTTTGATGTCCCCTGGCGGTCAGGGCGATCCGCCCGGGTAAGCCCACTTCTGAAGCCGGTGCCCCTCCCCGTGGGCGAGGGAGGACCGACTCTCACAGCGCTTAGCTTCTAACTAAGCGGCGAGGGCGAACTCATGGTCCGCACGTATTGGTTTGTGCTGGGGTTTAACGAGGCCTCCAGCAACCTCGACCTGCAACCGTTCGCACGAGCCGACCACGTCGAAGCCTGTCGCCCCCGTGCTTGGGAATGCCGTCTCATTGTACGGCGTCGGAGCCCGCGGCCTGCGAGGATGCCTGCGGTGAACGAGCGCAGCTATGACGCGATCGTCCTCGGCGCCGGCCCGGCGGGCGAGGTCTGTGCCGGCCGGCTCGCCGACGCCGGCTGGAAGGTGGCGATCGTCGAGCGCGACCTAATCGGCGGCGAATGCTCCTACTACGCCTGCATGCCCTCGAAGGCGCTGCTTCGCCCCGCCGACGTGCTCGCCGAGGCAAAGCGCGTCCCCGGGGTGCCGACCGGGCACGGCGAGCTCGATGCGGAGATGGCGCTGAGCCGCCGCGACGAGGTGATCCACGACCGCGACGACTCCGGCCAGCTGCCCTGGCTGGAAGAACGTGGGATCGAGCTGCTGCGCGGGAGCGCCCGCTTCGACGGCGAGCGCCGGATCGTCGTCGGCGACGACGTCCTTACCGCGGACAAGGCGATCGTCGTCGCCACCGGCAGCAAGGCGGCAATGCCGCCGATCGATGGCCTGGACCGGGTCCAGGCCTGGAACAACCGCGACGCGACCACGGCCAAGCAGGTTCCAGAGAGCATGATCGTCCTCGGCGGCGGCCCGGTCGGCAGCGAGCTCTCTCAGGCTTGGGCCAGCCTCGGTGCCGAGGTGACTCTGGTCGAGGGCGGCGAGCACCTGCTCTCGCGCGAGGAGGCCTTCGCCGGCGAGGAAGTCGCCGAGTCGCTGCGCAAGAACTTCGGGATCGACGTTCGCACCGGTGCCAAAGTCGAGGCGGTTGCGCCCGGCAGCCCCGGCGTCGTCGCCAGGCTCAGCGGTGGCGAGGAGATCGAGGCGGCGGAGATCCTGATCGCGGTCGGCCGCGTCCCCCACACCGCGGACCTCGAGCTCGAAGCCGCCGGCGTCGAACCGAACGACCACGGCTACCTCGACACCGACGAGCGGATGCGGGTCGGCGGGCGCGACTGGCTCTACGCGATCGGCGACGTCAACGGGCGCGCCCTCTTCACCCACATGGGCAAGTACCACGCCTGGGTCGCGGCGGAGAACCTGCTCGGTCGCGAGACCGCGGCCAGCGCCGAAGGCCTCGGCTCCCCCCGCGTCACCTTCACCGACCCCCAGGTCGCCGCCGCCGGCAAGACGCTGGCCCAGGCCGAAGAAGCCGGCATCGACGCCCGCGCCATCGACGTTCCCACCGATGGCACCCCTGGCGCCAGCTTCCAGGGCAAGGACACCGGCGGCACCTCCCGAATCGTCATCGACCAGCAGAAAGACACCATCGTCGGCGCCACCTTCACCGGCTTCGAGACCGCCGACTTCCTCCAAGCAGCAACCGTCGCCATCGTCGGCGAAGTCCCACTCTCAAAACTCCGTCACGCGGTCGCCCCTTACCCCGCTCGCAGCGAGATCTGGCTCAAGCTCGTGGAGAAGTGGGAAGACGGCTCTAGCTAGACCGTAGATCGCTGCTTTAAGTCGTCCAGGAGCTCAACCGGGAAACCAGCGACCTGGTCGAGGTCCTCGACTGACTTGAAGCCGCCGAGTCGCTCACGGTGGGCGAGCAGGCGGGTCGCCTGCGTCACCGAGAGGTTCTGTTCGCGCAGCTGCTCGAAGGTGACCGTGTTGAGGTTGATCTGGTCGCCGCCGCTGGGAGCGCCGAAGCCCGGGGTTGCAGCTGGAGCGGGCGGCTCGGCCGCCGGCGGTTGCGCAGGAACGGGCTCGCCGAACGATGGCGCCGGTGGTGGCGGCGGGGTCGGCGGCGCGAACGACTCGGCCGGGGGTGGCGGAGGCGTCGGCGGTGAGAACGATTCCGCCGGTGGTGGCGGCGGGGTCGGCGGCGCGAACGATTGCGGCTCGGGCGCCGGGGGCGCAGGAGGTGGCGGTGGCGTCGGGGCCGGCGGTGGTGACATCGGCGCTCCCCCGCCCTGCGTCGGCCCGCCCTGGACCTGGCGGACTACTGCCTGCTCGGCCTCGGCCGCGCGCCGCTCGGCCTCGCGGGCGCGCTCTTCGGCCTCGGCGACGCTGCGACGCATCTCCTCGAGGCGACGCTCGTCGGCTTCCTCTTCAGCCCGGCGCTGCTCGAGGCGCTGGGCGTCAGCGGCCCGTTCTTCGGCGGCTTTGGTCCGCTCCTCGATCTGGCGCAGGCGCTCCTCGGCCTCTCTCATCGCCCGCTCGCGCGCCTGCCGTTCGTCCTCGAGCCGCTGCTCGGCGGTGCGAAGGTCGGCCGGTGGACCGGGGACAGCTTGCGGCGGCGGGGTCGCCTGGGTGTCCTGAATCGGGGCTCCAGCGGGTGGCATTGCGCCGTGCTGCTGCAGCTGCGCGGCGCCTTCCATGCGCTGGTCGGCCTCGGCGCCGATGCGCTGGGTCTCAGCCCTGACCTCGTCGACCCGGTCGCGCACCCGCTGTTCGGCCAGCGACGGGTCGTATTCGCCAGGCGCCGGCGTGCCACCGGGGGGCGGCGGAATCGAGGGGACGGCGGCGAGGCCACCGGCCTGCGGCTGCACCGTCGTCACCTCCTCCCAAGGAGGTAGCTGGCCCGAGGGCGGAACCTGCCCACCGGCCTGAGCCTCGGCAACCGCCCGTTCGTTGGCGGCGCGGGCGGCGGCGAGCCGCTGCTCGGCGAGCGCTGCCTCGCGCTTCTGCTTGCCGGTCCCGATCTTGATCCCGAAGAACTTGCGCTCCTTCGGCGCTTCTGGAGCGCCCGCTACCGCACCCGGTGCAGGTGGGGCGCCGGGCGCCGGAGCAGCGCCACCCTTCTTCTGCGCCTTGCGGCCCGCTCGCTCTTCCTTGCGGCGTTGCAGCTCGGCTTTGCGCGCTTCGCGCATTTGCAGTCGTTTCTGCCGCTGTTCGTCGCGCTGGCGGCGCTTGCGGTCCTTGGCGCTCTCGTTCGCGGGCGGCGGCACCTGTCCGGGCCCGAACTGCGCGGACCCGACGCCCGGAGGCGGCACCGACGCCCCGGGCGGAGGCACGGACTGGCCCGGGGGCGCCGCCTGCGCCGGCGGTCCAGGAGCCGCTGCGGGCACGGCGGCCATCTCGGTGGTCGGGGGAGAAGTCATCGGCGGAGCGCCGGGAGGCGGCGTCGGCGGTCCGGCGGGGGCGGACGAAGGCGGTGCGCCTGCCGGCTGGGCGGCCTGCTTCTGCTGCTTTTCTTTGCTGCGTCGCTGGCTGATCCGCACGAGCAGGAGGAGGAGCAGGATCGCCGCCAGCAGCGCGGCGACGAAATAGCCGGTGTTGTCGCTGACGTAGTCGCTCGCCTTTTCAGGGAACGAGTCGGCGCCGGCCTGCGCTGGGGCCACCATCAGCACCGCGATGATCCCAGCGACGGCGGCGGTGAGGCTCTTCCGGGTCCGCATCGCGCTCCATCCTTGCATGTGATTCAGCTGTTTCAACCTCAACGCATCCTTCCCTTGAACTCCCGCTCGACCTCTCTGCGAACGTCGCGGTCGGCGATCTCCCGCCGGCGGTCGCGACCCTCCTTGTTTCGCGCCAAAGCCAGCTCCACCTTCGCCCGCGGCCCTTTGAAATAGATCCTGGTTGGAATCAGGGTCAGGCCTTTCTGCGCGGTTTTGCCGACCAGCCGCTCAATCTCCTCCTTGTGCAGCAGCAGTTTGCGCGGTCGCTCGGCGGCGTGGGCATCTACGGCCGAGTACTCGTAGGGGGGGATATGTAGCTTGCGAAGCCAAACCTCGCCCCCATCGACGACCGCGTAGGCATCGGTCATCTGCGCTTTGCCGCTGCGCAGCGCCTTCACCTCGGAACCCTGCAGGACGATTCCGGCCTCCATCTTCTCGACCCACTCGAATTTGTGCCGGGCTCGGCGATTGGTGACGACGTCGCCCGACGCCGGCTCTCGTTTCTTCTTGGTCTTCTTGCTCATTCGAGATCGCTCATTCGGGGTCTCCTGCCGGCGTCAGCTCTGCTCGGCCGCGTGGCGCGTCGACGCCAGCCACGCGGACGGATATCGGATCGCCGAGGCTGATCCTCCCACCTGAGCCGCGGCCGACGAGCGCCACCTCCGCCCGGTCGAGCTCGTAGCGGTCGCCGGGAAGGCGACGGGCCGGCAGCATCCCCTCGTAGACGTCGCCGAGCTCGCCGCCGAAGGTAACGAAAGCGGCGGAGCGGATGACGCCGGAGACCTCGCCCTCGAAGGCGGCATCGAGCCCCCGCTCCCCCAGCTCCCGTTCGAGCAGGAAGGCAGCGCAAACGTCATCGGCGGCGCGCTCGATCTGGGCGGACTCGCGCTCGCGCGCCGAGGAGTCGGCGGCGGCGTCGCGGCACTGCGCGAGGGTCGGCGCCTCCTCCCCCTCGCCGAGCAGCGCCAGCAGCGCTCGGTGACAGACGAGGTCGGGATAGCGGCGGATCGGCGAGGTGAAATGGCAGTAGGCGGGGCTACCAAGGCCGGCGTGGCCGATGTTCCGCTCGCTGTAGGTGGCCTGCTTGAGGGAGCGCAGCACGAGCGAGGTATAGGCCTCGCGGCCGTGCCCGCGCCGGGCGGCCTCTCGCCGCACCAGCCGGCTCGCCTCGGCGGCCAGGTGGCCGGCCTCGCTCGGGGCGAGGCCCTGCCGCAGCGGCGGCGTCGGCACCCCCAGCGCCGCCAGCTGCTCGAGCAGGCGCTCGATGCGGGCGGCATCGGGGGGCGGATGGACGCGGTAGATCGCCGGTACCCGCTCGCGCTCCAACAGCTGGGCGACCTGCTGGTTGTTGAGGATCATCAGCCGCTCGATCAGCCGGTGCGCCTCGGTCTGGGGAACATGATGGGCGGCGGTCACGTCGCCTTTGGCGTCGAAGACGAACTCGGGCTCGGCGGATTCGACATCGAGTGCGGCGCCACGGCGCTGCTCGCCGAGGCCGGTGGCGACCTCGCGGGCGGCCGCCAGCGGTTCGGCGACCTCTGACGGCGGACTTTTACGGCCGGCGAAAATCTCGTCGAGCTGGTCGTAGTCGAGGCGGACATCGGAGCGGATGCGGCTGCGGTAGAAGCGTGCCCGTTGGGGCTCCATCCCCGGCCCCAGCTCGATCTCGGTCGTCACCGCCAGTCGCTCGACCCCCGGCGCGAGGCTGCAGGCTTCGCTGGAAAGGGCGTGCGGGAGCATCGGCTCGACCGCACCCGGGACGTAGGTGCTGTTGCCGCGCCGCCGCGCCTCTTCGTCGAGCAGCGAGCCCGGTTTGACGTGGGCGGCGACGTCGGCGATGTGGATCCAGACGCGGGCTCCGTCCCCCTCGCGCTGGGCGGAGACGGCGTCGTCGAAGTCGCGGGCGCTGGCCGGGTCGACGGTGAAGGTCGCCAGCGCGGTGAGGTCGCGCCGCGGCCCGCTTTCGCGCTCGGCCCACTGCGCCGCTTCCCGCGCTTCCCCCTCGATCGTCGGCCGGAAACCGCGAAACCCAAGCTCCTCCCGCAGCATCTCCTCGACCGTCTCCCGCGCCGAGCGCCGCTCGCGCTCGCGGCGCTCGGGGCGCGGCTGAGCGGTGCGCCGGGACCTCTTCCCCCGCTCCCTTCTCGCCATCAGGAATCGAGCTGGGCGGCGAGAACGTCGAAGGCGCGCTGCTCGGCCTCGTCGGGCTTCGTCTTCGGGTCGTCCTGCGCCTCCACGTCGGGATGGATGCCGTGGCTCTCGGCGAGGTTGACGCCCTTGGGGGTGAAGTACTCGCCGACGGTCAGCTTCAGTGCACCGCCGTTGGAGAGCGACTGCTCCTCCTGGAAGACGCCCTTGCCATAGGAGCTGCTACCGACGACTTCGGCGCCGCCGTCGTCGGCCAGCGCCGCGGCGAGGATCTCCGCCGCCGAGGCGGTGCCGCCGTCGATCAGGACGACGAGGGGCAGCGAGGTGATGCGGCCGCCGGTGGTCTTGTGGACGCTCTTGCCCTGGGTCCGCGAGTCGGTGGAGACGACGACCTCGTCCTCGGGCAGGAAGAGGCTGGCAGTGAGCACCGCCTCGTCGAGAAGGCCGCCGGGGTTGTGGCGGAGGTCGACGACGATTCCATTCGCGCCTTCCTTCTCGACCTTTTTCACCGCGCTCGCGAGCTGCCCGTGCGCTCCTTCGCTGAAGCTGAGCAAGCGTACGTAGCCGAGCTTCTGCCCCCCAACCTCCTCGACCCGGGCGCTGGTGTTCGGCAGCGTCACCTCCGCCCGCATCAGGGTCAGACGGCGCACCTTGCCCCCTTTGCCGCTACGGACGCCGATCGTCACCGGGGTCCCATCCGGCCCCTTGATCTTTTTCGTCGCCTCGTTGCTGCTGACGCCCGCGATCGACTCGCCGTCGACGGAGATGATCGTGTCACCGGCGCCGATCCCGGCTTTCTCCGCCGGCGAGCGCGGAAACACGCTCGCCACCCGCAGCCCCTGTTTCACTTCGACAACGGTCAGCCCGATTCCGGAGAAGCGGCCTTCGATCTGCTCGTTGAAGGCGGCGAGAGCTTCCGGGGAGAAGTATTCGCTGAAGCGGTCGTCGTGACGCCGCCGCAGCTCCCTCACCATCCCCTGCAGCGAGGCGTTGCCAAGTTCCGTCTCCCCCACCGCCCGGTAGTAGTTGTCCTCGATCGCTTCCGCCGCTTCGGCGGTCAGCCCCGATGGTTCCTCGACGAAGATGTCCCGCAGCGGTTCCGGCAGCGAGCGGGGGTGCCCGCCAAGCCAGAGCCCAGCGGCGAACAGAGCCACCAGCGCCACCGCGAAGGCAACCGCCCCGCGTGCTCTCACGCCGGCCTCAGACCTTGAGGAAGCGGCGCAGCGTGACGCCGGAGCCGATCGTCGAGACGAAGATCGAGGCGGCGAAGAGAATCGCGACCAGCGCGGGGAAGCCCAGCGTGGAGTTGTTCTGGGCGGCGAGGAAGTTGAAGGAGTCGCTGAGGGGGTCGACGACGGTGATCTTGCCCAGCCACAGGATCAGTATTGCGAGCAGGCCGCCGACGAGACCGACGACCACGCCCTCGATCATGAACGGCCAGCGGATGAACCAGCGGGTGGCGCCGACGAGGCGCATCACCTCGACCTCGCGGCGGCGGGTGTAGATCGAGAGCCGGATCGTGTTGCCGACCAGCATCAGCGAGGCGAGGATCAGCAGCGCCGTCAGCACGGTGAGGACGATCTTCAGCGCGCTCGTCACCTGCTCGATCTTCTCCGAGGAATGCTGACGGTCGAAGGGGTTGCTGATGATCGAGTTGATCGGCTTGCCCTGCGGGTAGTTCGCCCAAACCGACTCTTCCACCTGCGGCAGGTTGGCGGCGTCGTCGGCTTTGATTTCGAAGCTGTTGGGCAGCGGGTTGGTGTGGAGCTCTTCGACGATCGTCTTGTCGTCGAGTTCGTTCTTCAGCGTCGCCAGCGCTTCGTCCTTGCCGATGAAGCTGACTTCGGCGACGTGCGGAATCCCTTCCAATTCCTTCTTCAGGCCGGCGATTTCGGCTTTGGTTGCGTCGTCGTAGAGCGCGTACTGCACGTTCAGCTGGTCGCGCACTTCCTCGCTCTTGCCCTGGGCGGTCTGGAAGATCGGAATCAGCATCCCGAGCAGGACGACGGTGACAACCGTGGTCACGATCGCGGCGAGGCTCGGCGCGCCGTTGCGCTTGAGCGCGCGCAGAGCCTCCTGGAAGAAGAAGACGATCCGGCCCATCAGCTCAGGTGGTCGTGGTCGGCGTGGCCGTTGGTCTGGGTCGCGCCCTCGGGGCCAACGCCCATCTCAGCCCGCATCCGCAGGCCGAATTCGGTCGTTGACTCCTCGGTGTAGCCGCCGGAGACCTCGTCGCGGACGACGCGGCCCTCGAACAGCTCGACGACGCGGCGGCGCATGTTGTCGACCATCTCGCGGTCGTGGGTGACGACGACGACGGTCGTGCCGGCCTTATTGATCCGGTAGAGCAGCTGCATGATCCCGATCGAGGTGACCGGGTCGAGGTTTCCGCTCGGCTCGTCGGCCAGCAGCAGCGGCGGATGGTTGACGAAGGCGCGGGCGACGGAAACGCGCTGCTGCTCGCCGCCAGAGAGCTCATCGGGATAGCTGTGGAGCTTCGTCGAGAGGCCGACGAGGCGCAGCGTCTGTGGCACCTGCTCGCGGATTTCGGCGCGGCTGGCGCCGATCACCTGCAGGGCGTAGGCGACGTTGTCGTAGACGGTGCGGTCGGGGAGGAGCTTGAAGTCCTGGAAGACGGTGCCGATGTTGCGGCGCAGCAGCGGGATCTTCTTCTCCGACAGCTTGCCAATGTCTTTGCCGGCGATCTTGACCGAGCCTTCGGTGGCGGCGAGCTCGCGGATCAGCATCTTGATCAGCGTCGACTTGCCGCATCCGGTCGGACCAACGAGGAAGACGAACTCGCCGCGGCCGATCGAAAGGTTGACCCGGTCGAGGGCCATGTGGCCACCGGGATAGACCTTGGTGACGTCGTTCAGCTCGATGATCGGCGCGCGACGCCCGCGGGGCCGCTGCGGCTCCTCGGAGCCCTCGTTTCTCTTCCTAAGTCTTGCCATGCGTCGGTGCCTTCTGCGATTACAGGGTGACTCCTGCGGGAGCTCGACC
>Ga0066658_10000097_pt1 | contig 28938 bp, 31 predicted proteins | sample GraSoiAngelo_107_FD_75174 | JGI IMG/M metagenome (GOLD analysis project Ga0066658, IMG submission 75174) | Grasslands soil microbial communities from the Angelo Coastal Reserve, California, USA - 14_0903_09_30cm | ecosystem: Environmental > Terrestrial > Soil > Grasslands | place: USA...
CGCCGGGATGGGAGAGGCCGAGCATCGTCGTGTGGGCGACGCGATCGAGCTGTTCGCGCACGGCTGCGTCGATGGTCGGGTGCCGGTGGCCGTGAACGTTGCACCACAGCGCCGCCGTCCCGTCGAGATAGCGCCGGCCGTCGGTGTCGAAGAGGTAGGAGCCCTCGCCGCGCTCGATCACCAGCGGCTCTTCCTCGCTCCAACCCTGCTGCTGGGTGAAGGGATGCCAGACGTGGTCGCGGTCGAGCTGAGCGTAGTCCGGCATGGGTCCGAAGTTAGTCTCGCCGGCGGCGGCAGCCGCGCCCGAAAAGTGCCGAGTTAGCGCGTTGCTAGCGTCGCTGCATGAGACGCATCAACATCTCCACGCCCGCGTTCGAGTACGACCAGGAGGACCCCGACGGTTTCCGCAGCGGCCTCGCCCGCCTCGGCAAGCTGCTCGGTGACGCCGCGAAGGAATCCGGGATCTCGGTCTACGAGCTGCCGCCCGGCCAAGCGATCTGTCCCTACCACTACGAGTGCGGGGAGGAGGAGTGGCTGCTGGTGCTAGCGGGAGAGCCGACTCTGCGCCACCCGGAGGGCTCGGAACGCCTCGCTCCCTGGGACGTCGTCTTCTTCGAAAAAGGCCCGGCCGGCGCCCATGGCGTCCGTAACGCGACCGAGGAGCCGGTCCGCGTCCTCATGTTCTCCACCGTCGTCGTCCCCAGCGCCACCGTCTATCCAGATAGCGACAAGGTCGGGATCTGGACCGGCGATCCCGACAGCGACGTGATCGTCCGGCGGGAGAGCAAGGTGGAGTACTTCGACGGCGAGTGATATCGATCACACGAACAAATATTGCCTCACTGAAAAGGTTGCGCGTGTGCAACTATTGTCGTGATGAACACGACGATAGAGGCGACTGACACCGCTGCCCGGGTAGGGGCTCTGCTCCACCACCTCTTCCTCTATGACCGCGGCAATCAGCTGCGGGTGTTGGAGGAGACCGGGCTCTCGATGACCCAGTGCAAGGTCCTGCTCGAGCTCGGTGGCCTCGGCGGCGACGCCCGGGCCTGGCAGGTCTCCGACCTAGCCGAGCTCTTCGGCGTTTCGGTTCCCTCGATGAGCCGCGCCGTCGACTCCCTCGTCAAGGCGAAGCTGGCGACTCGGGTCGAGGACCCGGATGACCGGCGTGTCCGCCGGGTGAAGATCACCGCCAAGGGCAAGGATCTCGTCGCCAAGCTCGTCACCGTTCGCATGACCGGAATCGAGGCCTTCGTTGCCACTCTCGGCGCCGCCCAGCGGCGCAAGCTCGATGCCGCCGTAGAGGCGCTGCTCGACCGCGAGGACCTCGCCCAGACTTATGAGGCTCTGAAAGGAAGTGATCGCGCTTGACCCGCTACCGCCACCTGATCACCGACGACAACCGCAAGTGGTGGACGCTCGGAGCGATGTGTTTCGCGCTGTTCATGATCATGCTCGACAACACGATCGTGAACGTCGCCTTGCCGTCGATCCAGAAGGACCTCGGCGCCTCGATCAGCGGCCTGGAGTGGACGATCAACGGCTACACGCTCTCCTTCGCCGTGCTGCTTGCGACCGGCGGCCGGCTGGGCGACATTTTCGGGCGGCGGCGGATGTTCCTCGCCGGCGTTGTCATCTTCGCCCTCTCCTCGGCGACCGCCGGCTTCGCGCCTGACGAGACCGCGCTGGTTCTCAGCCGCGTCGTTCAGGGCGTTGGCGCGGCGCTGATGATGCCGGGGACGCTCTCGATCATCACCGACGCCTTCCCGGCGCACGAGCGCGGCAAGGCGATGGGCACCTGGGCCGGCGTCTCCGCCTTGGCGCTCGCCGTCGGACCGGTCCTGGGCGGCTTCCTCACCGAGCACGTCAGCTGGCGGGCGATCTTCTACGTCAACATTCCGGTCGCGATCGGCGCCGTGGTCGCGACCCTGTTCGCCGTGCGCGAGTCCCGCGACACCTCCGTCGGCCGCGAGGTCGACTACGCCGGCGTAGCCGTCCTCACCGCCGGCCTGACCGCGCTCATTCTCGCCCTGGTTGAGGGCAACAGCTGGGGCTGGGGCTCGACCGAAGTGATCGCCTTGCTCGCGGGCGCGGCGCTGGCGCTGCCGCTCTTCGTCTACGTCGAGAACCGGGTGAAGGCGCCGATGGTCCAGTTCGACCTGCTCAGCGACCGCAACTTTCTCGGCGCCGTCTGCGTGGCGATGATCATCAGCTTCGGGATGCTGGGCGTCTTCTTCTTCCTCGCCCTCTACATGCAGGACATTCTCGGCTACTCGCCGCTGGAGGCGGGGGTGAGGTTCCTGCCCTCGACCCTGATGATCGTCGGGGTGGCTCCGGTCGCCGGTCGCCTCTCGGACCGCTTCGGCCCGCGCTGGCTGATCGCAGGCGGCCTCGTCATCGTCGCCGCCTCGCTCTTCAGCTTCAGTCGCATCGCGGTCGACTCCACTTACCTCGACCTGCTGCCCGGGTTCATGCTGCTCGGCATCGGCATCGCGCTGACGATGTCGCCGATGACGAGCGCGGCGATGAACGCGGTGCCGGTGCAGAAAGCTGGGATCGCCTCCGGCGTCCTCTCGATGTTCCGCATGGTCGGCGGCAGCCTCGGCGTCGCCGTCACCGGCGCGATCTTTCAGGGCCTGGTCAGCTCGAAGCTGGACTCGCTGCTTGGCGGCAGCGGCGTCACCGAGGCGCAGCGCCAGTCGATCGCCGATCAGCTCGGCGGCGGTGCCGCACCCCACGTCCAGGGGCTCGACGCGTCCCAGGTCAAAGGGGTGGTTGCGGCCGGGAACGAGGCCTTCGTCTACGCCCTCAGCCACGCGATGACCGTCTCCGGCTTCGTCGCCCTGCTGGGGGCGGGGATCGGCGCGACCGCGATCCGCTCCAAGGCGAAGACCTCGACCAGCTCTCAGGTGGCGATGGCGGAGGCATAGGCTGCCGCCCGATGCTGGTCCTGCTGCCGCCGTCGGAAGGGAAGGCCGAGCCCGCCGCGGGCGATCCGGTCGACCTCGGCGCGCTCGCCTTTGCCGATGAGCTCAGTGGGCGCCGGGAGCAGGTGCTCGACGCATTCGACCCGGGGCTGCGGAAAGCGCCGGCGGTGCCGGCGGCCGGTGTCTACACCGGGGTTCTCTTTCAGCGGCTGGAGCTACCGACCGTGCCGGCGAAATCGCGCCGGCGGGTCCTGATCTTCAGCGCGCTCTGGGGCGTGGTGCGACCCGACGACCGCATCCCCTTTTACAAGCTGTCGCCAAAGACGAAGCTGGAGGGGATCGGGGCGCCAGCGGGCTACTGGCGCCCGGCGCTGACCGAGGCGCTGCCTGACAAAAGGGGTGAGCTGATCGTCGACATGCGATCGGGCGCCTACGCCTCCTTCTGGAAGCCGAAGCGGGCGACGCTGCTGGCGGTGCGGGCCTTCACCGAGCGTGACGGCGAGCGCAAGGCCGTCTCCCACATGGCGAAGGCGAGCCGCGGCGATGTTGCCAGGGCGCTGCTCTCGGCGAAAAAGGCACCGGGGGACCCAGAAGGCGCCGCCGCGATAGCCGAGGCCGCCGGTCTCCGCGTCGAGCTCACGGCCGACAGCCTCGACGTGATCGTCTAGATCCGCAGCTGGGGCCAGGACGAAGGGTCGGCGAGGTCGAGGCGGGGGAGGGTCAGAACCTCGATGTCGGCGAGGGCGGCGATCGTCTCGCGGTTATCGCGCTCGATCTCCGAAGGCGCCTCGGGCCAGGGGTTGAGGACGACGGCTTCCACCTCGAGCCCGGCGCCGCGGGACGCCTCGATCGTCAGCAGGGTGTGGTTGATCGTGCCCAGGCCGGGGGCGGCGACGACCACCAGCGGGTAGCCGAGGTCGACGGCGAGGTCGCGGACGAGGTAGCCGGGAGCGAGCGGGACGAGCAAGCCGCCGACGCCCTCGCAGACGATCGCGTCGGTGCCGTCGGCCGCGGCCGCGGCCGCCTCGCGCAGTCGGGTGGGGTCGATCTCCTCACCCGCGAGCGCCGCGGCAAGGTGCGGCGAAGCGGGCGGTCCGTAGCGGTAGGGGGCGATCTCCTCGTCGCTCTGGCCCGAGCCGGAGGCGCGACGCAGCAGTTCGTGGTCGGTCTCGACCCCTTCGTCGAGGCCCGTCACCGCCGGCTTAAAGACGGCGACCTGCTTGCCGTCGCGGGCGAGGGTGCGGGCGATCGTCGCCGCAACGACGGTCTTGCCGACCTCGGTGCCGGTACCGGTGACGAAGACGCCGTCGGCCATTGCGCTCAGGCGGCGAGCGGCTCGGCCCGGACGAGGCCGACTTCGCGGGCGGCGGTTCCGACCATGTGAGCGGCGGCGACCAGGTCCTCGCGGCGGTGGGTGGCCATCGCGGTCATCCGCAGGCGGCAGGATCCGTCAGGGACGGTCGGGGGTCGGATCCCCTGGGCGAAGACGCCTTTCTCGAGGGCGAGCTCGCAGAGCTCCATCGTCGCCTCTGCCTCGCCGACGTGGACCGGGACGACCTGGGTCGTCGACGGCCCAGCTTCGAGGCCCTCGGCGGCGAGGGAACGGCGCAGCAGCGCGGCGTTGGCCTGCAGCTTGTCGACGAGCTCGGGCTCCGTTTCGAGGATCGCCAGCGCCGCCGCCGCGGCCGCGCTGGCAGAAGGCGGCGGAGCGGTGGAGAAGATGAACGAGCGGGCCGAGTTGACCAGAAGGTCGACGAGCTCCGCCGCGGCGCAGACGTAGGCGCCGTAGGAGCCGAGCGCCTTGCCGAGGGTGCCGACGACGATGTCGACCTCGCCGCTGAGGCCGGCGGCCGCGACCGAGCCGCGGCCGCCGGGGCCGACCGCACCGGTCGCGTGGGCCTCGTCGACCATCAGCCGGGCGCCGTGGCGGTGCGCCAGCTCCAGCAGCTGCGTCAGGGGAGCGACGTCGCCGTCCATCGAGAAGACGCCGTCGGTGACGATCAGCGAACCGCGCCCGCGCGCCTTACGCAGCCCCCATGAGAGGTGCTCGAGGTCGCCGTGGCGGTAGACGAAGGTCTCGGCCCGCGAGAGGCGGCAGCCGTCGACGATGCTGGCGTGGTTGAGCTCATCTGAGAAGACGACCTCGCCGCGGCCGGCGAGGGCGGCGATGACGCCGCTGTTGGCGAGGTAGCCGGAGCCGAAGAGGAGGGCGGACTCGTAGCCCTCGAAGGCGGCCAGCCGCCGCTCCAGCGCTCGGTGCGGCTCCATGTTGCCGGAGATCAGGCGGGAGGCGCCGGAGCCGGCACCCCACTGCAGGGCCGCCTCGGCGGCGGCCTCGCGGACCTCGGCGCGGTCTGCGAGGCCGAGGTAGTTGTTGGAGCAGAGGAGGAGGACGGGGCGCCCGTCGAGGGTGACGGTTGGGCCCTGGGGGCCTTCGACGAGGCGCAGGTGCCGGTAGAGGCCGCGGTCGCGGAGCTCCTCGAGCCGCTCGTGGACTTCGGTCACGCCGCCCGTGGGTAGGAAGGCGGCTTCTTCGCCTTCTTCACGACCCGCAGCTGCGTCGAGGGGTCCCAGAAGTTCGCTTCCTCCTGGGTGTCGATCAGCTCGTCGATCGGCGTCGCCGGCGTCTCGCCGTCGAGCCAGCCGGAGCGGTTGTCCGGGCGCGGGTTGGCGCCGTTGTCGGGCTGGCGGGCGACGTTGAGGCCAAGCTCTTCGAACATCTCCCGGTCCTCGGCCGGCTCGGCCCCGAGGGTGGTGAGGAAGTTGCCCATCATCACCCCGTTGAGGCCGGCCTTGACCGCGAGCTTGTGCAGGGAGCCGAGGTTCTCGACCCGGCCGCCGCAGAGGCGGAAGAGGGCGCCGGGGATGATCAGGCGGAAGATCGCGATCCACTTCACGACCTCCCACGGGTCCATCACCGAGCGGTCGCCGAACTTGGTTCCGTCCTTCGGGATCAGGAGGTTGATCGGGATCGAAGTGGGGTTGATCTCGGAGAGCTCGAAGGCCATCTCAACCCGCTGCTCCTCGGTCTCACCGAGGTTGAGGATGCCGCCGACGCAGGTCTCCAGCCCGGCCTCCTTGACCGCTTGGATCGTCCGCAGCCGGCCCTCGTAGCGGACCGTGGTCGAGACCTCGGGGTAGTAGGAGCGCGCCGACTCGACGTTGTGGTGGACGCGCTGGACCCCCGCCTCTTTCAGCGCCTTCGCCCGCTCGGCCGACATGTGGCCGATCGAGGCGCAGCGCTTGAGGTTGGTCTTCTCGGCGACCAGCTTCGTCCCCTCGAGGATCTTCTGGAAGTCCCGCTTGGAGAGGCCCTGGCCCTGGGTGACCATGCAGAAGCGGTGGGCGCCGGCGGCTTCGGCCGCTTTGGCGTGTTCGAGGATCTGCTCGGGCTCCATCATCGCGTGCATCGGCGTGTCCGCCTCGGCGTAGCGCGACTGGGCGCAGAAGCCGCAGTCCTCGGCGCAGCCGCCGGACTTGGCGTTGACCAGCGAGCACATGTCGGTGGAGTCGCCGAAGTTCTCGACTCGCACCTCCCAGGCGCGTTCGACGAGGGCTTCGATCTCGGCGTGGTCGGTGAGGCGGCCGTAGGCGAGGGCCTCCTCAGCGGTGATCAAGGGGGGCATCGGCACGCACCCTAGGAATCGTTTCGGACGCCTGAACCAGGGTGTGGTTGAGCTTTGTCTCGGATACCGCCACAAAGCTCAACCACACTCCATAGCATCGGCGTGTGGAGCGCAGACTTAGGTGGCGGCGCGGGGTGGCCTTGGGTCTGCTGGCGTGCCTCGCGATCGGGGCGTTCGCGTGTGGAGCGACGCTCGGCGACAGCGGCGGGACGACTGAGCCGAGCGTGGCCGAGACGCTGCCGGCGAAGCAGCTGGCCGGGCTTCGGATCGTCACCGGCCTGCGCGGCACCTCGATCTCTCCGGCGCTCCGCGAGGCGATCGCCGAGGGCCACGTCGCCGGGATCGTTCTCTTCTCCGAAAACCTCCCCGGCCGCGCCGCCGGCCGCCGCCTGATCTCCCGCCTGCAGGCGATCCCGCGGCCGCCGAAGCTGCGCAGCCCATTACTAGTGATGACCGACCAGGAGGGAGGGCTGGTAAAGCGGCTGGACGGCGCGCCGAGTGCATCGGCCCGGGAGATGGGCGCTCGCGGCGGCGCGTTCAGCGAGCGCGAAGGCCGTAGAACCGCCGCCAACCTCCGCGACCTCGGCATCAACGTCGACCTCGCGCCGGTCCTCGACGTCGGCCGCCCCGGCGGCGTCATCGCCGAGACCGAAAGGAGCTTCGGCGCCACCGCCGCCCGCGTCGGAGCGACCGCGGTCCCGTTCGCGAAGGGGCTGCAGGCCGGGGGAGTTGCCGCTACCGGCAAGCACTTCCCCGGCTTCGGCGCGGCGACCGAAAACACCGACTTCGCGGTCGAACGGGTCGACCTCTCGAAGCAGGAGCTGCGTCGGGTCGACGAGAAGCCCTACGCCGCCTTCGCGACGGCGGGCGGGGAGTTGGTGATGCTCAGCACCGCGATCTACCCCGCCTTCTCGGACATCCCAGCCGCCTTCAACCGCACGATCGCAACCGGAGAGCTGCGCGACCGTCTCGGCTTCAAAGGGGTAACGATCACCGACGCGCTGGAAACGCCCGCCGTCGCACACTTCGGCGGCACCGCCAAGGTCGCCGTTGCCGGCGCTCGCGCCGGTGCGGACCTGCTCCTCTTCGCCCGGCTGGGGCCGGCGGAGAGGGCCTGGAAGGCACTGGCTGGCGGCCTCCAAGCCGGCCGTCTCTCGCGGCCGCAGTTCGAGCAGGCCGCGCAGCGGGTGCTTGAGCTCCGCGCCGGACTGCGCCGCTGACGACGCGCTCTCAGTCCGAGACGTTCTCGCGCAGCGCCATCGGGTCGAAGACGCGGACCGCGTCGCGCCCCTCGTCCTTGGCCGCGTACATCGCCGTGTCGGCCTCGGAGACAACCGTGGCGACTCCGGTACGTGGGTCCTCGCCGAACATCGCGATCCCGATGCTGACGGTGACTCCATCCCCGGCCTCTTCGGAGCGATGCCCGCGGATCTCGGCGGCGATCGCCTCGGCCGCCAGTTGCGCCTCGCCGCGGCTGCAGCGCGGCAGGATCACCGCGAACTCATCGCCGCCGAGGCGGGCGAGGGTGTCGCTCTCGCGGGCGCGCCTGCGCAGCACTCCGGCCACCTCCTGGATCAGGCGGTCCCCGGCCGGGTGGCCGCGCGAGTCGTTGACCCGCTTGAACTCGTCGATGTCGAGCATCAACAGCGCCCCGGTCGAGCCGTCGCGGCGGCTCCGCGCCATCGCCGCCGCCAGGTCCTCCTCGAAGCGCCGCCGGTTGTTGAGGCCGGTGAGCGAATCCTGGCTCGCCTGGCGCTCCAGCTCCTGAATCCGTTCGTTGCGCCCCCAGTTGAGGATCAGCGCCCCGAGCAGCGCCGCCAGCGAGATCCCCATCACGGCGAGGGCGAGCGGCAGGCTCAAGCCGGGACCACCAGGGCTATCGACGGTCAGGACCCAGGTGCGGTCAGCGATCGCCAGCGGCACCGAGGCACCGTCAAGCGCATCCGTTGGCCCGAAGACCGTCTCGCCACCGACGTCGAGTTGCACCTCGTCCTCCGCGGTTACGGCTTCGGTCGCGGCGGCGGCGAGGGCGCCGATCCGGAAGCTGCCGGCGGCGAACCCGACTAAGGCGGCGCGCCGCTGTGCCCGCGTCTCCACCTTTGCCCCGTCCCGGTAGACGGGCTGGAAGACGTTGATGCCGCGGCCGCCGATCAGCAGGGGGATGACGGTGCTGGAGACCGGGGCACCGGCGTCCCTGGCACGGTCGAGGAACGGCGCCCGCCCGGGGTCCTGACCGAGGTCGTAGCCGAGAGCCTTTCGGTTTTCCTGCTCTTCCTCAGCGACGACGTAGGTGATCGGGAAGTAATCGGCGCGGGGGCCGGAGCGGCGGAAATCGAGCGGCGCCGACCGCTTCAAGATCGTGAGGCCGTGGCTGCGCTCGAAACGCTGCCGCTGTGCCGCCGTCACCCGCGGGATGAAGGCGGCGCCGCTGAGGGCGCCCTGGCTGATCAGCGAGCGGCCGTAGGTCTGGAACTCGTGCCGGCTGAGGTCGTCCTCGGCCTGGAAGAAGGCGGCGGCGCTTGTCAGCTGGCTGACCGAAAGCCCTGCCACCGCTTCCATCTGGTGCGCGGCCCGCATCGCCTCCTCGCGCTGCATCTGGTGGAAGTCGTCGCGATCGTCCTGGTAGACGAGGACCGCCGCCAGCACCGACCCAAGGCCGATCAGGGTTACCGCGGCGATCCCGAGCCAGAAGCGTCGCCTCACGAGGGCACCGCCGCCAAGGACTCCCAGAGATAGAGCGAGGCGAGGCTGCGGTGGGGGCGCCACGGCTCGCCGATCTCGATCACCTGCTTCGGCGGCGGCATCTCCTCCAACCCGTACTCGATCTGGATCGCTTTGCGGATGCCGAGGTCGCCGCCGGAGAGGACGTCGGGCCGCTGCAGGTGGAAGATCAGGAACATCTCCGCCGTCCAGCGCCCGAGGCCGCGAACGGCAACGATCTCCTCGATCACCTCCTCGTCGCCGAGCTCCCCCAGCCGGTCCAGCTCCAGCTCGCCGGCGAGGACGTGGGAGGCGAGGTCGCGGATGTATTCGGTCTTGCGGCCGGAGAGGCCGGCGCCGCGGAGGTCCTCTTCGCGCGCCTCCAGCAGCTGCTCGGGGGTCGGCGTCTGCCCGTCGAAGAGGTCGAGCACGCGCAGGTAGATCGTCCGCGCCGCTTTCGTCGAGAGCTGCTGGCCGACGATTGCCCGCAGCAGCGCCCCGTAGGCGTCGGCGGGCCGCTCCTCTTTGCGGCGCTCGAGGCGGGTCGCGAGGTCGATCTTGCCGACGCGCTCGATCAGCGCCGCCATCGTCGGTTCGGCGGCGGCGAGTGCTTTGCGGGCCTTTGCGCTCACCGACCGGTCCAGCGAGCGCGGCGCTTCTCGGCGAAAGCGCGGATCCCCTCGCGGAAGTCCTCGGAGGAGAAGCAGGATTCGCGCAGGGCGACGAGGCCCGCCTCCTGCTGCTCGGTCAGTTCGGGGTTCGCCTGCAGGAGATCGATCGCGTGCTTGTTGCCGCGCATCGAGAGCGGCGCGTTCTCGGCGATCGCGGCCGCGAGGGCGACGGCGGTGTCCGCGAGGTCCTCGTTGTCGACGACTTCGTTGACGAGCCCGATCCGCTCCGCCCGCGCCGCCGCCAGGTTGCGACCGGTGAGGAAGAGCTCCTTCGTGTACGGAAGGCCGATCGTGTCGAGGAACTTGCGCAGACCGGTGTGGCCGTAGATCAAGCCGAGTTTCGCCGGTGGCATCCCCAGCTTGGCGCCGGCGGCGCAGATCCTCAGGTCGCAGGTGATCGCCAGCTCGAGACCACCGCCGAGGCAGTGGCCGTTGATCGCCGCGACCGTCGGCCAAGGGTGCTTGGCGATCGCCTCCATCGCTGCGTGGAAGGGATGGGCGACGAGGGCCTCGGCATCGCGCTCGAAGGTCTGCTCAGGGATGCCAGAGATGTCGTAGCCGGCGGAGAAGAGGGGAGGGGCGCCGGTGATGACGACGCAGCGGGTCTCGATCCCGCGGTCGAGCTGAGGTAGAACCTCGGCGATCGCGTCGAGGATCTCGTGGTCGAGGGCATTGCGGCGCTCCGGGTTAGAGATCGTCAGCCGGGCGACCGCCTCCGCCGGCCGGTCGAGGAGGAGCTTGCCACCGGCGAGCTGCTCGCTCACGGCGCTACTCCAACACCACCAGGACGTCGCCTTCTGATACCGACTGGCCCTCGGCGCAGCGGATCTCCTTGACGACGCCGTCGTCTTCGGCCTCGACGGGGATCTCCATCTTCATCGACTCGAGGATGACGACGGTGTCGCCATCGGCCACCTCGTCGCCTACCGCGACCTCGATTTTCCAGACGTTGCCGGTGATGTGTGCCTCGATGTCTGCCATGGCCGGGGACAATAGCCCGACGATGGGACCCGAGAGCTCGGCAGGAGGGGAAGGGTTGGCGGCGATCGTCGCCGCCCGCAACGAGGCCGACCGGGTTGAGGAAACGGTGCGGGCCCTGCAGCGCTCATTTCCTCACGCCCGGGTGTGGGTCGCCGACGACGCTTCCGCGGACGGCACGGCAGAGGTCGCTCTGGCGGCCGGGGCCGAGGTGGTCAGTCGCGGCCGCCCGCACGGGAAGGGGGCCAACGTCTCCGCCGCCGCGGAGGCGGCCCTGAGCGTCGCGTCGCCGCCGCTGATCGTCCTCCTCTGCGACGGCGACCTCGGCACCTCGGCCGAGCGACTCGCCCCGCTCGTGGCCGCGGTGGAGGCAGGCGAGTGCGACATCGCGATCGCCGCCTTCAGCCGCCGGGTCGGTGGCGGCTTCGGCCTTGCCCTCGGCTTCGCCCGCTGGGCAATCCGTCGCCTCTGCGGCGCCGAGACCGCGGCGCCGATCTCTGGCCAGCGGGCGATGCGGGTCGAGGTGCTGCGGGCGGCGCTTCCCTTCGCGCCTGCCTACGGGATGGAGATCGGGATGACCGTCGATGCGGTCCGGGCCGGGTACCGGTTGCGCGAGTACGAGCTCGACCTCGAGCACCGGGCGACGGGAAAGAGCCTTGCCGGGTTCCTCCACCGGGCGCGGCAGCTCCGGGACTTCGCTCGTGTTTACTGGTCACGAAGGAGGCGGGCCCAGGGGGCCGCGAGGTGACGGATGCTGAGAGGGAAGAACAGAATCGCTGTGCTCGTCGTGCTTGCCACGGCGCTGGTCTTCGGCGCCTCCTTGGCGAACGCCGAGCTGGTCGAGCGGGGGGACCTGTTCGTCAAATTCAGCGGCGGGATCGAACCGACGAAACTGCCGCGTCACGAACATGCACCGATCACTGTGCGCGTCGACGGCACCGTCAAGACGCTCTCCGGCGACCGTCCCCCGGCGCTGCGCTTCATCTCGATCGCGATCAACCGCGGCGGTCGGATCGAAACGGAGGGTCTACCCAAGTGTCGGCGCTCAGAGATCGAAGCTTCCACTTCGCGGCGTGCGCTAGCCGCCTGCGGCGACGCGCTGGTCGGCAGCGGCCGCTATAAGGCTGGCGTCTCCTTCCCTGAACAGTCCACTTTCCCCCTGCAGGGGCAGATCCTCGCCTTCAATGCCGTCGTCGACGGACAGCGGGCGATCCTCGCCCACGTCTACGGCAACAAGCCGTACCCCAACAGCCGCATCTTCGTCTTCCACATCCACGAATCCGGTGGCACTTTCGGGACGGTCCTCACGGCGGCGTTGCCGAAGGCGCTTAACCGCAACGGCTACCTAAAACGGATCGTTCTCAACTTGCGGCGCGACTTTGTCTACAAGGGGAAGAAGCACAGCTATCTGGCAGCGGCGTGTGGAGCTCCCACCGGGTTCAGCGTCGGGGTGTTCCCGTTCGTGCGCGTCGGGATGACCTTCGAGGACGGTCGTAAACTCAGCTCCACCTTGATCCGCACCTGCCAGGTTCGCGGTTGATCCTCGCGATCGACCAGGGCACGACGGGAACCACCTGCCTCGTCTTCAACGGCGAGGGGGCGATCACGGGGCGCGCCTACTCGGAGTTTCAGCAGCACTTCCCGCAACCGGGATGGGTCGAGCACGATGCCGCTGAAATCTGGGAGGTGACGCGGCGCGTCGGGCGTGAGGCGCTCGCCGGCGCCGGAGTCGACGGCGCCGACCTCGAGGCGATCGGGATCACCAACCAGCGCGAGACCGTGGTCGCCTGGGATCCCGAGACGGGGGAGCCGATCCACCGGGCCCTCGTCTGGCAGGACCGCCGCACCGCCGGGCGCTGCGAGGAGCTGAAGGCGGCGGGGCACGAGGCGCTGGTGCGGGAGCGGACCGGCCTCACGATCGACCCCTACTTCTCCGGCACGAAGATCGAGTGGCTGCTGCGGAACGCCGAGGGCGCCGAGCGGGCGGTCTTCGGGACGATCGACTCCTGGCTCCTCTTCAAGCTCACGGGGCAGCATCTGACCGACTACACGAACGCTTCGCGGACGATGTTGTTCGACATCCGTCGGCTCGCCTGGGACGAGGAGCTCTGCGGTCTGCTTGGGGTCGACCCGGCGCGGCTTCCGGAGGCGCGGCCGTCTTCCGGCTTCTTCGGGACGACCACCGAGTTCGGCGGCGAGGTCCCGGTGGCGGGGATCGCCGGCGATCAGCAGGCGGCGCTCTTCGGCCAGGCCTGCCATCGGCCTGGGATGGCGAAGAACACCTACGGGACCGGCAGCTTCGTCCTCCTCAACACGGGGACCGAGCCGCCGCCGGCGCCGGAGGGGCTGCTGGCCACGGTCGCGGCCGGCACGGACGAACAGGTGCCCTACGCGCTCGAGGCCTCGATCTTCGTCACCGGCGCCGCAGTGCAGTGGCTGCGCGACGGCCTTGGGATCATCGAGGAGGCGGGGGAGACGGAGGCGCTGGCGGCCTCGCTCGACTCCAACGACGGCGTCTACTTCGTCCCGGCGCTGACCGGCCTCGGCTCGCCGCACTGGGACCCCTATGCGCGCGGCACGATCGTCGGCCTCACCCGCGGCAGCGGCCGCGCCCATCTTGCCCGCGCGGCGCTGGAGGCGATCGCCTATGAGACCGTCGACGCGGTACGCGCCCAGGAGGCGGCGGCCGGTGAGCGGTTGGAGCTGCTGCGCGCCGACGGGGGTGCCACGGTAAATCGCTGGCTGATGCAGTTCCAAGCAGACGTCCTCGGTGTACCTGTCTCCGTGCCCGAGATCTCGGAGACGACCGCCCTGGGGGCCGCTTACCTGGCCGGGATCGCGACCGGCGTCTGGAGCTCAGAACAGGTGGGGGAGATGTGGCGCGAGGCCGATCGCTACGAGCCGCAGATGAAGGCGGAGGAGCGGGAGGCGTTGCTAGCCGACTGGAAGCGAGCCGTGGAGCGTTCCCGCGAATGGGCGAGATAAAGCCTCAGGTCTACAAAGACCCGCGCCCCGCCGAGTACTTCGTCCAGTTCCACCAGGCGGCCCGCAAGGGTGTCGGCTGGACCTACGCGCTGGCGCGCGTCGTGCTGACGGTCCCGACGCTCCTGCTCTGGCGGGTGAAGGCGATCGGCGTCGAGAACGTCCCCAAGACCGGCCCGCTCGTTCTCGCCCCCAACCACTTCAGCCAGATGGACCACTTCTTCGCCGGGGTTTACCTGCGGCGGAAGATCCGCTTCATGGCCAAATCCCAGCTCTTCGGCCCGCCGGTCCTCACCTACATCTACAAGCACGGCGGCGTTTTCCCGGTTCGCCGTGGGCACCACGACGAGGAAGCTTTCGAGACCGTCCATGAGCTCCTGCAGCAAGGGGAAATGCTCCTCGTTTATGCCGAGGGCGGCCGCTCCCGCTCCCAGCAGCTGGGCGAGCCGAAACCAGGAATCGGGCGCATCGCCTTGGAGTCCGGGGTGCCGATCGTCCCAGTGGCAATCCACGGCTCCGAGCGGGCGCGGCAGTGGACCAAGATGCGCTTCCCGAAGGTGACGATCCAGTTCGGCGAGCCGGTTACCTATCCGGTCGAGGCTGCCCCGAGCCGCGAGCGCCAGCTCGAGGTCGCGACGCAAATCTTCGGGAAGGTGCGGGAGCTATACGAAGGGCTCGACCAGCGCCGGTAGCTACTCGTAGCGCTGCTCGATCTCGGCGTAGAACTCCGGATCGTGGCCGGGGGTGATCACCGCGTCGGGGAACTGGCCGCGGAAGAGGCGCAGCTCTTGCAGGGAGCGGCGGAAGTTGTGGGCGTCGTAGGGGCGCGGCGGGCCGGGCACCGAGCCGTCGAGCTGGCCCAGCAGGTACATCGCGTCGCCGCCGATTACGAAGTCGCGCTCGGCGAGGCGGGCGATCACCGACATGTGGCCGGGGCTGTGGCCCGGCGTGAAGGCGAGGTGGATCGAGCCGTCGCCGAAGAGATCGAAGGTGCGGCCGAAGCTGGCGTAGGAGTCGATGTTGGCGCGGTCGAAGTCGACGGTGCGGTACTCGAATGCGTAGTCGAAGTGGGCGCGGCGGTATCCGTTCAGCAGCGGCTGGGAGCCATGGGCGGCCGCCTGCCACTCGGTCTCTGAGACGACGAAGGTCGAATTGGGGAACTCGGAGATCGCCGAAGTGTGGTCGAGGTGGAGGTGGGTCATGACGACGATCGGGACCTCGCCCGGCTCGAGCCCGCGCTTGCGCAGCTGCGAGGGGACGTCTTCCCCGGCGGCCAGGGTCGGCTTGCCGAAGCGGGCCCCTAGCGAGCCGAAGTTCTCCTGCCCGTCGGTCGCGATCGAGGGGTGGAGGCCGGTGTCGACGAGGATCGCGCCGGCGCTCGGGTGGCGGATCAGGAAGGCGGGGCAGGGCACTTCGACGGCGTCCTTCGGGCTGACCAGCGCCCGCAGCAGCTTCGCCGTCAGCATCCGGCCCTCAGGCTTGACCATCATCGAGCGCGACCATTCGACATGGCCGGCGATCAGCGGCTCGACCGTTACGGTGGCGCGCGGGGTGCCGCCGGCGAGCGGCTCGTGCAGGGGATGTGGTTCGGCGTGAACTCCCATCGCAAAGGGAATCTACGCGCCTGCGCTTGCCGATAGGCTGCGCCGTCGATGGCTGAAAGCGACCGTTCGCGGATCTTCAGGGACGGCCTCCTCGACGGTCAGGTCTGCGTCGTCTCCGGCGCCGGCAGTGGCCTCGGTCGCGAGACGGCGCTGGAGATGCTGCGCCTTGGCGCGACGGTTGTCGCCTGCGGCAGGCGCGAGGAGCCGTTGGTCGAGACGGCCGAGCTGGCGGCGGGGTTGCCGGGAAGCTTCGAGCACGAAGCGCTCGACATCCGCGAGGAGGAGCCGGTCGGCCGCTTCTTCGACGCCCTGCTGGAGCGCCACGGCCGCCTCGACGTCCTCGTCAACAACGCCGGCGGCCAGTTCCTCAGCCCGGCCGAGGCGATCAGCCCGAAAGGGTTCAAGACGGTGATCGACCTCAACGTGATGGGCACCTGGCTGATGACCCACGCCGCCGCGACCAAGGCATTCATCCCCCGGGGCGAGGGCAAGGTCCTCAGCGTCACCCTCTCGCCCCACAACGGGATGCCGGGAATGGTCCATTCCGGAGCCGCGCGGGCGGCGGTCGAGAACATGATGCGAACCCTCGCCGTCGAGTGGGCCCGGTTCGGGATCAAGACCTGCGCCCTCGCCGCCGGCCAGTTCGCGACCGAGACGCTGCTGACGAAGTATCCGCAGGTCGTCGTCGACAATCTCGAGCGCTCGATCCCGATCGGCCGCGCCGGCCGCCCCGAGGAGATGGCCTGGCTCGTCGCCTACCTCGCCTCGCCGGCGGGCGACTTCTTCTCCGGCACGACGATCACCCTCGACGGGGCGCGGGACAACTGGGTGGGGCCGTGGCCGCCGGACGCGATCGCCACCGAGGCGGGCGATCCCGTGGCGGAGGAGCGGCGCGCGAAGTGAGCCGCTAGCGCGGCTCCAGGATGACGACCGGGATTTCCCGGCCCTGGCTGCGCTTCTGGTAGGTGCGGTATCCGGGCCAGGCCTCTTCGGCCTTCGGCCAGAGCCGCTCGCGCTCCTCCGCGGTTGCCTCCCGCGCCCGCACCTGCAGCACCTCGCCGCCGACCTGCACGGTCGTATCCGGATTCCCTTTCAGGTTGTGAAACCAGGCCGGATTCTTCGGGAAGCCGCCTTTTGAGGCGATGAGGACGACGTTCTCGCCGTCGCGCACGTACAGCAGCGGCGCGGTCCGTTTGATCCCACTCTTCGCCCCGACGTGGTCGAGCAGGCACATGCTCCCGGGCACGCCCGGGATCCGCTCCCCGACCTTCCCGCCCGTCGCCCGGTAGGCGCGGGTATGGAGGCCGGCGACGTGCCGGAGGGCAGGCCAAATCCGGTCCGCAACCTCGAGGTAGAGGACCTTCGGCCTGCTCTCCGGCGCCGTGGAGCTCAGGTGTACATCCCCCCGAACATGCCGCCGGTGACGTTCAGCACCTGGCCGTGCACGTAGTTGGCGAGCGGCGAGGAGAGGAAGAGGACCGGGCCCGAGGCCTCCTCCGGGGTGGCGGGGCGACCCATCGGGATGATCGCCGAGGCCATCGCCCGCATCTGCTCGGGGATGCCGAGCTCGACCTTCTCACCGGTCGGGGTGGTCATCTCCTCGCCCTGCTCCTTGGCCTGGGTGAGGCGGGTTTCGACGAAGCCGAAGGCGACCGCGTTGACGTTGATCTTGAACTGGCCCCACTCCTTGGCCAGGGTCTTGGTCAGGCCGACGACGCCCATCTTCGCGGCCGAGTAGTTGACCTGGCCGGCGTTGCCCATCATCCCCGAGGTCGAGGAGACGTTGACGATCTTGCGGAAGACCTCTTTGCCCTCGTTGCGCTCTGCCTTCGCCGCCTCGCGCCAGCTCGGGGCGAGCGCCCGGGCGACCCGGAAGGGGACGATCGTGTGGATGTCCAGCATTGCCTGGAACTGCTCGTCGCTCATCTTGTGAGCGACCCCGTCCCAGGTGTAGCCGGCGTTGTTAACGCAGATGTCGACCGCGCCGAAGGCATCGTTGGCAGCCTTGACCAGCTCGTCGGCGGCGCCCTCCTTGGTTAGGTCGCCGGCGAAGACCGCGGTCTCGCCGTTGATCTCGCCGGCCGCCTGCTCGGCCACGTCGGCGTCGAGGTCGTTGATCAGCACCTTCGCGCCCTCGGCCACGAACATTTCCGCGGTGGCGCGTCCAATGCCGCGCGCCGATCCGGTGACGATCGCCGCTTTCCCGTCCAGAAGTCCCATTGCTCCGTCTCTCCTTCGCTCGATGAAAAGTCGGGCCGGGAGGCTATCGGGATTGGAAAGTTCCTGGTTGACCGGCCAGTCGGTCGCCTGTGCCCTCAGTTGAGGCGGGTGCCGCCGTCCTCGGTGATCGTCCAATGAGGGTTGTGGGCGATCTCCCACGGGTGGCCGTCGGGATCGATGAAGATGCCGCTGTACCCGCCCCAGAAGGTCTCGGCCGGCTCGCGTCCGATCGTCGCCCCGGCGGCACGGGCCTCCTCGATCACCTCGTCGACCTCGGCTGGGGATCCAAAGTTGAGCGCGAGCGTCGTCCCGCCCCAGCCGCCGGCGTCCTCGACGCAGCTGTCCTCCGCCAGCCGTGCTCGGTCCCAGAACGCGATCACCATGTCGCCGGCCTGAAAGAAGACGACGTCGTCCTCTGGGGCGGCGTTCGTCTTCCAGCCCAGGGCTTCATAGAAGGAGCGGGAGCGCTGGAGATCGGCGATGCCGAGGGTGATGAGGCTGACGCGCTGCTTCACGGGTGACACAAACGTAGCGCTGATTGAGGTACCCGCAGAGTCTCCGAAGTCTCCCGCCAATCCTTCTGTGGCCAATTCACGATGACACCGTGTCCAAAAAGCGGCAGAATCGGTACCGATGACAGTCCTCGTTGCCTACGCCTCCAAACGCGGTTCGACCGCCGAGATCGCTGAGACCGTGGCTGCGACGCTGCGCCGAGAAGGTCTCGGCGTCTGCCTCGAACGCTGCGAGGACGTGCGCAACCTCGACCGCTACGACGCCGTCGTGCTTGGAAGCGCTGTCTACATGAAGCGCTGGCAGGGAGACGCGCGCCACTTCCTCAAGAAGCACCGCAAGGCGCTGCGCCAGAAGCCGTTCTGGGTCTTCAGCTCCGGACCCGTAGGCGATCCAGCCAAAGACAACCCCGACTGGATCGAGCCCCCGAAGCTGGCGGAAAAGGTCGAGGACCTAGGGGGCAAGGGTCACGCGGTCTTCGGCGGCTGCTTGCCGGCGGAACCGAAGGGGATGATGGAGAAGGCGATGGTCGACGGCGTCCCCAGGGAGTACCGCGACCGCCGCGACTGGGGCGAGATCCGCGGTTGGACGAAGCAAATCGCCTCCGAACTCGTCGCTGTTCCCTCTTAGATCGGTTTTCCTTCCCATTTCCTCGGTAGTTCCGGCGTATAGGCGTCAAGTTGCCGATTTGTTAGCCGATACACATGTCTATGATGCCGCGGATGCCTTTGCCCCCCAGCCGTAGGTCGGCGGCCGGAGTGCTCGTGGCGATCGCCCTCGTGGCGGTTGCCCTCATGGCGCTGCCTGGCAGCGCCACCACCGCCGGCAAGATCGTCATCTACGGGTCCAATAAGGGATCGACCCTGACCTTGCACAAGAAGCACGGCAAGATCATCGTCCGCGGCAGGATGGCTCACCACCACCCGCGTGGCTGCCACTTCAGGCACGGCCACCGTGTCGCCGTCTGCAACCCGCGGCACAAACGCGTGATCGAAATCAAGATGGGGCGAAGGGGGGACCTCGTCCGGGTGAGCGAGAAGATGCCGATGCCCCTCGTCGTCTACCTAGGCGCCGGCTCTGACAAGTTCGTCGGCAACGCCGAGCGGGACATCTGTTTCCCGGGCGGCGCCCGCCGCAACCGCTGCGTCGGCCGGGGCAACAACGACGTCTGCATCACCGGCCCCCGCAACTCCGACTGCGTCGGCGGCGGCGGCAACGACTTCTGCCGCCACGGCACCGGCAGCGACGGCTGCTGGGGAGGCCGTGGCCGGGACATCTGCATCATGGGCCCAGGCCAGGACGGCTGCCACGGCGGCCCCGGCAACGACCGCCTCTACGGCGGCCCCCAACCCGACCAGCTATACGGCGGCCCCGGCTACGACTACTGCAACGGCCAAAGAGGCTGGGGCAGGTCGCACAACTGCAACGCCGGGCCGCGGCGTTGAGGACGATTTGGTCTGGGTCACACTGCTGAAGACCTGAGGCCAATAGAGCGGGATCGTTCCTGAGAGCGAGGCCATCCAGGTTGATTGATGTCATGGCTTCCTGATAGGACTTGAGCACTGAAGGTTTTCCAATCGGGAGCGGCTGTGTTCCGGCGAATCGAATTTTCAAACCTCAAGGCTTTTTCGGGGGATCATTCCGTCGATTTAGCTCCTCTTACTCTCATTTATGGGAGGAACTCGGCAGGAAAGAGCAGCCTTCTTCAGGCTCTGTTGCTCCTGAAGCAGACGATCGAGAGCAGTGATCCTGAACGCCCGGCGTTAGTTATACGAGGACCTCTTGCAGACCTTGGGAGTGTTCCCGGCATCATTTCCGGCCATGACACGGATTTGGAACTCAAGCTAGGAGCAGAAGTTGATGCAAAGGACCATTTCGGTCGGGCAACGAGCGAGATCTACGGGGTCAATCTCTCTTTCCAATGGGACCAAGAGGTCAGGTCGGTTCGGCAGACGGGCATCGATGTCTCACTTGATAACGGCCTCGTCGCTGCTTATACCCGACGTCGCGAACCGGCGAGTGCCCGAGTAGAGACGCCTTTTCAAATCGGCCGCAGAGACGCCCGCGAAACCTTTCTAAGGTGGATTCTGTCGGAGCTGGCGGCTCAACCTCGGTACAGGCTGCGCCCTGGGAGCGATGCCAGAGCCTTACTTGATGATATTGAGGATCTCGTGGATGTCTTCACTGAGCGAGCAATGCTCACTTCTGCTTCGTGGGGAATCCTGCCCCATGGACCCAGCTTTGTCCTGAAGGAACCAATCAGCCAAAAAGATGAGGGTTACAAGACTGTCTTAGGTGAATGCGAGGACTTGTGGTGGGACGTACTGTCGTCTCTGAGGTTTGAACTCGCTGGAGCGCTCGAGTCATTGATTTACCTTGGCCCGCTCCGTCGAGCACCCGAGCGATTTCATGTTTTGTCGGGAGCTCGCCGCCGAAGCGTCGGCAGGGAAGGTGAGTACACCGCCGAGATCCTGAACCAAAATCCTGCGCTCACTACGGAAGTGAACAAATGGCTGGGCCGCCTAGAGGTTCCGTATACCTTGACTGTCATCGGGGTCCAAGAATCCGAGGTGGCAAGCACTATTGGAGATGTTGTGGTTCTTGCTCTTACCGATACCCGAAGCGGCTTACAAGTGAGCCCCGGTGATGTCGGCTTTGGGATAAGCCAGTTGTTGCCAATAGTCGTTCAGGCAATAGGAGGAACTAACAGCACGATCTGCGTCGAGCAGCCGGAGATTCATGTACATCCACATCTTCAGGGCCACATCGCTGATTTGCTGATCGAGGCGGCGCTGAAAGGCCCGAAAAATCAACTGGTTGTTGAGACTCACAGCGAGCACATCATGCTCAGAATCCAAAGTCGTCTTAGGGCGAAGGAAATTAAGCCCGACGAAATTAAGGTGCTGTATATCGACACGGATGAAGACGGGCTAGCTCGAATTGTGCCTCTCTCGCTGGACGAGCACGGTGGCTTTATCGATGAGTGGCCTGAAGGTTTTTTCGAAGAGCGCTTCCACGAGATCTTCGGTTAACGGATGCTGGCAAGGGTTGCCCTCGATTCGAGTTCACTAGCTCTTCTTGAGCCAGAAGATCCTGCTGCGCAAGAGGCCCGCCATAAAGAGCTGTTGATGATGCTGCTGGCACATGGGAGCCTTCTTTTCGCCCATGACCAAGACCGGCAGGAGTTTCTTCGAGAGATTGAGCAGCTTCCAGAAGCGATTCGAATCCTCTGGACGACTGCGCTAGAACGGCTTCCATGGACGGTGGCGTCTCGACGTATTGAGTACAGTCTCGCGGCGGTTATTGATGGCCAACATGATCTAGCTACGAGTTGGAACGGAGATATCAATGTCGCCCTTGCAGAGCGGCTCCGTGCGAAAGGGCTAGGACTGCCGTCACATTGTGCGGCAATTTTGGACAGCTCAGGCATTGAACTCGTACGCATGGAGGGTATCCATGCGTCGCAGCGATTTACCCGCCTCCTTGAACTTGCACAGCAGGCAATACGAAAAGGTGAAGATAGGGAGGCTGTGTGGCGGGAGCGTTTAGGTCCGGTCGCGCAGCAAAGTCGAAGCGCAACCATCGTTGATCGATATGTCATGCATAGACATAGGGCGAGATCGCAGGGCGGGGAAGAGAGCGGACTTGCGTGGCTGCTGTCTCGTCTAGGAGAGAGTGGAGTACGACACGTTCACCTGTTTTGTAGAAGCAATCGGAAGGCTGAGGCATTCCGCGAACTCTTCGGACTTAGAGGTGTCTTGGCGCATACCCCTGCAAGCCTCTCAGTAACGTTTGTGCCGGATCGAGTGTTTCAAAGTGCCTCACATTCAAGGCACATTCGATTTGACTACTGGGTGTTCAGTCTCGATAAAGGTATCGACCTCTTCGCAGACCAGCTGATGGGCCAGGAGTCGCCCTCCCAATTTGGTGATATTCAGGCAGCTCGATCCCGTGAGCGAGATCTTGAGCACCAAGCGCCTCCCGAGAATGTTCGGCTGCGGGTCTGGCCAGCCTAGTTCTACAACCCCATCGTCTTGCCGATGATCTCTTTCATGATCTCGTCGGTGCCGCCGCCGATCGGGCCTAGGCGGGCGTCGCGGACGGCTCGCTCGATGCCGTACTCGCGCATGTAGCCGTAGCCGCCGTGGATCTGGAGGGACTGGTCGGCGATTTCCAGGAGAGCTCTTTGGGTCAGGAGCTTCGCCATCGAGACCTCTTGGATGCAGTCCTGGCCTTCGTGGAAAAGTCGGAGGCCGTTGTAGGTGAGGGCGCGGGAGGTCTCGGCGAGGGTCGCCATCTCGGCGACCTGGTGGCGGATCGCCTGGAACTTGCCGATCGGGCGGCCGAACGCTTCTCGCTCGCCGGCGTAGGCGACCGTGACCTCGATCAGGCGCTGCATTGCGCCGACGGCGCCGATCGCCATCAATAGGCGCTCCCAGGCGAAGTTGGCCATGATCAGCTTGAAGCCGCCGTTCTCCTCTCCCAGCAGGTTCTCGGCCGGGACCTCGACGTCGGTGAAGGAGATTTCTCCCGTGTCAGAGGAGTGCCAGCCCATCTTCTCCAGCTTGCGGCTGACCTCGTAGCCGGGCATCTCGCGCTCGAGGACGAGGAAGGAGATCCCGCCGTGGCCGCCCTCCTCGCTGGTCTTGCAGGCGCAGACGAGGAAGTCGGCGCGGACGCCGTTGGTGATGAAGGTCTTGGCGCCGTTGACGACGTAGGTGTCGCCGTGGCGCTTCGCGGTGGTGGTCAGGGAGGCGACGTCGGAGCCGGCGCCGGGCTCGGTGATCCCGAGGGCGCCGATCTTCTCGCCGGCGATCCCGGCGGGCAGCCAGCGCTGCTTCTGCTCCTCAGTCCCGAACTTGAAGATCGGCGGCATCGCGATCGAGGTGTGGGCGTTGAGGCCGGCGGCGACGCCGCCGGAGCCGCCGGAGCGAGCGAGCTCCTCGACCCAGACCGCGTCGTGGAGGTGGGTGCCGCCCTGGCCGCCCAGCTCCTCGGGGAACTTGAGGCCGAGGAAGCCGAGCTCGGCGCAGCGGGAGTAGAGCTCACGCGGGAATTCGCGCGCCGCCTCCCACTCGTCGACGTGCGGCGCGATCTCCTTGGAGACGAAGCGGGAAACGGTCTGCCGCAGCTCCTCGTGCTCCTCCCCGAAGGGAGGGAGGATGGCGCGGGCGCCGGTGTCCTTGACGACAGTCATGACACAGAAATGGTGCTATTTTGTTGCAGACAATTAATTTCAAACATGAGAATTTTCGGCTAGCGTGGAGGCATGAGGCGACGGATGTGGACTGACGAGAGATTGAAGGACAGGTTCGACAACGTCGACAGGTCCTTGGAGCGGATGGATCGGGACATTCGAGACTTACGGGCTCTGATGATCCAGCTCTGGGGCTCGACGATCATCGGTTCCCTCGGTGTCATCGCCACCCTGGTAGTAACGCGCTGACCTACAGCCCGTAACTCCGCCCGATCACGTCGAGCATTACCTCGTCGGTGCCGGCGCCGATGCGGTTGAGGCGGACGTCGCGGTAGGCGCGCTCGATCTCGTACTCCTTCATGTAGCCGTAGCCGCCGAGGATCTGAATGCACTCGTCGGCGACCTCGCAGCCGACGCGCGAGGCGAAGAGCTTGGCCATCGTGATCTCCCGCACCGGGTACTCGCCGTTGCCGAAGCGCCAGGCGGTCGCGTAGGTGAACTGCTTCGCGGCCTCGGTCTTGGTCGCCATCTCGGCGAACTTGTGGCGGATCGCCTGGAACTTGCCGATCGAGCGGCCAAAGGCTTCCCGCTCCTTCGCGTACTCGAGGGTCTTCTCGATCATCCGTTCGCAACCGGCGTGGGAGCCGGCGGCGGCGACCAGCCGCTCGCCCTGGAGCTCCCAGGCGATGTGGTAGAAGCCTTTGCCGACCTCGCCGAGGACGGCGTCGGCGGGGACGCGGACGTCTTCGAAGGCAAGTTCGCCGGTGTCCGAAGCGTGCATCCCCATCTTCTCCAGCTCGGCGGAGACGGTGAAGCCGGGGACCTTCTCGCCGTTCTCGTCGCGCAGGTCGACGACGAAGAGCGTGATGCCGGCGTGGCGCTCGCTCGGATCGGTCTTGCAGACGAGGACGATGAAGTCGGCCCGCGGCCCGTTGGTGATGAAGGTCTTGGAGCCGTTGATCACGTATTCGTCGCCGTCGAGGATCGCGGTGGTGCGGATCCCGGCGACGTCGGAGCCGGCACCCGGCTCGGTGATCCCGAGGGCGCCGATCTTCTCGCCCTTCAGGCCCGGTTCGAGGTACTTGCGCTTCTGCTCCTCGGTGCCGAGCAGGTGGACGGGGGGGAGGACCATGTCGGTCTGGACCGCGAAGCCCATGTTGGTGCCGCCGGAGCCGGAGTAGCTCATGCACTCGGCGCGGACCAGCGAGTAGAAGTAGTCGCCGCCCTGGCCGCCGTACTCCTCTGGGAAGCAGAGGCCGAGGAAGCCGAGCTCGCCGGCGCGCTTCATCTTCTCGCTCGGCCAGTAGGTGTCCTCCCATTCGTTGCGGTGAGGCCACATCTCCCTTTTCACCCACGACTCCATCGACTCGCGCAGGTCTTCGTGCTCCTGGCTGAAGATGAAGTGCTTGCGCCCTGCTGCGTGGTCGGGCTTGATGACGCTGGAGCCGTCGGTTGCGGTCGCCACTGTCTCTCTCCTCTGGTTCGTTCCCTCGAGCGAAGTGGACAGTAGCACTTCCTACTTTCAGCTTGCTATGGTCCCGGCGGATGCCCCAAGGAGAGAGTCAGTGGAGCGGCGAAAAGGTCGCCTACGAGGTGGCCGACGGCGTCGCAACGGTGACGCTGAACGACCCGGAGAAGCGCAACATGCTCTCCGGCCAGATGCTGAGCGAGCTGGTCGAGGCGATGAAGCTCGCCAAAGCCTCCGAGGAGGTGCGCGCCGTCGTCCTCACCGGCTCCGGCGAGAAGGTCTTCTGCGCCGGCGCCGATCTCGGGGGGTTCGCCGCCGACGTGCCGCTCGTCGCCAAACACTTCGCCACTGACCTCTTCCTCAAGTTCTTCCGGCTGATGCCGCGGCTCGGCAAGCCCTCGCTCTGCGCCGCCAATGGCCACGTCCTCGCCGGCGGCATGGGCCTGGCCCTCTCCTGCGACCTGGTGATCGCCAAGGAGGGAGCGACCTTCGGCACGCCCGAGATCAACGTCGGCGCCTTCCCCTACATGATCATGTCGATCATCTACCGCAACGTCCCGCGGAAGAAGGTCAACGAGATGATGCTGCTGGGGGAGCGGCTCTCCGCCGAGCAGGCAGTCGAGTACGGGCTCGCCAACAAGGTCGTCCCGGCCGCAGAGTTCGAGACGGCGGTCTCCGAGTGGGCGACCAAGCTCGCCTCAAAAAGCCCGGTGTTGATGCGGCTCGGCCACGACGCGATGTACCGCCAGCAGGACATGGCTCTCGACGACGCGCTCGAGTTCCTGCGCTCCCAGCTCTCCCTCACCTTCACGACCGAGGACATCGTCGAGGGCGTCACCGCCTTCTTCGAGAAACGCGACCCGCAGTGGAAAGGACGCTGAGCTGATGGCGACCGAGGAGAACTCCACCAACTTGCTCCCCGGCACGGCGCCGCTGGCCGACCTGACTGCGCAACTCCACGAGCGGCGGGCCAAGGCGAAGCTCGGCGGCGGCGAGAAGAAGATCGCCAAGCAGCACGACCGCGGCAAGCTGACCGCCCGCGAGCGGATCGACCTCCTCGTCGACGAGGGCACCTTCGTCGAGATGGGGATCCACGGCCGGCCGCACTTCGCCCAGCGGGCAATGGACGGCGTCGACGCGCCGGCCGACGGGGTCGTCACCGGCTGGGGCGACGTCGACGGCCGCGCCACCTGCATCGCCGCCTACGACTTCACGGTGATGGCCGGCTCGATGGGGATGACCGGCGAGCTCAAGGTCACCCGCCTGCGGGAGATGGCGCTGCAAAAGCGGATGCCGTTCATCTGGCTGCTCGACTCCGCCGGCGCCCGTATCCAGGAGGCGGCGGGGTCGCTCTTCGCCGGCTCGGGATTCCTCTTCCGCGAGGAGGTTGAAATGTCGGGTGTAATCCCAATGGTCGCGGCGATGATGGGACCCTGCGCCGCCGGCACCGCCTACATCCCGGCGCTCTCTGACTTCGTCCCGATGGTCTCCGGCCAGGGCGCGATGGCGCTCGCCGGTCCGCACCTGACCAAAGCGGTGACCGGCGAGGAGATCTCGATGGAGGACCTCGGCGGCGCCAAGGTCCACTGCCGCAAATCCGGCGTCGGGGACCTCGAGGTCGCCGACGACGAGGAGTGCATCGCTGCCGTCCGCAAGTACCTCTCCTACTTCCCGGGCAACTGCGACGAGCGGCCGCCGGTGGTCGACGTCTCAGACCCGATCGAGCGCGCTTCGGAGAAGCTGATGGAGATCGTCCCCGAGTCGCCGCGGCAGCCCTACGACATGTACGACGTGATCCGGGAGATCGTCGACGACGGCGACTGGTTCGACCTGAAGCCGAAGTTCGCCAAGAACGTGATCACCTGCTTCGCCCGTTTCGGCGGCCAGCCGGCCGGAATCGTCGCCAACCAGCCCAAGCAGCTGGCCGGGACGCTCGACAACGACTCCGCCGACAAGGCCGCCCGCTTCATCAACCTCTGCGACGCCTTCAACATCCCGCTCGTCTTCCTCCAGGACGTCCCCGGCTTCATGGTCGGCTCGAAAGTCGAGCACGCGGGGATCATCCGCCACGGGGCGAAGATGCTCTACGCGGTCAGCCGCGCCACCGTCCCGAAGGTGACCGTAGTCGTCCGCAAGGCCTACGGCGCCGGCTACTACGTGATGTGCGGCAAGGCCTACGAGCCCGACCTGATCGTCGCCTGGCCCGGGGCCGAGATCTCGGTGATGGGAGCCGAGGGCGCGGTCGAAATCATCGGCCGCTCGATGATCGAGGCCTCCGACGACCCGGAGGGCACCCGCGAGACGATGCTGAACGCGGTCCGCCAGCAGATCGACCCCTACATCGCCGCCGGCAACGCCGTCATCGACGACATCATCGACCCGCGGGAGACGCGGCCGACGATCGCCAAAGCGCTGAAGATGGCTCGCAACAAGCGCGTCGAGAAGCCGAAGAAACGACACGGCGTCATGCCGGTCTAGGAGAGGAAGCGATGAGCTCTTTCGACGACCCGGTGATCATCAGCTGCTCGATCAGCGGCGTGATCGCCAACCGCGACCAGTGCCCGGCGATCCCGTATACGCCGGAGGAGTACGCGGCGGAGGCGCGGCGCGCCGTTGACGAGGGCGCCTCGCAGATCCACATCCACGCCCGCAAACCGGACGGCACGCCTTCGTACGAGGTAGAGGACTTCAAGGCGATCACCGAGGCGATCCTGGCCGAGGTCGGCGACGTCATCGTCAACTACTCGACCGGGGCGATCGGGATCCCGATCGAGAAGAGGATCGAGTACCTGCGCGCCTGCCGTCCTGACGTCGCCGCGCTCAACATGAGCTCGATGAACTACGCGAAGTACTCGCGCCGGCGCAAGGACTTCGTCTTCAAGGCCGTCTTCGAGAACAGCTTCGACACGATCATCGAGTTCCTGACCGCGATGAAAGAGCTGGGGATCAAGCCCGAGCACGAGTGCTTCGATTCCGGCCACGTTGCCAACCTCGACCCGCTCGTCGACATGGGCCTGTTGGAGCCGCCGCTGCAGATCTCGCTGGTGATGGGGGTGACCGGCGGCATCCGCCCGACCCCGCGCAACGTCACCCTGATGTCCGACCAGATCCCCGGCGGACCGGAGGGGCCGAACCAGTGGCAGGTGATCGGGATCTCGCGCGACCAGTGGAAGCTGCTCGCCTCCTCGCTGATCCTCGGCGGCAATGTCCGCGCCGGGGTCGAGGACAACCTCTACCTGCCGAACGGCGAGATGTGCAAGTCCAACGGCGAGCTGATCGCGAAAGCGCGGCAGATGGCCGAAGACATCGGCCGGCGCCCTGCCAGCGTCGCCGAGGCGCGCGAGTTGCTCGGCGTGCCGGCGCGCCAGCGTGACGATGAGCGCTCTCCCGCTTAGCGACGTCCGGGTCCTCGACCTCACCCGCCTGCTGCCGGGTGGCTTCTGCTCGCTGCTGCTCGCCGACCTCGGCGCCGAGGTACTGAAGGTCGAGGACACCGGCATGGGCGACTACATCCGCTGGGCGCCCCCGTACTACGGCTCTGAGGAGCAACAGGCGCTCGGCACCCGCTCCTCGCTCTACCTCTCGCTCAACCGCGGCAAGCGCTCGGTCCGACTCGACCTGAAGAGCGAGCGGGGGAGGGAGGCGCTGCTGCGGTTGATCGCCGAGCACGACGTCGTCCTCGACGGCTTCCGCCCCGGCGTCCTCGACAAGCTCGGCGTCGGCTACGAGCGGATGCGGGAGGCAAACCCGCGGGTCGTCTACTGCGCAATTACCGGCTACGGGCAGGACGGTCCCTACGCGCAGCGCGCCGGCCACGACATGAATTACCTCGGGCTGGTCGGACTACTCGGCCTGACCGGCGCCAAAGACGGCCCGCCCGTCCAGTCCGCGGGCCAGATCGCCGACCTCGGCGGCGGCGCCCTGATGGCTGCCTTCGGGGTGATGGCGGCCCTGCACGAGCGCGAGCGCTCCGGCGAGGGGCAGATGGTCGACGTCTCGATGGCCGACGGCGCCCTCTCCTGGCTGGCGATGGTCGCCGGCCGCTACTTCTGCGA
>Ga0066658_10000098_pt1 | contig 28867 bp, 23 predicted proteins | sample GraSoiAngelo_107_FD_75174 | JGI IMG/M metagenome (GOLD analysis project Ga0066658, IMG submission 75174) | Grasslands soil microbial communities from the Angelo Coastal Reserve, California, USA - 14_0903_09_30cm | ecosystem: Environmental > Terrestrial > Soil > Grasslands | place: USA...
AATATAGAACAACGTCACCTGCAGTGTATCCGTCCGCTAGGATTACCTTGGAATGATCAGAGTTGACGCCAATACACCTGTTGCCGTAAAGGCTTCTCCCGAGAGAGGTTACAGTACCGGTTGTCAAGTCAACCCGCAAACATTCTGTCTCAGGGTTCTTTCTGTCATCTCGATCGAAATATGCAATATTCTTCTCGATATCGCAATCAACGCAGGCCAGCTTCTCGTCTTGATACCTATCACCCAGACTCTTTTCGGGAATGCCTCCTTCAACCGGAATCAGCATCGGCTGGTAATTCTCGTTCCCAAGCTTGTCCATCATCACCAAGACTTTTCCGAGCCCGGGCAGAACATGGAAATTGTGCCCATCCATCAGATGCGGATTCACCAAAGCCTCGCCCCCGGGAAGGAGTGGTTGAGGAATACTTCCGTTCTTGGCCATGGAGTAGAGGCTTAGAACTCCGCTGAAATCGGACAGAAAGAACACCTTACTCCCGACGATCTTCGGGGCGAGCAACAAGCGAGCGGAAAGAAGAGATTCTATCGGAAAACGCGGCTTCGCCGATGCCCTAACCAGGGTTTCGGTGACTGTCAAAACTAGATCGCTGAATTCGGAGATAGCCTAGACTATCAAGCTTTTCGAAGAGAGCTCCTCCAAGCCTAGGACCGAGGAAAAACGTAGGATAGGGAGGCCGCGGTTTCAGCTATTCACCGGCCAGAAATCCCATAAGATGACTGTCGACGAATTTTTGGGGTTCTGTCGAGTCCTCGGTTGTTCGAGGACTAGACTTGCTCATCGACCCTGGGGATTACCGTCGTCGGGTTCCCCTTAGTTGCTTCACCTGAGAGCAGTTACGCCTCAGAGACACATTGTCTCGTCTCGGCAGGGAACGGTCGAACCTCATCCCAACGTGACGGGCTCATACGACGACCGCTAACCTATACTGAGTAATTTCTCAAACATAACTGTTAGAGAGGACTGAAGCTACCACTACTTACTAACAACCGAAGAGTTGACATTGCCAGGCATAGGAAACCGTTTTTCCTCTAAACGTAAGGGTTGAACAACTTAGTTGCGATCCATCCAGAGTTAGCGACCAGTAGAGGCAAAGCTTCCCGCAGGAAAACTTGTTCTCCGGGAACGTTTAAAATGCCGCAGTGACGCCGAACCCAGTAGGCAATCTGAAGGATCATTATGAGCAAGGAACTCAAGAAAATCCCTGAGGTCAAGGTCTTCGGCATGTGGCCTACCGCAGGCATCGAAGCGGAGGACCCTGGACTGAAGCGGTACATCTCGGCTCGCCCCATTCTCCTTCCTCACACCAGCGGTCGACACGAACACCAACGTTTTCGAAAATCGACAATCAACGTCGTGGAACGATTGATCGATGATATGATGCGACCCGGAATCGCCGGGGGTGGCAAGGCTCGTGCGATTAGCATCGTGCGCAACGCGTTCGAGTTGATCAGTATTAAGACCCGCAAGAATCCGTTCGAAATCCTCGTCCGCGCAATACAGAATGCAGCGCCTGCAGAAGACGTGACGAGAATCGCGTATGGTGGTATCGTCTACCCGATATCAATAGACATAGCACCTCAGCGAAGAGTCGACATAGCTCTGCGACATATCACCCAGGGTGCCAGAGCGGCCTCGCACAACAATCCTAGAAGCGTTGATGAATGCCTTGCTGACGAGCTGATACTTGCCGCGGCAAGAGACCCCAAGAGCGCTTCTGTACGCAAGCGAGACGAAATAGAGAGAATTGCGTTATCCTCTCGCTAAAGCCGATCTCTTTCCAATCGGCTCTCGCCGGAACTTCTCCATCTCTGAAAGACAAGGAATCCCCCACCGATCGCAAAACCGACCAGCGTAGCCGCGAGATATCCATTCAGCAGATAACCAATCGGCCAGGCATTCTTTTCAATCCACTCTTGCATGTAGGCGTTAGACTGAAACTCCCCAGAAACGACAGACAGCAATAGGGCAATGACAACAAACTGCACGAAGGCAAACAGAACGGCCGAGTCAATTCTTCGCGTTTTCTTGTTTCTTCTCAATTCCCAATTCTCGTTCCCTTCCTGGGTATGAAGAGTGGAAAAATAACTTACGCCTGGCTATCCCATCTTTATACCCCGCCACCACCGGCCCACTGCAAATTGTCAGATACAGAGAAAGAACTCGTTGGAAGTTCATCGCTGAGCTCTCAGATAGAGAGGGCCGGAACGCTTCTGCAGAACGGAGCACTCGATCAGATCGAAGGCTATAGGACCAGGTTCGAAGCCGTGGAGGGCTTGTATGAACGGTTCTTCGAGAACATCATCCGATCAGACTTCAATCAGGTTTCAGCCTACGACACTGCAAAGAAGTTCTTCGGAACAGACACCGTGTCCTTCGCAGCAGTAGATGGCACCGAATACTCGCGTCCCCTCTTCGACCTGGTGGTCTTCCTGGGAGGATCTTACGCATCACGTGGAAAAATCAAGTTCTCCGCAGCTCTCCCTCCGGTTGTTGATTATGAGGAACACTTCCTCAAGAGCGGACGGGCGCTCTCCAGTTGTGTCCCAGTATATGTAAACGAGGTTCCGGAAATAGACCAGAGCTTCCTTCATCCCGGAGAGAGCACAGAGATGTCGCTTGCAAAGCCGCTCACGGATGAGGCAATTGCGAACAACTCCACTATACCAATGTGGATCATGACCTTCTCCGAATACTACCTCGCCTACAAACTGGCAACAGAACCGGGCGGACCGAGAATTATCTTCTTGGACAGAAGCCTAGCAAGCAGTCTCGCCAGTCTCATCTACGATACTTCAAAACGAAAGCTCTGGAAGACCAACGGCGCTCTCCACGGACTCGATATCGGGGGGATTCCGGTGGACATCAACGATCTGGCCTACGGACGCCATCACATCGATAACCCCTCCCTTGACCTCCCTGCGCCCCGCGGGGACTATTTGCGTTACAGATGCTGGCTAGCCCTTGAGCGCCACGGTCCACAGTCCCTTGATTCGTTATGCACAATCTTGGGAATCAGTGAACAAGACAGGCGAAGACGAGTAGATCGAATACTTCGAAAGTCAAGACTCGAAGGCTTCCTTGAAGAACTGCTCGGGACCTACGGGCTGAAGAAACGATACCTAGGCACGTGGACCCGGATCAAGACTCTCATCGACACGATCGGGCGTCGAATGTTTGAGGAGAAACCAAAACAGAATCCCATGAGGGTATGGAAGAACAATGACTGGCACTGGCTCACGACACAGGATCTCGCGTTCCTCACCCTCTTCACCCTCAACCTCTTGGTCGAAGAATGCTGGCGCAAGCAAATTCTTCTAGTAGGACTCACTAAAGACACGGCTGCCCGAGACCTGAAGAATCATGTTCTTCCAGTTCTCTCTTCTAACAAGATCTGGTCCACAGACATCACTCAACAAGACCTGAGCCGGATACCGAACACCGACCGGATGATGCTTCAGACCCTAAGCGTATTCAACCATGAATCTATGAAGGTCCCATGGTCACTCACAGAATACGACTCTTCCTTCCTCATGATCGTGCCCGATTTCAAAAAACAGATAGGATTTGTTAGTGGAGCTATCCGGAACAAAATAACGCCGGAGAGGCTGTTTCTCAAATCGTACATTCAACTGTCCCAGACCGATATCGACCCCCAGCTTCGTAGCAATGTTCTGCTTCTAGACAGACTATCATACGCTAACTTTGACTATCGTCCTGACTCAACCCTCTCGTTCAAACACTCGTACGGCAACGCCGAAGAGACAGTTAGACCCATAGTTTTCCGGGACAGGACCGTTCCGAATCCCATCCAGGATCTTGTCATGCAAACTCTTTGCGCGATGACGAGTAACAGTATTCCCGAGCTCTTCGGCCACAACAAGCCCCTCTTTATCGCGGACAAGGTTGCCAAGTGGCATAACGAGGAGATGAGGCGGATCATCGATACCACGGGCAAATGGCTTATGAACAATCCCAGCCTCCGACACTTTGTCTTCTACATGAGCACGTTCAGGGAGAGGAGAAGCGAGATTGAAGGTAGTCGAAGAGGCAGCTTCTAGGTACTTCACCGATTTCGACGGGCGCTTCAAGGCCCGCCTTAGTCATGTAACACCGGCATTCATGCCTGTAGCGACCCACGAGCTAACCGGTACCTCCTCACGCTACGAGTGTCGGATCAAGGTCGAATACGACAAAGACATCATGAGTCTCGTCGAGGAAGGAATGCTCGTTGCGGTACGCAATTTCAAATCGACCCAGAAACAACAACGATATTCCCTGATGGTGATAAGCCGGATTTGGCCGGAACACTACGGGCTCAAAGGACTCTCTGAACACAGCTACTATCCGATGCAGTTCGAGATAATCCAGCAATCAGTCCGTGACTGGGACACAAGCGACAAGTCAACCATGATGGTGCAGATCAGTGCTATACCCATCAACTATGACTTGCTCATTGACGGTGATGGCGAACCGAAGTACGAGAAGGGATTCTCGTATCCAGTTATCGCTGCTGAAGCCAACATTCTAAACCGCGATATGATCAGCCACATGTACAACAAGCGAATCCTCGACAAGATCGACTACAAAGCAAAAACCACAACAAGCGATGCTTACAAGGACCCGCGTATCGGAACAATCCAGATGTTCGAGTCCATGGAAGAAAAAATCCCAATCTATCTAGATTTCGAGTCCATGGTCCGTTACCACTTCGGAATCTTCGCCTTCACCGGTGCGGGAAAATCAAACCTTCTAGCAAACACTCTAAGGAGGATTCTCCTCCACGCTCCCGAAATCAAGGTAGTCGTGTTCGATATCTCCAGCGAATATCCATTCCTCTTGATGGACCTATTCGCTGACGAGAAGATTCCCTCGAAGATTATCCTGGAGAATCCTGTTGCCTCTGCGGACCAATTCTATGTCAGCGTTGTCAAGCCTCGGGATTACGAAAACGATGACAGGGTCCGGAAGGTCTTTGCGAGGATTTTCAGCCAGAAGAAGATCAGCTACTACCTCAAACCCGAATCCAAGATCCCAACCTACGGGGATATTCTTGACGAACTTACCAAGATGCGGGGAGACAATCTAGAGAAACCGCACTACATCAACGCGCTGGATCGTGTACGACAGTTTGTCAGCGATTACAAGCACGAGAACGAAAAGACTGATTCAACCTTCGTGAGCGAAGAATTTCTGATCGGGCTCGACCAAGCTGGACAGAGCGCCGTTAAGGAGTTCAGCATATCCGACCGGAGTGGAGTGTACTCGTGGGCGACGTCTCGTCTGGCGTTAACTGAGAACATCAAACGAGCTGACAAAGAGAAGAAGAGCGCAGGCGGACTCGATATCGAGGGCATCCGGGACCTCGTCGAGAAAGAGTCCCGGCTGACCTGCATATCTATATCGGACCCTGTTGCGATCAAAGAGCTCGTCATTCATCTAGCGCGTGAGTTCCTGCAGCGGCGGAAGCGGTCTTTCAAGGTCAAACCTTACGTGCTATTCGTCTTCGATGAAGCTCAAGAATTCGTTCCGGACCTTTCTGGCTCCGGCGGAATTGACAAGGACTGCTCAAGGAGCGTCGAAACGTTGCTCCGGCAGGGCAGAAAATATGGTCTTGGAGGGTGCCTTGCGACCCAGAGAATCGCTTATCTCAACACGAACGCGCTTCAACAGTTGCACACGTATTTTGTGGGAACTCTGCCTCGACCATATGATCGGACAGTCGTGAGTGATACTTTCACCATTGACAAGCAGATCCTGGAGAAGACTCTTGAGTTTGCGCCTGGGGAGTGGCTTCTCTCCAGTTTCATCGCTACTGGGATGGAGAACGTTCCGATCTTCATAAGAGCAGATAATGCTGAAACCGAGGTTGAAAGGACACTGGATAAGTTGGCATGAGTAGCTCGATCTGAGTTTTGAGCTCTACTGGGAAGGTGCTCTTCGAAAGATCTTGTCCCTGATTGTCTCACGGAAAGCAGAGAAGACAACAATTTTCTTGCGTTGCACGACAACCTCCGCAACTGCCAGAATTAGAAAGATGATTCCCACGACCAATCTAGTCTCGACGATTGCTGTCGAGACCCCCCAGAGGACGAAGAGAATTGTTGCGTTCGAAACGTCGTATTCAAGGTCAAGAAGGGCCGCGCAAGCATATAGCGATTGAGCCATTGTCAGGAAAATCTCGACATCATGTTGGCCGATTGGAATCGTCCCGGTCAAGCTACCTGAACTAATCACGAATACTATTGGGATAAGTGCCACTAAGGCTGTCAATTCGTTGACTGATGAGGACATGAAGTTGAGAAGTGCTGTCGGAGCTAATCGTATCGTCCGTGCCCAGTTGAAAGCGGAGACCTTCTCGGGAAATTCTGAGAGTACTGGCGCTATCCACTGGATGGAGAAGAACACCGCTCCGGATCCCAAGAGGGGGACTAGGAGGGAGACGGCGATGGTTCTGATCGACTCGACGAAGGCGTCGGTTACGAAGACGAAGGTGAGGGCTGCAAAGACGAACAGGCCGATAATCGCGGCAAGCCTTCGTGCAAGGGGCTTTACCTCCATGAGTGCTCGAGGCGGCCCTTCGAGAACTTCGTCCGCCTCGTTCTTGTCCTTTGGCAGTCGGAAGAGGAGCCACATGTATCCGACAAAAGTTGCGCCAAGAATCAACGAGTCGAGGAGCGACATCTCGCCCCGTATGATAACGAACACGTAGTATAGTGACGAGCCAATCATGAACACAAGCTCGACACTCTGCTCCCTCCGGAGCGCTATCCTTGTGGGACCAGTTTGTCCGTTTCGTCGTTTCTGAATCAATACGGTGAATAGAATCAGCGGCCACCCTAGTCCGGTTAGTAGTCTGTTGGCTCCCGTGAAGTTTGCAATCACGTTTGGTATCCAGCAGTCAACCGTACAGCCTAGGGGGTCTTTGCCTGCCTTCCAGGCGATCGTTCCCTCAACGAAATATTCTGGAATGGTCTGAACGATCGCGACGAGCGCGAGTGCGAGCCCTTTGCTGATAGAGAATTCTGAGGCTTCGGCAGCCCAAGCGATAAGGAGCGATGCGGCAATGACAGCTCCGAAGGTGAAGAAGGCCACCGTGTAGTTGGGTTGGCGAAGAACCAACACTACAAAGATCGAGATTGTTGCCCAGGCAATGAGGAGTGAGTATTCTGCGAGAATCTTGCGGCGCACTATTCAGCCCCCTTGGAAACGGATGCGTTCGCCGGAAGCATTGCCTCTCGGTTCGCTCAACAGGCGAGCCTTGGTTGAATACTCTTCCTCTAAAGGCCGATCTCGGGTCACTGTGAGTTGTGTCAGGTAGAGGCTCTAGTGGTGGTCTTCCTTTTTCTCAGCGTGGTCCATGGATATTGCGTAGGAGAGGACCAGGAAGGGGTCGAATGAGGGATTCTGGACCTCGATACAGTAGGAGTCGCGCACGCTAACCCACTTCTTATGAATCTGCGCGATCCGAGACCCGTCTGGAGATTGGACGCTGTAATCATGCTCAAGGATCTTTCCGTGGACCTTTGCTATCTCCTGCCCTGAAGCGTTTTCCATCCACCATTGGGATCCGATCAACTGGAGGATTTTCTTCTTGATGACGGCCTGTAGCTGAGCTTGGGGGTTGTAGATCTCGAACGTGGGTCGAATGGTGAGGACCTTGCCGTGGATCTCGCCCAGGCGCGATCCGTCTGTTCCCTCGAACCAGAACTTGGGCCCGAAGCTCACGAGTTGTTGTTTGACGTAGGCGAGGAGGTTTCCGGTTGTGTTCTTGATTGCGAAAGTGTCTCGGATCGCTAGGATTTTCTGGTCGACTATATAGTTGGTTTCTCTGAACGGAGTGTTCCATCCTGCTGGTTGGCTCATAGCGGGCTGGGCTGTGTCCTGAAAGGTTACCGGGGTTCCGCAGTGGCCGCAGAAACGGCTGCCCGGGACGAGTGATTGGCCGCATGATCTGCAGACCGGATTCGGCATCAAAGTAAATCAGGCCTCACGAGCTTTGTGGCATCTAAAATATAGTTGTGTCCCTTAAACAGCCTTGGAGTCGTGGTAGCGGAGAATTTGTCATGTCACGACAAAGGGCGACAATTTCTCTTGGGACTAAGGCAAAGAATAGCTGGGAGTCTAGCGCACGGGAGGACGGTACTTGAAGGCGTCCGTTCTTTGCTTGTCTTGGTCTCTCTCAGCAGCCTGCTCCGCCCTCTGCCTCTCGACCTTGCGCTCTCTCTCTATTGGGATAAGCTCGTTCATCTTTTCGACAAGCCTCTCAGCCTCAGGGGGCTCCAATGGAATGTGAATATCTTTGCGATGAGGAATTCTGATATTCACTTTGCCTGAAGGTTCCACGGTTACCTTTTCGATTTCCCAAAGATGCACGTCTAGAGGGATGATTGTCTGAAACATCCAGCCCAGCGTATCCCGCAAGGCAGGCCGAGCCTCGCAGAGCTTCTCAAGCTCCCTCAGTGATCCGTCCTTCAAGTCAACTTTCAGCATGTCAGATTGAAGCTTAACTTGGAAGTGAGGCTTGTCAAGCAAGAACACGGCAGGCTTTTCCGGCAAACCAGAACCCTTAGTTCTAGCGGACGAGACAGTTCGTATTTATTCTTATCAACTGGTATTTCCCAGTGGTATAAGATGCGCCACACTCGCCCAAGCCAAAGGGGGAAGGTGTGGACTTGGATTAGGCCTTGAAGTGCCCGATTTCTTTGCCACACGTAGGATTCTCGCATTTGTGTCGTGACCTTTCGTAGGATCATCTGCTTGTCCCTAATACCAAGAGTACGTTTGGCGGGTTTGTCGTCGTCCCAGAGTCCTGTCATTATTCATCGATCTCGGCCGTCTTTGCCATTTTGCAGAATCGCCGGCTCTATTCAAATCGACGGACTGTATCTGGAATCTCTCAACTCAGGGGACGTGACTTCCTACCTTTCGATTGCGGCTTTCCCGCTGAGCGAGCACTTTGGAGACGACGTGAAGCCGGATATGTACGCTACTGAAAATTCGTAGACGCCGTGAAATTGACCGAGGACCAAAGGTGACGTGGACCCGAAACGCCCTTCCTTAGGGTTCTATGGAAGTCAAGCCGAGCTGCAACTCTTCCTGCTGGTGCGAAGTCATCTGCCCGATCGAGGAGATAGTCGACCATTCGTTACGGGTTGAGAGGCCGATCCTCTCAAACCCCTTCTTTCTCTGAGAGGTTGTGATTTTTTCTAATTCAGGGGGCGAGACGTTGCGAAAGGGCTCGCTCTGGTAGATGGTGGATTGGCCGATTAGGTAGAGGGATCGCAAGATCATAGCCGTCCTATGTTAGGGAAGGGTGGGAAAGTTGAGGCGATACCGCCGTTCTCCGGCCATCCGGGAAGCGCTTGGGTGACTACATTAGCCGAAAGTGTAGTCACCTTCTCAGTGTAATTTTGAGCCGTCTATACTGCTTCAACATCAATTCGAGGGTAGGCGTTCGTTGTTTCTTTGGGAAGAGAGGATAGCAGTTTCTTGTTCGCTGTCTTAGCCTTGTCTCCTGTGGGGGAATCTTGTGTCTGTCCATCTGAGCTATGTGAATACTGTTGTTTGCGATTAGCGAGGCCTTGCTAAGTCGCTTGCGTGCGGCCCCTTCAGCCATTATCAGTTTCGACCTTATGATCACATGAGTGTTCTCTAGTGTGGGAAAAGGATTGTTAGAACTGGGCATACCTCACCAACGAGGCGTCTCGTTTGGGTTGTTTGGATATTCGATTACATACTACGCGAGGCCTTGTCAGGCTCATCCATTTATCTCGCAGCTGTTTGCCCATCATGTCCACAGATAGACGTGGACCCGTTCGCCGATGGAAAGTGCTGTCTGGTGATGGTCATACTAGTTTGGGGTGGCCCCAACCTCCACCTCCTCCGCTTCCTACACTTGGGTCGAAGACGATGAAGACGCTGGAGGATGTTGACGTTCGCATACTCGAGTCGAGTACTGTCAAGGTCACATTGTAGCTTCCACTCGTCGAAAACGAGTGGATCAGGGTCTGGCCCGTTGCAGAGGAACCATCTCCGAAGGTCCAGTTGTACGAGTAGGGTCCGGTCCCGCCTGACGCGGTCGCAGTGAAGTTAACCGGTTGGCCCGGGATTGATGAACCAGGAGAGATTGTAAACCGGGTTGTAAGAGGAGTTGGTGCAACGGTCTCCACTGTCTCTGCACTGTTCGCCATGTGAGACGTGTCTCCTCCATATTGCAACGTTATTCCATGATGACCGATCATGTTCGGGGTGTATGCCACAGAACAGCTGGCTGTGCCAGTGGTCGCCGTCGAAGCAAGGGTACAGCTGGGCACGTTGAAATAGCCTGTTGAGTTAGTTGCAAATGCGACACTCCCACCTGGAGTCAGAACCGTACCCGCGTCAACGTCAACGACGTTGGCGCTACAATTTGTTGTTGTATTGTTCTGGACCGGGTTTGGCGAGCATACTACGGTCACAGAGGTAGCGCGTTTGTTAACGGTCACCGAGGCATTACCACCGCTGGCAAGGTGAGACGCGTCTCCCGGGTAGCTTCCACGGACGATAACCAAACCCACCGTCGAAGATGTGACACTAACTGAACAACTCGAAGAATTCGCGGTTGGCTCGCCCAGAGTACAGGGTCCACCCGGGCTAAAAGTTACATTTCCAATCGGAGTGACCGGGGCAGCAGACGTATCAGTGACGGTTGCGGAGCATTGAAATGCGACACCCAAGGTGCCTGAGGATGGACAAGTTACAGTCATCCCGGTAGAATGAGCGGCCACTGTTACCGCGTGGACAACTGAAGCTGTTTCGCTAGCCGAGGTATGGACCGTCAGTTTCACGTTGTAGGTCGAGTTGGTCGAGTAGGAGTGAGTCGCTGGATTTCCCGCTCCAACAGTTCCATCGCCGAACTCCCATTGGTAACTGTACGGCTGGATGCCACCTGTCGCACTGGCTGTGAATTGTATGGTCTGGAGGGGAGCCGGGTCAGAAGGGGTCGTGCTGAAATCGGCGGACAGTGGAGGGATGTTGAAGAACTCTGACATTGGGACCGCTGCTGCATCGTTGGATGTTAGGCTGGGCAGATTCCAGTTTACTTCTATCGTCTTGGTTAGCGAATACTGGTTGTACAGTTGTGATGAGGCGAAGCCGGTCTTGGCTACTGGGCCGGCCCAGACAGCGTACAGGCAATCTTCGGTGCTATTGTTAAGGGGACAGTAGCCTTCTCCCTCATCGAAGGTTATGAAGAGCGCAGCCCGTGTTGTCGTGAAGGTGTTGCTGTTTAGAATGTTGGGGACCAGGCTCCCGAGATAGTTATCGCCATCTCTTACGCACGTACTGGTTCCTCCACTCGTGCAGCCGTTACTGCAACCGCTCCAGGCACGCATGTCGTTGCAGTCGTTGGGCGTAAGCCACATGAAGTTGGGGGCAGAGGGCGAGTTGAGATCGTTGATGAGAGCACAGTCTCTCACGGCACCGCAAGTGGTCGGGTTCGCGAGAACGATCTTGTTGCAACGGCTGGTGTTGTTGGTTATGTCCTGGAACGCGACGAACCCGTTATGCTCGTGCGTGTACGGCTCATGGGTCTCTGTCGCGCAGCCCGTAGCGACAGCCTGACTCTCCATGTAGCCCTTCCATGATACACCGGCAGCCTCGAAACGGTCAGCCAGGTTCGGGCTTGTGAGCGAGCCTGCAGGTGGGTAGCAGGGGTTCTGGTTTGTTATGGAACAGCCGGACGGAATGAAGGCACCGAGGATACCGTAGTAGTTAGGCCAGCTGGTGATTATCAAAGAAAGGTATTGGCGTGAGATGCCGTAGCTGTTCGCTAGGCTGGACATGTAGGGCGAGTTGGATCCGTTGCACGGGGGTGGGTTTCTGCCGCATATCTGGTTTATGCCCTCATTCTCCATCATGATAACAACTAGATGATCGAAATATGCCCCCGTTGGAGGAGTTAGGGCAGCGAGGTTGGAAGGGATCTGTCCGGATACTAGGACCAGCGAGATTGCTAGGAGGATGATGAGGCTTTCAGAGACGCGATTCGGGCGATGCAACCTATGGTGTCTGAGAACATTGAGAGATTGCACGGCTTGCCTGACTAATTTAGTCGAGGTGTTCGAGTCTCCCTTGAGACATCTCATACCAAAGGCTAGCTCGAAGTGATCCAGTACTGAACGCGACGAGGATTGCGCAATGAGTGATCGCGACGATTGTATTCACACGTTCTCCTTTTAGCCTAGTTGTCCATTTAGGAAAGAGAGGGGTCAGGTTCTAGCACGGTCCAAGATATTGAATCTTCTGATTGTGCTCCTTAGGAGAGAGCTCGTACTTATCTCTGGTTATGCGCGAATATCGATTTGTATAATTCGCATCATTTTGAAGACCCAAGACAAATTGCCGAATTTCCTTTGAGCAGAACATTGGGTGATTGCGTCTTATGGGCCATGTCGCTATTAATGATATCTAAATTACCGGTCTATACCAGCGACTTTATTCTTATACGCGAACGAGGGGCAAAGGCCTTCTAGATACTGCCGATGACCGGCTTCAAGATGAGCAAGACTACAGCCAGGATAGAGCAGAATAATCCTGCGATGAAGGAGAGTGCGCTAGATGTCCACAATTTCTTTCTAGTGGGATAGATTGTGTATGAGAACACGGAAAATGCTGACAGAAGAAAGCCCATTGCGCCTGCCAAAAGCGTGTAGTTCAGCATGAGTCCCGGAGAGCTCGAAAACTGTAGCACTGCCAAGTCAAGTCCTGCCAGGGTCGCTGGATACGAAGCGTTGACTATCGGTTTTATGAACTTCTCTTCAAACTCTTCCATCGAGTGGGGCCTTATCTTCCTCCCTTGCTGGGAACTAACGCTTTAGCGTTTGTGACCATGTTACCGATCGAAGAAGATTGGTGGACCGGGCGGGATTTGAACCCGCGGCCTTTCGGTCACTCTAGATCGACCGTGGATCTATGCGAACCGAACGTTCTTCAGCCCAAGACTCGATCTGTCCTGGTATACCAGGCTGAACTACCGGCCCAGCAGAATCGCGCCGCGTCCTATCGAAGTCTTAAGACTTTGGAGAAACAAGAAAGGATATACTGCCCGGAAAAATCTTAATACGCTTCTCTGTCTCGCTCGCTAAATTCGTTGGGCCCGTAGCTCAGCACGGTAACGTTGGCTTTGGACAACGCCAAGGAGCACACGACTGATAATCGTGGGGTCGAGAGTTCAAATCTCTCCGGGCCCATCAAAGACCAGGAAAACTATGACTTGGTGCCAAGCTCTGCGAACGCGTGCTCCAATTCCTGATCAGGCCTGGTATCAAAGTCTGGAACTCTCTTCAACAACGCGGGCACCGTTCTTAGGTTGAAGTCCTCAGCGTGCATACTCCTCCCCAGATCCTTATGCGCTAGCGGAAACGAGACAGGAGCACCCGGCTCAGGTCTCAGAGAAAACGGGGCGGCAATGGTCTTCTGTAGACCATTCTGGAAATAGTCCACGTAGACCTTCCCGGCTCGCTGAGCCTTGTTTCGCGAGGTTGAAACCATCTTTGGAGCCAGCCGCTCCAGCAGAACGCCCAACAGTAAGACGAACCGTCGGATGGTCTCGATGGAATATCGGGGAACTATGGGGATGAGAAAATGAATTCCGTCAGCGCCCGAGGTCTTGATCATATGCCGCAGCTTCATCTGATCAAGTGCTGCGTGAACGGCCTCCGCGATCTCCAGTGAATCCTCGAATCCTGCGGGCGGGTGCGGATCCAGATCCACCAATACCATATCGTGAGACTCGACGTTCGGCGCGGAGGCTAGAAACTGGTTGATCTCGATACAAGCCATGTTCGCTAACCAGACCAATGTCGCCTTGTCATCACAAACAACGTGTCTAGCAGTTTTGTTGAGGCTCTCTGATCTTACGGGCGCGGTCTTGACCCAGTCGGGATGATGTGGCCAGTCCTTCTGGACGAACGACTTTCCCGGGACGCCGTGCGGGTATCGGTTCAGCATTAATGGCCGGTTGCGGATTAGCGGGATCATCTTGGGTGCCACAGAGAGATAGTATTGGATAATGTCCGATTTCGCGATTCCTTCTTTCCTCCACATCGGCTTGTCCAGATTGGAGAGCGTGAGCTTCCGCCCATCGATCTCAACTATCTCCTCGATCTTCTTCAACGTCCTTCCCTGACTCCGACGAGCCTACTGCGATACCATTAACTGTCGCCAGGTAACCCTATTATTGACGAGACTAGGAATGAGTTCGTTCTAAAAGACTGAGAGGGAGACTTTTGCCACCTAGAGCAATATGGAAAGGCGCGATCAGCTTCGGGCTAGTAAGCATACCCGTCAAGACGTACGGAGCGATTTCCGAGCACAAGACTGGGCTTCGTCTCATGTGTCCTCGAGATAAGAGTCCTCTCACGTTCAAGCGCATATGTCCGAAGGATGGCAAGGAGGTTCCCTGGCAAGATGTCGTCCGCGGATTTGAGGTCCAAAAGGGAAAGTATGTTACTATTACTCAAAAGGAACTTGAAACGCTAGAGATTCGATCAGGACGACTCGTCGAGATCTTCCAGTTCGTGGACGCGGACAAACTAGATCCTGTCTATTTCGATTCGAGTTACTATCTCGTCCCGGATGAGAACGGTGAGAAACCGTATTTTCTCATGTTGGAGGCATTGGAACAAGAGGGAAAGGTCGCGGTTGGACGAGTGGTCATGCATGAGAAAGAACACCTTGTGGCTTTGAGGCCATACGAGGGCGCTATTCTGATGGAGACGCTCCATTACGCGGATGAGATCCGCAGTCCAAAGGATCTTCCGGAGCTGAAGAAGGCGCCGGAGGTGGAGAAGGAGGAGTTGGAGCTCGCTGGTCAATTGATCAAGATAATGAGGAAACCTTTCGCCTTCAAAGAATACAGGGATACGTATCAGGAGTCTCTAATGAAACTCGTTGAGGCGAAGATGAAGGGTCAAGAAGGAGTTGTAGAACTGCGTGTTCCCGAGATCAAGCCTACGAAGAACCTCATGGAGGCTCTTCGGGCGAGTATCAAGACACACGAAAGGCGTTGACTCTCTTTGACAAGCGTCCTATACGTCCGATGCTCGCCAAGACCGGCAAGGCGTTTGATGATGAGAACTATTTTTTCGAGCCGAAATGGGATGGGCTCAGAGCCCTCCTATTCCTCCGCGAGAGAAAGCTCGAGCTCCAGAACAGAAATCTGAGAGATGCGACCGAATCCTATCCTGAGCTTCAAAAGGTCAAAGACAGCATCAGAGCAAAGACGGGGATCATAGATGGCGAAGTCGTCGTCCTTGGAGAAAATGGCACGCCTAACTTTGGGCATCTTCAGGCCCGCTTCGGAGTTGAGGATCCGAAACGCGTGAGCATTCTCGCCAAGACCACACCTGTAACGTACGTTGCTTTCGACCTTCTACACATCGACGGCCAAGACGTGACTAGCTGGCCGCTTGTCAATAGAAAGAGGCGGCTCAAATCAATCATTAAAGATGGTCCGTACCTTCTCTACGGAGATCATGTTGAAGCGGAAGGAACCCGTTTCTTCAAAGAGGCAACAAACCGCGGTTTTGAAGGAGTAATCGCGAAGCAAAGCCAGTCCCAATACGTGCCGGGCCTACGAACAGACTACTGGATCAAGATCAAACAGATCAACACGACCGACTGCGTTGTCGTCGGCTTCAGCGAGGGAGAGGGCGCACGAGTTCCGACTTTTGGCTCTCTGATTCTTGCTGCATATGACAAGGCTGGAAAGCTACATCACCTGGGAAACGTGGGCGGAGGATTCTCCAACGACAGCCTTGAACAAGTCAAGAGAAAACTCTCCAAACTGCGAACAGAGAAACCTACGATTCAAGGACCAGTGGATTCGCCAACCCCTGTAACTTGGGTCAAGCCTAGGCTTGTCGTGGAGGTTGCATACATGGCTGTTACAAATGATGGGAGGCTCAGATTTCCTCGATTCAAACGGTTAAGAACTGACAAAGACCCATTGGACTGCAGGCTTCCTTTTGGACTAGACGTATCCTGACCAGAACCGCCGTTTAGAATTCCGGCCGCCCTGTATTAGTCCGAAGAACAAGCGGACCAGACCAAAAAGGATCATGAAACCACCCAAGTATTCCCAATAGATCGAAGCTGAGCTAGCGAAGAAACCAACCTTCGCGGCCAACAAGATGAGGCCACATACAATCCAAACCAGGCCAGAGATAGACATGTACACACGCGAAGGTTGCATTTGGGCAAAGCCAGCCTTAATCGTATCGAGTAACTAGTAACGAATAGATAGCTCGGTTCTGTTAACTCTTCGTCTGATGAGTTAGCTTCAGGGCATCGACTCCGGGGATTACCTTAGGCGTTGGGTCCCATATGGAATGATTAACCATCCGTCTGAACGCATCCAACAATCGAAGAACATCCCCCTACAGGAACATGAACATAGTACTGCCAGACAGATTTGACAGCCAACACAATAAACGACAAAAGCCAAAATTCTAGGTATAAGTCAGAGAGGCGAGCGACGACAAGTTAAGAGCCCGGATTATCCTGTCAAGAAAATCCTCCTTCTAAAGATGCTGGCGTAGCTAGAAGCTAGTTTGGACGAAGGCATATAATCCGCCAGGGGCCTCCAAATATCGTTGTCGATGTTGACAGAAGTTCGCACTGTTCGAATGCCCTCCTGCAACTGGTGCGGACGCATGATACTGCCGCGCGAGGGCGCGGTAAAGTTCCCCTGTCCCCAGTGTGGCGAGACAACCATCTGGCGCTGCGAGAAATGCCGGGGCTTCGGCCGTCCATACAAGTGCCAAAAATGCGGCTTCTCAGGACCCTAGAAGGTAACCAGAATTGGCAAAGGTCATGGTCTCTCTCAAGATATTTCCCTCAGACATAGTAGCAGACATGAACGGTCTCAAAGACACGATCAAGAAATCACTCGAAGGCAAAGCGACTATCTACAAGTTCGACGAAGAGCCTGTCGCTTTTGGACTTGTAGTTCTTGTCGCGCACATCCTGATGCCAGAAGAAGCCTCAGGAGTAATGGACGAGGTGGAGAGACGTCTGAAATCGATTGATGGTGTCAGCGAGGTTGAGGTTCTCGTCTCTCGCAGAATTGCTTGAACTTAACAAGTGGTAATTAAGTAACATTAATTTTAAATAGGCAACGGATCAATTTTTCCCTTTGCAATGAGCATCAGATTCACGCTTCACGAGGGAACCAAGGTCCTCTTGGACCTGCCCCTCTCAGGAGGAGAATGGCAGCCTGAAGTCCGCGAGATCGTCTTGAAGGAGCTCAAAGACTCTGAGGCTGACCTTGACTCTCTAAGCGAGATCTGCGACTTTTTCTCCAACAAGAAACGACTCCAGATGGTCAATCATATGATTCGGGACTGCGAGAACTCTGCAAGCTTCACCGACCTCCTAAAAGTTGCAGTGAACCCAAAGTATGTGTCCGACCTCGTGAACAGGTCCCCAAAACGAGAGCTAGTTGTCAAGGACAAGAACGGCTATAGTGTCTCACCGATAGGCGTTGGCAGTTTCCTTTTGCTGTCGATCGCAATCAAGAAATTGCTGAGGAACGGGGATTCCATTAATAGTGATGATAAGTCTTTTGAGGAGGAGTAGGATTTGATCCTCAAGGTTAGGAGCGGCCAGTGTGCTACTGAACGCTCGTCTTCTCCTCAACCCACCGCCCCTATCGAGGTCAAAGAGTCCAAATGACAATGGTTCCAAAGGAAGCTCAGCTACGGGTAGCCGACGCTAAGCAGAGAGACGTCGGGCACGGGAAGGTCAGAATTGATAATGAGACGATGCAGAAGCTCGCGATAACTGCGGGCGACTTTATCGACGTTCACGGTAAACGAACGACTGTCGCGATCGCGTGGCCTGCGTACGCAGAAGACCAGGGCCAAGAGATTGTCCGCATGGACGGATTGCTCCGGAGAAATGCCGGAGTCGCACTGAACGAGTATGTTACGATCAAGAAGGCTGAGGTAAAGGATTCGCAGACCATTGTCTTTGCGCCTACTGATGTTCGACTGAGTGTTGACGAGGAGTTCGTTGGCTTCGTGAAGAGACGGTTCATGGACATGCCCTTCGTCGAGGGTGACATGACTCTACTCAGCATCTTCGGCAGTGCTGTCCCTCTAATCGCCACTAGAACACGGCCTCATGGTCCTGTAAAAATCACCGAATCTACTGTTGTCCAGGTGATGAGCGAGCCTACGCCGGAGAAGAAGGGCATACCGATTGTCACCTACGAGGATATCGGTGGACTCCACAGCGAGATCCAGAGAATCCGAGAGATGGTCGAGCTTCCACTGCGACATCCAGAACTCTTCCAGCGACTTGGAATCGAACCGCCAAAGGGAGTTTTTCTGTACGGGCCTCCGGGCTGCGGTAAGACCCTGCTGGCGAAGGCAGTGGCAAATGAATCGGATGCGAACTTCTATGTGATATCCGGCCCAGAGATCATGTCCAAGTTCTACGGCGAGTCCGAAGCCCGGTTGCGAGAAATATTCCAGAAGGCTCAGGAGACGGCTCCGAGCATAATATTCATCGACGAGATGGACGCCATCGCGCCGAAGAGAGAAGAAGTTACAGGGGAGGTGGAACGACGAGTCGTCGCCCAACTCCTATCGTTGATGGACGGAATGGGTGCTCGAGGAAACATCATCGTCATCGGAGCGACTAACAGGCCTAACGCGATCGATCCCGCTCTGCGGCGTCCAGGCAGATTTGACCGGGAGATCGAGATCGGAGTCCCGGACAAGATGGGACGTTACGAGGTTCTCCAGATCCACACTCGAACCATGCCTCTCGCATCGGATGTGGGCCTTCCACGTTTGTCGGACATTTGTCATGGCTATACTGGGGCCGACATCTCGGCTCTCTGCCGTGAGGCGGCGATGAAGGCACTTCGACGCTACCTTCCGGAGATGAACCTCGAAGAAGAGAGAGTACCCAGCGGCATCTTGGAGAAGATGGAGGTCAACCTGGAAGATTTCATGAATGCTTATCGAGAGATTACCCCAACTGCCATGCGGGAGGTCTACATCGAGGTCCCGACAGTCCACTGGAGTGATGTCGGCGGGCTAACCGAAGTCAAGCAGCAGCTGCAAGAAGCTGTGGAGTGGCCGTTGAAGAAGCCTGAGGTATTCAAGCGGCTCGGAATTCGCGCTCCCAAAGGAATCCTACTATTCGGGCCTCCGGGGTGCGGGAAGACTATGCTGGCGCGGTCGGTGGCTACTGAGAGCGAGGCGAACTTCATCTCGATCAAGGGTCCTGAGCTCTTCAGCAAGTGGGTGGGAGAATCTGAAAAGGCGATACGGGAGGTCTTTCGGAAGGGAAGAACGGCTGCGCCGAGCATCATTTTCTTCGATGAGCTGGACTCGGTTGTTCCGAGACGGGGAACCGGTTTTGGGGATAGCGGGGTATCAGAGCGAGTCATTAGTCAACTACTCACCGAATTAGACGGCATAGAATCGTTAGAAAACGTAGTAGTAATCGGTGCGACCAATAGGCCCGACATAATTGATCCTGCGATTCTGCGCCCTGGAAGGTTCGATAGGATGATTTTCGTCCCGGCTCCGGATTACGCGACAAGGTTGCAGATTCTCAAGATTCACTGTACGAATATGCCTCTGGCTCAAGATGTTGATCTTGAGCATGTCGCTTCACAGACCGGTGGCTATTCCGGCGCCGATCTCGAAGCCGTTGTTCGCGAAGCAGGCCTAGTATCTCTGCGTCGCGATATCGAAACCAAGAATGTCACGATAGAAGATTTTAGGGACGCGCTGGAACGCATCAAGCCCTCGGTTACTCCGGACATGGAGAACTGGTATCAGGGATTCGGTAAACGGTTCAAGAAGGAAAGAGCTCCCGTCCCGATTACATAGATCGATCGGAGAACCGGGACGGCCTGGCGAAATGTACATTTGAACAATATCTGGAGCCCTAGGCCGATGTCGCTCGCAATCGTCGAACTTGTCGAGAAGAAAGGGCCATTAACGGATATCGAGCTGCACAAGGAACTGAAAGCTAGCTTTGGAGAGGTAAGTTTCCGAGAGTTGAATCGGAATCTGATGAAGCTAGAGCTGGGTGGCGTGTTGAGGGTTTCTAGGTTGATGAAGGGTAAGCGTCAGGTGGAGCTTGCCGGGAAATTCTAGTGAGAGGTATATATCCGGCCTGAATCCAATATGATCGATAGTTGATAGAGATGGCGGATTTTCCAGCTGAACCTGTCAAGGTCGAGGATTCAACTTTTGACCAGTTTGTCCAGAAGTATTCTCTGACTGTCATTGATTGTTGGGCGCCCTGGTGTGGTCCATGTCGGATTGTGGGTCCGATAGTTGACGCGTTGGCGAAGGAGTATTCGGGAAAGGTCGTGTTTGGAAAGCTGAATACGGACGAGAATCCTGCTGTTTCAGGTCGCTTTGGAATTATGGCGATTCCGACGATGCTCGTTGTCAAGCAGGGGAAGGTTGTCGACCAGATTGTGGGCGCCGTTCCGAAGGCGAAGATTGAAGCTGTTCTGAAAAAGTACATGTAAACAGTATTTCCAGTCGGCTTCTCGAACGGGCTGGACCAGTATAGATAGAACTTACTTCCAAGCTCAACTCTATATTCTAGCCGGATACTCTATCTTGTATAGAGGAACCTCGGCTTGTCTCAGATGATGGAGGCTCGTAAGGTCCAGAAGGTCGGCTACTCCACTCTCATCGTGTCGCTCCCGAAGGACTGGGTCGAACAGGTTAGTCTCAAACAGGGGGACATTGTTACTTTCAGGCGAGAGCCCGACGGAGGAATAACGGTCTATCCGGGATTGACTCGCGAACGGGAGAGTTTTCGTTATGTTATTGATGCGGACATTTGTGATGCTCCGAACCTTCTCACTAGGATCATAACTGCGAATTATCTTACGGGCCATGATACGATCCAGATTGTTGCGAAAAAGGAGCTCTCTCAACGTCATCTGGAAGAGGTCAGGGCGGCGAGCAGGCGTTTGACTGGTCTCGGGATTGTCGAGCAGAGTCTGAAATCTGTTACACTACAGAGTTTCGTGGACCCGACCAAGTTTCCGATCTATGGGTTGATGCGGCGTTTGCAGATTATTCTAAGTTCGATGCTGGAGACTGCGGTGAAGGCGGTGGTGGAGGCTCGGCCGAATCTTGCGGACGAGGTGTTACATATGGAGGAGGAGGCTGATCGTATCTACTGGATGATCATACGACAGTTATTGCTGGCTGTTCTGGATCGGCGTGTGGCGAAGGAAGTTGGTATTGACGGGCCGATGCATGTTGTGGGCAACAGGGTTATTGCGAAGAGTCTGGAACAGATGGGCGATCTCGCCTCGCACATCGCTCAGGAGGCGTTGCGGTTGAAGGGGGAAGCGAAGAGTGTTGACCCGAAGCTCACGAAGGCGATTCTAGACTTCAGCGATAAGGTCCGCTTGTTGATCGAGGATTCCTTCAATGCGCTAATGAAGGGCGATCTGAAAAAGTCGAATGATTGTATTGAGAAGGTTGCGAGCTGCGAGGCGCTAGAAAGGTCGCTGACAACCGATATTATGCATAGTGTGAAAGCGGTGAATCTTGCTGTCGGGTTACGGTCTATCGTCTGGGACGTCGGCCAGATGGCGAAGTATTCTGAGGCGATTGCAGAGGTCGCGATCAACAGACACTTAGAGGCGCCAAGCGCGTTCTGCGCCTGGGAAAAAGCATAACCAATTCAGAGTTCCCTCTGTCTCTCGGTCCGGCGCGAGACTCTAGCAGGCCCCAGGGGCCCCCGGAAATTCGCCGTTATCGTTTCTCAGTAACCGTATCAAAAGGTTGAATCTCAAAACGGTTTCAAGTACTGGGTTTCAGAAGGCAATTTCAAGACCTGGTTTCGAACCCCGGACCTCAAGAAGCCGTTTTCAAAAACCGGGTTTTGAACAGCGGTTTTCAAACTTCCTGTTTGCATTCCGGATAATTTGTTGGGACTGGTTCAACGCGAATCACGGTACTCGTATCGTTCAGGGCGGCGGTTGTTACTTTGGCGAGGACTCGTCCGGGGCCTCGCTCCTGCGTCGCGCGATGCTCTGTGCAAGACCCCCCTCAGCAATGATTTCCTGTCCCACGGTGATTCTGGGCGAGACAGGCTGATCAGTGCACAATCCGGGCTTGGATGGGGAGGAGAAAATAGGGGGTTTTGACGCCCCCGAACAATATCAGGAAAGCCTAGGAACCCATCTCCATTTCCAAGATCAGGGCTGATAACGGGCGATTTCACCACTTCGATCAGAGACGGAAACTCGGAACAACAGAAGCATAACGCCCGTTTGAGTTCTTCTATGACCCGTGAAGTGGCAACAGAGCTCGGTGGTTCCCGGATCCCTGGCTCATTGGGAAAAAATGCGCAAGGCAACTATGCTGAAATAGAGGTTTCGCAGAAAGTCTAGATAGTTACTGCTCGGATAGCCATGTCAGACGTGAAGCCCTCATTCAAGACTGCGGTCATCGCCGTAGAGCTTGTCGCGATCATATTCATGTCAGGCTGGCTCTTCACCATGTACAACACAAGTATAACGGCTCGCCAAGCAGTAGACCAGCTACTCCAGCGAACACACCTGGACCAAGTAACTCTTCAACTATCCATATTCGGTCGTTCTCTGAACTTCCTCGTTCTTCCGCTCCGATTCCTCACCCTGTCACTCCTCTCCATCGTTAGTACAATACTAGTTCTGCTTCTCCTGTTCATGTTCACAACCTTTCTAATCAGCACCATAACCGGCCGTGGCCGGCCTGGGAGAAAATAGGGGATCGAGAAAGCTATCCCCAGATAATGATAGAACGATTGTTCAAGCTCCCGTTACCGCAAAAAAATATCCTTTTATTGCTGTAGACAGGCTCGCAAGCTCGAGGAGTGTACTAGGCTGCACATAGCCGTCATCGCGGCCGGGGTGGTGGGAAAGGCCACAGGTGCTGGTCTCGCCTCAAAAGGGCATGACATAGTCTTCTACGACCTTGACAAAACAAGAATGGCTCAGCTCGGCCTTGAAGGATACGAGACGGCTTCAACTCTCCGAGAAGCAGTAGACCAAAGCAGCATAACGATGATCTGTGCACCCACTCCGACAGTCGACGGCTCCGTGGACACCCGGGCCCTCCTTTCCATAAGCGCGGAAGTGGGAAAAGCCCTTCGGGAGGAGCGCCGATACCATTTAGTTGTCTTGAGGAGCACCATACCGCCAGGAATCACCAGGGGACACGTGATTCCCCAGATCGAATTGTCGTCTCAGTCGAGGATAGGCCCCAGGATCGGGGTTTGTCATAATCCCGAGTTTCTGCGGGAAAAGTTTGCGCTCGATGACTTCCTTCACCCAGGAGCAGTAGTAATTGGAGAAGCGGACAAAACCGCTGGAGACAAGCTGGAATCCCTCTACTCCTCCTTCAAATCTCCCATCGCCCGCTGCACCCTCGAAACCTCAGAGATGATCAAATACACGTCGAACCTTTTCAACGCCGCTAAGATCAGCTTCTTCAACGAAATAGATCAGGCCTGTAAAGCGGTCGGAGTCAGATCCCAAGACGTAAGCAAACTCATGCCACTACTCGCCCTGGGGCTACGCGATGACCTGAAAGAATGGGGAATCTACGGAGGCCGCCCGTTCGCAGGCATGTGCCTCCCGAAAGACCTGGAAGCTTTCATCTCGTTCATGAGGACCAAGGGAACCGACCTGCCACTACTCTCAGCGGTCAAACAGGTCAACGAAAGAGTGGGGAACGAACAGAAGGCTCCAATGGTCGTCGTCAATGGTTAACATTCTTCTCCTCATACCACTCGGCATCATTGGAATAATCACCTGGAGCGTTTGGGGAATTCGAAGACTCTACGGAGCAAACTACAGACCGTTTCAGGGAAGCTACACCGCTACAACATCCGTGGTTGTGCCGGTGTATATGGAAGATCCCGAGGTTCTGCGCGGAGCGATCAAATCATACCTTTCAAATGACGTAGGTGAAGTCGTCCTCGTAGTCGACAGTGGGGATACAAGAAACATTGAAAACATTCGGAAAAATTTCCCGTTTTCGAAATTTCCGAAGGTCAAGCTGATAATTACGGACGAGCCGGGGAAACGACCTGCTCTCGCTTGGGGGATTCGAGAGGCTACGGGAGAGATCGTCGTCCTTTCTGATAGTGATACAACTTGGGCTGAGAATCTGCTTGAGGAGATTCTGAGACCCTTCAACGATCCCGAAGTCGGGGGTGTTGGAGCCAAACAGAACGTTGAGGATTTTCAGAAATCAATAATATGGAGGATCGAAAACTGGTTGCTAGATCTGAGATACATCGATTTTGTCCCCGGAATGTCCGTCGACGGAGTCGTAAACTGTCTATCAGGTAGAACCGCCGCATACCGTAGATCGCTATTGCTCCCTATCCTTCTCGAGCTTACCGGAGAGACTTTCTTAGGTAAGATCTGCGTGGGCGGGGACGATCTGCGGTTGACCCATCTCCTACTCTCAAGGGGTTACAAGACGGTCTATCAGAGCACCGCCCAAGCTCGCACCGTCTACTCTGGAAGACTCAGCAACTTCGTCCGGAGGAAGATCCGTTGGAGCAGAAACAGCTACAGGGGCAACCTGCGAGCGTTCTGGCAAGGCTGGATATGGCGAAAAAGCTGGATACTTCCAGTCAGCATGTTCCACGCTACAATAACACCGTACACTCTGGCGATAGGTGCTCTCGCAACGGTGTACTTCGCACTGACCAGCCCGGGCGCAGAAACCACACTATTCGGTGTCGCGTTCAACTTTCCCCTTCTGTGGCTTGTCGTCTCAATCGGCGGCCGCACCTTCAAGGGTCTCAGCCATCTAAGACGAGTCCCGAGGGATGTATCCCTTGCAATAATCATGACGTTCCTAATGCTCTTCATAATGGTGCCTGTGAAAATATTCTCCCTGGCAACGATGAACAGGCAAGGCTGGGTAGGAACCAGAAATTCTCCCAAGTCAATGCGTTAGCCATAATGAAATCACGCACAGCCTACGAGTAACGCGTACCTCGAAATCATTCTACCACTAGTGACTGCTTGCGATAGGGCACTGGACATATCAAAAGGTGAAGGAAGTGTATTTGATCGTGTAAGGCTTGGGCGAGTTCCCCTCGATCCAGACCATCTGGACGGTTGAGGGCTTCATGGAGCCCGCGGGAAAGCTGACGAAACGGTTCGTTGCAAAATTCGTCACCTGTCTAGAAGACCATTCGGTCCCATCGAATTTTGCCAACCGGATTTGAGACCCGTCAAACAGGCTTGGGGGATCACCCGACCAGTCAAACGGTCCACCCGTATTCCATCCCACGTAGATGTTTCCTTGATCGTCGACCTGAACTGCCGGGTTCAACTGATTCTCTTGGTCAGGATGAACCACGACTGGTGCGGACCACACCCCTCCATAGAGAAATGAGTATAAAGTCTGGTTTTGCGACAATATCACATTCTCTTCCTTCCACACAATGTACACCCTTCCACGAGAATCAGCAGCCATACTAGGGAACCGCTGATCTCGTCCGTAACTTATGGGCAGAGGCGCTGTCTCCGAGGACCAAGTTGCGCCGCCGTCGGCGGATGTTACGTAATGGATGCGACTGTTTCCACCCTGTCCGGGATCACTTCCATACCATGCTACGTGGAGTACTCCGTTTGAGTCCTGCACTATGCAGGGTCGGGAGTGCGATTGTGCATTTGGCTGAGCGAGTTTGTAGTAGGTGCCGTTGAGACCCCCGGGGACAGATGACCAAGTGTTTCCCGCGTCAGTGGAAACCGTAAACATCGGAGTGTCGCAGTTTGTCGACCTGCAGTTGCCAATTGCAAGGTCGGCTTGGTCTGTTCCCTCCCAGACCACGTACAGGCGCGTCGGGTTAGCCAGGTCGACGAGGATATCCGGGTGTTCCTGCCAGTGAGTTGGGTCCGCGGCTTGCAGGTATCCGTCTATGTGGAGAGGAATGATCTTGGCTGTCGACCAGGCAGTTCTCATCCACCGAGAGTACCAAATCTGACGGTCTACCGGTCCATTGGAGCCGCCTGGCTCACCGTACCAGGCGACCTGCAACACGTCATCACTTCCCATCGCGAGCGATGGGACCCGTTGTATCTGTATCCCAGGAACAATGGGTCCGTTTCCTAAGTGCGCCCAGGTGATTCCATTGTCTTTTGAAAAGTCTACGAAGGCCTTGTAGCCCTGTCCTCCTCTTTCCTGCGATCTATAGCCGACATAGAGGGTTCCGTTACTGCTTTGTACCAGTTTCCAAGTCTCTCCCCAGGCTAAGCCCTGCCAGTCAGTTGTTGATGAGACTCTGTTTCCGATATCCGTTCCCTGTGCGGTCTGCGCCGGGGGCGCTTGGGTTGCCACTTGGATGACGACGATGAGAAGGAGGATAACAGCTACGGTGGTTGTTGCAAGGGTGATGTCTTTCCATCTCCCTTTCCGTTTCAGGGGTTCGGAGGTCAATGTGGCTTCCATCGGGCCGAAGTTACTAGGAGGGTTTCAGAGAAGTTTGGCCGTAGCAAATCGTGTAGGGTGCTCCTTGTCCGCTCAGCCATCCTACGCGTGCGATTCCGCCAGATGAATCTTCCGTCATTATGGGCCACTTGTTGTTTGCCGAGAGGCTGGTTCCCAGTTGTGTCTTGGATTGGCCGAGTCCTATTATCATTATGAAGACCGCTGCGTTTGTTGCGGTAAATGCATCGGTGCCCGACCATTCCTGCCAGGCGACCAGGACCATTCCGGGTCCAATAGTGATCATCGGGTCAGATTGGTTCAGCGCTGTTCCGGGGTTGATGTTGGTCCATGCTGACCATGATGGGGATGAGAAGTTCAGGTTTAGGCTTGAGTATTTGACGAGAGAGTTTGAATGACTGCTGTCGGGTCCATCCCATATGAGGCGTAGCGTGTTTGACTTGTCGATTGCGAGGCTGACATGTTTTTGGTTGTACCCTTCAATGTTTGCAACTATCTGGACTGGGCCCCAAGTTGCTGTACCAATATTCCATCGAGCGTATTTGATGCGTGTTCCGGTTGTACCAGATACTCCTCCGTACCATGCTACGTAGAGGTTTCCGTTCTGATCAACGACGGCGTCGGGTCGACTCTGCCCGGATTGATCTACAGGAGCGATATTTTCCCAGATGGTCCAAGTGGTTCCGCGGTCTGTTGATACGGAGTGTTTTATCTGCTGTATGCCTGCGCTGCCGAAGTCGGCTCCTTCCCAGAGAACGTGTAGCACGTCATTCTTGCCGATGACTATCACCGGATGTTCTTGCCAGTATGTGTTTCCGGAGTATCCTAGGACGGGGGAAATGTTGATCCAGGGCAACCACGACCTCCCGTTCCACATGGAATATTTTACCTGTCTTTCGTTGGCGCCAGTGTAGACTTGGTCGCGTCCGTACCAGACGACGTGAATCTGGTTTTTCGAGTCGATCGCGATTGATGGAACTCTCTGATCCGTTCCTGTTCCTCCACCTTGAGTTGTGCCGGACACTAGTGGTGGCGCGTTGACGATAGCAACTGGGCCCCCTCCGAGGTCGGTCCATGTCTTACCGTTGTCTTTGGACATCGCTACGTAGATCTCGTTTTCGGTGAGTCCTGGGGGTGCTTTTCGGTAGGCAATGTACGTGTTGCCTGCGTTGTCGGTTGCCATCTTTCTCTGCCCACTGTATCCGAGACCTTTCGGGTCTGAGATCTGATCGACTTGGGATTGGCCGGCTGAGAGGCTCGAGAGAATTGCGCTGCTGGTTCCCGATGTTCCAGGCTGTCCTCCGTTGGTGTTTCCTTGTCCTGATCCTCCAGGGCCATGTCCTTGACCAGGGTTGGATGTTGTTGGCGGGACGAGGAATACGGTCATTCCGCTTACCGCGAGAACTATCATGGCGATTGCTAAGACTGCGGTGAGGGATCGTATGTGGGATTTGTGGTGGTTGGAGGGACCTTTCTTGTGTAGGTAATTTTCGTAGGTTCGTTCGGGTTCGGTCCGTCTTGGTGTGCGCTTTTTCGAGAATACGCCGATTGCTGCGAAGAGTCCGAGGATCCATCCTACAAGAAGTAGCCAGACGAGAGGAATTGCGTAGATTGCTCCAAGCCAAGCCCAAGGTAGGGCAAGAATCGACGCGCTCATTAGAGCGCTATTTCCAACGGTGTGAAGTCGAAAGACGGAGGACGGGCTCACAAGTAGGAGCGCGCCAAGAATGATCGTGACAACAGATGCTGCCCAGCCGAGACTTGTGAGGCTGGATTTCCCACTCATGACTGCTCAGCTCGACGAGGTCGGTTGGGCTCAATTTTGTCCAGGAAGTGGAGTCTTGTACAGGAGGTTGTGATCCTGTTTGATGATTCCATTTTGTGTCTTGAACCTACTTTTCGTGCCGAGATTCGTTCGGGAACTGCGACTACGGAAATCTCACAGCGACGAAGAACCAGACTCTGTTGTGTGAGCGAGTTCCTCGGCAACCTAGCAATACGGGTCAACGCCCGTATAGGCTGCGTCATACTTCGTGGTCGCGAGGGCCGTTCTGGTACCCAGAGCACACTTGACCCTCGCGTGGACTGGGCAGCCTCCGCTCGAACGAACTCCCGTTCGGGGAAGTCAGCGGATCTACCGCTCCGCTGATTTTTCAGATTAGTCAAGAACCCGGCCACGCTTCGGCGGGCGATGAGACTACCGGTCGCAGTTTATGCTGGCGTAGTGCTGGATAACGGATGGTTCAGAATCCATCCCAGTCTCTTCCAGTAGAGGGTCTGTTTCATAGTTCCCCACGACAGCCGTCGAGGCTGATTCTCTCTCGGCACTGAGAAGTAGTACCAGGAAAAA
>Ga0066658_10000104_pt1 | contig 28309 bp, 27 predicted proteins | sample GraSoiAngelo_107_FD_75174 | JGI IMG/M metagenome (GOLD analysis project Ga0066658, IMG submission 75174) | Grasslands soil microbial communities from the Angelo Coastal Reserve, California, USA - 14_0903_09_30cm | ecosystem: Environmental > Terrestrial > Soil > Grasslands | place: USA...
GAGGCCGGGGACTGGGGTGCCGTACTTGACGAATTCGCAGTTGTACGGCTCCGGGTCATAGGAGTCAGTGATGGCTCGGCCGGCGGGTTGGCCGGTGCCGGGAATTTCTTTCGTCTGCGGTTTGCCGCCTTTGCCTTTGACGGTGACTTTTTCGGGGGGACGGCCGGCGCCGCACTGGATCGAGAAGTCCTTGACGCCGTCGCGGGCGTCGATGATGTCGTCGCCGCCATTGCCGTAGAAGCGGTCCTCGCCGGGCTGGCCGAGCATCGCGTTGGGGCCGCCGTCGCCGATCAGGACGTCCCAGTCGAAGGAGCCCTCCATGTCCTCGTTGGTCGGCGAAAGGTGGACCGAGTCGCAGTTCTTTTCCTCATCGACCCAAGCCTCGTGTTTGAGGAAGGAGATGATCAGGAGGCCGGGGTGGGCTTGGGTCTCGGCGAAGGAGGCGTCGTCGCGGCCGGGGCCGCCGACAATCGCCCCGCCAGCGCAGCCGCCGCCGGCGGCCAGCAGGTCGCCGCTGCCTTCTCCATATAGGTAGGTCGGCCCGGGCAGGCCGCCGACGAGGCCGTCGGCGCCGTCGCCGCCGTAGAGCTTGTCCGCCCCTGGGCCCGCCTCGACGAGGTCGTCCTCGGGCCCGGCTTTGATCGTGTCGTTGCCGAAGCCACCAGCGAAACGGACGCTGCCGATCGACTCCAGCGTCCCTTCAACCCGGAGGCTATCGTTGCCCGGCCCGAGGTCGGCCATCAGCCAGCGGCCTGGGCCGTTCGCCGGGCAGGCGATGGTCAGCGGGTTGTTCGTCGGCCGCAGACAACCGGGGCCGATCGCAACTCCTTTTTTCGCTGTGACGCTGAAGATGTCCGCCGCTTCGTCGTAGGCGACGACGAACTGGTCGCGGCCGCCGCCGCCGATGATCTGCAGGCCGGCACCGCCGCCCGGCGTCGGGTTCAGCTGGACGAGGGCGGTGGCTTTCGGCGGCGCTTCCTTGCCGCAGGAGCTGGTACGGCCTTTGGCACCCTCGCAGCCGTCGCTCCCCTGCGCGCCTTCGACCACGTCGCGGCCGCCGCCGCCGACGAGGTGGTCGTCGCCGCTGCCGCCGTAGATGACGTTCGCCTGCGGGCTGCCGATCAGCGTGTCGCGGAAGGCCGAGCCTTCGAGGCTCTCGAAGCCGAAGAGCTTGTCGTGTCCGTCGCCGTAGGCCCGGTGGGCTTTCAGCGAAACCCAGACGCCGCTGCCTTTACCGCCGGCACGCGCGGTCGCAAAAGAAGCGATGTCGCCGGGCCCGGCGCCGCCGGACATGCGGTCGTAGCCGTAGTCGCCATGGACGAGGTCTTCCGCCCCCGGCCCGCCGTTGACGATGTCGATGCCGAGATCGCCGGCGACCTCATCGCGAGCGCCCGGCCCACCGAGGATCTTGTCGTCGCCGAGGTTGCCGTTGACCTGGTCCTCGTCGCCGGCATCGCCGAAGACCTCGTCGTTGCCGCGGCCGCCGTGCATCTCGTCGGTTCCCGGCCCGCCGCAGAGCAGGTCGTTGCCGAGGCTGCCGAAGACGATGTCGTCGCCGCTGCCGGCCCAGATCACGTCGCGCTCGGGCGTACCCCGCAGGTCGTCGTCGCCCTCGGTACCGACGATCTCCGCCTGGCGGCCATGACAGCGGGGGACGTCGTCGCCCTCGTTGTCGGCCGCGCTGGCGATCGCCGCGAAGACGGCAGACGCCAGCAGCAGCACAGCGATGACCCCCCAGGTACGTCGGCTCACGAGGGCTGGATCGTATCCGTCAGATCAGGCGACGAAGTCAGGCGCTGCGGATCAGCTTCTTGTTGACGAACTCGTCCGCCCCGTAGCGGCCGAGCTCGCGGCCGAAGCCCGAGCGCTTGAAGCCGCCGAACGGTAGCTCCGGGCTGTCGGCCCCGACCAAGTTCACGTAGACCATCCCGGCTTCGATCCGGTCGGCGACGCGCTCGGCCTGCTCCTTGTCGGTGCTCATCACATAGGAGCCGAGCCCGAACGGGGTCTGGTTGGCAAGCTCGACCGCCTCCTCCTCGGAGCCGACTTTGTAGACCTGCGCGACCGGGCCGAAGAACTCTTCCTGGGAGGCCTCGTCGCCGGGCTTGATCCCGGTGAGGATCGTCGGTTCGAAGAAGTTGCCGTCGCGCTGGCCGCCGACCACGACCTCGGCGCCGTTGTCGATCGCGCGTTTGACCTGGTCCTCGAGCCGGTCCGCCGCCGTCTGCGAGGAGAGCGGTCCGACCGCGGTGTCCTCGGACGTCGGGTCACCCGGCTTCGCCCCGCTGACTTGCTCTTTGAACTTCTCGAGGAACTCGTCGTAGAGCTCGTCGACGACGATGAAGCGCTTGGCCGCGTTGCAGGACTGACCGGTGTTGTCGAGCCGTGCTTCGGCCGCCGCCTGGGCGGCACCGTCGATGTCATCGGTGCCGAGCAGGATGAAGGGGTCGGAGCCACCGAGCTCGAGCACGACCTTCTTCAGGTGTTTGCCAGCGATCGAGGCGACGGCGGCGCCGGCGCGCTCGGAGCCGGTGACCGAGACGCCGTGCACGCGCGGGTCAGCGATCACCCACTCGATCTGCTCGTTGGTCGCGTAGATGTTCTCGTAGGCACCCTCGGGGACGCCGGCGTCGTCGAAGATCTTCTGCATCGCCTCGGCCGATTCCGGGCACTGGGGCGCGTGCTTGAGCAGGATCGTGTTGCCGATCACCAGGTTCGGGCCGGCGAAACGGGCCACCTGGTAGTAGGGGAAGTTCCAGGGCATGATCCCGAGCAGGACTCCGAAGGGGCTGCGGCGGATCACCGCGGTGCCCTCGCCGCCGAGCAACTTGATCGGCTCGTCGGCCATCAGATCCTCGGCGTTGTCGGCGTAGAAGCCGTAGATTTCCGCCGCGAAGTCGACCTCCATCAGCGCCTGCTCGATCGGCTTGCCCATCTCGCGGACGATGATCTCGGCGAGCTCCTGGCGGCGCTCGGAATGCAGCTCGCCGACCCTGCGGATCATCGCCGCGCGGTCGGCGACGCTGGTCTCGCTCGGGAAGCTGCGGGAGGCCTGGTCGCAGCGGTCGATCGCCGCTCGGAGATCGTCGTCTGAGATCTCCTGGTACTCCTTGACGGTCTCGCCGGTGGCTGGGTTGACAACCGCGTACGTGCTCATCTTCAGCTCTCCCTGTGGATGTTCGTTTCCAAGTTTGTCCTACCCCTTCACGGGCTGCTCTAGCCCGAGCGCACCCTCGACGGGCACGTACTCCATCCCCACTCCCTCGGCCACAGCCGGGTGCGTAACCTTGCCGCCGGCGACGTTGACCCCGAGCCGCAAGCCCGGGTCGCGTCGAATCGCCTCCTCGACGCCCAGGTCGGCAAGCGCCAGCGCGTAAGGCAGCGTCGCGTTGGTGAGGGCGTGGGTAGAGGTGATCGGGACCGCGCCGGGCATGTTGGCGACGCAGTAGTGGGTGATCCCGTCGACCTCGAAGGTCGGGTCGCGGTGCGTCGTCGGGCGCGAGGTCTCAAAGCAGCCGCCCTGGTCAATCGCCACGTCGACCAGAACCGCGCCGGGCTTCATCAGCGCCAGCTGCTCACGGCGGATCACGTACGGCGCCCGCGCCCCGTGGACGAGCACGGCACCGATCACGAGGTCGGCGTTCGGCAGCATCTCCTCGATCGCCAGCGTCGTCGAGTAGACGGTCGAGCAGCGGCCGCCGAAGTCGACTTCGAGCTCGCGCAGGCGGTCGATCGAGCGGTCGTAGACGAAGACGTCGGCTTCCATCCCGATCGCGATGAAGGCGGCGTTCATGCCGACGACTCCGCCGCCGATCACCATCACGTTGGCGGCGGCCACCCCCGGCACGCCGCCGAGCAGGATCCCCCGCCCGCCCATCGGTTTCTCCAGCATGAAGGCGCCGGCCTGGGTCGCGATCTTTCCCGCCACCTCGCTCATCGGCGCCAGCAGCGGCAGCCGCCCGTGCGCGTCCTCAACCGTCTCGTAAGCGATCGCGGTGACGCCGGCGCCGCAGAGCCCGCGCGTCTGCTCGGGGTCGGGCGCCAGGTGCAGGTAGGTGAAGAGGAGCTGACCCGGGCGCAGCATCTCGATCTCGCTCGGCTGCAGCTCCTTGACGTGGAGGATCATCTCCGCCGACTCGAAGACCGCGGCGGCATCAGGAACGATCGTCGCTCCCTGCGCCTCGTAGGACGCGTCGGTGATCGCACTGCCCTCCCCGGCCCCGGCCTGAACCAGCACTTCGTGGCCGTGCTCGGAGAGTTCGCGCACCCCCGCCGGGGTGACGGCGACGCGGTACTCGTCGGACTTGATCTCGGTCGGGACTCCAATCTTCATGCGACAAGCTCCCTCGCTCGCAGGGCCAACCAGAACTCGATGCGGTCATGGGCGCGGGAGAGGTCCCGGCCCGTCAGCTCTTCCACCTTGCGCATCCGGTAGCGCAGCGTGTGGCGGTGGCAGTAGACCTGGCGAGCCGCCCGCTCCCACTGACCGTTCTGCTCGATGAAGGCCTCGAGTGAGCGCAGCAGCTCGCCGCCGTACTCCTCGTCGCCGCGCTCGATCGGCCCGAGGACGCTGTCGCAGTAGAGGTCGAGAGCGTCGTCATCCTGGATCGAGAGCAGCAGCGTGAAGGCGCCGAGGTCCCGCCAGGAGGCGACCTCCGGGGCCGAGCCGTTGTCGAAGGCAGTCGCCTCCAGCGCGCAGCGGGCCTCGTGGAAGGAGTGGCGCAGGCGCTCGGGCGGCGCCGGGCGGCTGGCGGCGGCGCGGACGCCGCCGCGCTCCCGAGCCAGCTCTCGCCGGGCCGCGGTGGCGACGTCGATCGGGTCGCGGTCGGCACAGTCGACGACGGCGCAGAGGAGCTCGCGGCCGCCGGTGCTGTGCGGGGCGACGACGCCGGGGCAGGCTTCGGCGGCGAGGGATGCTTCCAGGGTGGCGGCGCCGCCACCGGGATCGTCGAGGGCGAAGACGAGCACCGAGGCTTCCTCGCCGATCCCGAAGGGCTCGAGTCGGCGGCGCAGCTCGGTCGCGTCCATGCGCCCGCCGAGCGCCGCGGCGACGACGTCGCCCGCGAGGCGCCGCTCGGTCTCCTGAGCGACGCGGCGGCGCATCAGCTCCAGGGCCACCACCGCCACCGCCTGCTGCAGGATCAGCCGCTCGAAGTCGCCGAGGCCGCCGGAGTCGCGAACGATCACGACCCAGGCCTGGGGCGGGCCGCCGCCGGGGGAGATGACGGGGTGGGCCAGCGCCCTCCCGGCGACGGTGGGGTGGCTGGGGACGAATGGGTGGCCGTCGCCAACGTGGCTGAGCGCTTCCTTGCGGATCGCGCCGATCGCCTCGGTCGAGAGCTGGCGGCGAAAGCCCTTGCCGGCGAGACGCTCGCCGCGGCCGTCGAGAACGGCGACGGTGCCGCCGACGGCGGAGGCGACGGTGGTGGCGATTTCCTCCAGCCCGCGCTCCTCGAGGACCAATCGCTCGAGCCGGCGCTGGACCGCGATCCCCCGCTGCAGCACCTCGTACTGCTCGTTGACCAGCCGCGCGAAGGCTTTCTCGGTGATCGCGATGAACGGAACGGAGTAGGGGACCTCGAAGAGCGGGAAGTCCCGCTTCTCGGCCTCGTCGACCAGCGCTTTCGGCAGCGATTTGTGGTTGAAGCCGGTCCCGAACCCGAGCCCGGCGAGGTTGCGGTCGGCGAGGATGCGGATGAAGGCGCGCTGTTTCGCGGCCGAGCTGAGCGGGATCCCGGTCGTCAGCATCAGCTCGCCGCCGGAGAGCCACGGCGTCGGGTCCTCGAGCTCGGAGATGTGGACCCAGCGCACCGGCGCCGCGGCCGCGTCCGCGCCCGCCGCCAGCTCCAGGTCGAGCTCGTCAAGCAGGCTCTGGACGGTGAGCACTTTCGCTCCTAACCGACTACCTGGTCCCAGGCTTCGGCGAGAACCGAGTGCAGCACGTCGTGGATCTCTTCGAACTGCTCGGTATCAGCGATCAGCGGCGGCGAGAGCTGCACGACCGGGTCGCCGCGATCGTCGGCCCGGCAGATCAGCCCGCGCTTGTAGAGCTCGCCGGAGAGGAAGCCCCGCAGCAGCTTCTCGGACTCCTCGTCGTTGAAGCTCTCTTTCGTCTCCTTGTCTTTGACCAGCTCAACCGCGTGGAAGTAGCCGGCGCCGCGCACGTCGCCGACGATCGGCAGGTCGTGCAGGGACTCGAGCATCTGCCGGAACTCGCCCTCCTTGCGAAGGACGTGCCCGGGGAGATCCTCGCGCTCGAAGACGTCGAGGTTGGCCATCGCGATCGCGGCGGCGATCGGGTGGCCGGCGAAGGTGAAGCCGTGGGAGAAGGAAGCGTCCCCCTCCATGAACGGCTCGGCGACCTTGTCGGAGGCGATCATCCCGCCCATCGGCGCGTAGGCCGAGGTCAGCGCCTTGGCGATGGTGATGATGTCCGGGACGTAGTCGAAGCGTTCGCAGCCGAAGTAGTGGCCGAGGCGCCCGAAGGCGCAGATCACCTCGTCGGAGATCATCAGCACGTCGTACTGGTCGCAGATCTCGCGCACCCGCTGGAAGTAGCCGTCGGGCGGGACGAAGCAGCCGCCGGCGTTCTGGACCGGCTCGAGGATCACCGCGGCGACCGTCTCGGGCCCCTCGAAGACGATCCGCTCCTCGATCGCGTCGGCAGCCCAGAGCGGGTCGCGCTCCTCGGGCCAGCGGTAGATGTTCGTGTTGGGGACGTGGCAGCCGCCCGGCGTTAGGGGCTCGAACTGGCTGCGCAGCTCGGTGATGCCGGTTGCCGAGAGAGCGCCGAGGGAGGTGCCGTGGTAGGCGACCTCGCGGGCGATCACCTTGTGCTTCTGGCCTTTGCCGTGCATCCGGTGGTAGTTACGGGCGAGCTTCAGCGCCGACTCGACCGCCTCCGAGCCGCCGGAGGTGAAGAAGACGCGGTTGAGGTCGCCGGGGGCCATCGTCGCGAGCCGCGCCGCGAGTTCGATCGCCTTCGGGTGGGCGTAGCTCCAGAGCGTGTAGAAGTCGAGCTCTTCGACCTGGCGCGCCGCGGCTTCGCCGTACTCGGTGCGGCCGTGGCCGGCGTTAACGCAGAAGAGACCCGAGAGCCCGTCGAGGTAGCGGTTGCCGCGTTCGTCGTAGACGTAACACCCCTCCGCCCGGGTGATGATCGGGATCTCGTGGTCGGGCCCATAGCCCCCCATGCGCGAGAAGTGCATCCAGAGGTGGCGTTGGGCCATCTGCTGGAGATCGGTACCTGCTGGGGCTTGTGACGCAGTGGCCATCGCGCCCTCCTCTCCGGATTACGACGTTATGGACAAAGCTAGAGCCCCCGAACAACAATCGCAAGTGGTCTTTGGGTCAAGGACTGGAAGCGGACTTGTACGTGGTGTACAAGTCATTCCTGTGCTTTTAGGACATTCGCCCCTTGCGCGGTGATCCACCGGGGCTTACCGTCGCGGATAGGTAGTTAGGGAATCCGGGTAGCCAAACCACCGAGAAGGGGGCTGATAGACCGGAATGGACGACCACCACGGAGAGACCCCCAGCGTCGAGCTGCGGAGCGTGACCAAACGCTTCGGCGACTTCGTCGCGGTCAACGACCTCAGCCTCGAGCTTGAGCGGGGGGAGTTCTTCACCCTGCTGGGGCCGAGCGGCTGCGGCAAGACGACGACGCTGCGGATGATCGCCGGCTTCGAGCGCCCGACCGAAGGCGAAGTTCGGATCGAGGACGAAGACGTGGCGCAGCTGCCGCCGCACAAGCGGCCGACCAACACCGTCTTCCAGAGCTACGCGCTCTTCCCCCACCTCAGCGTCGAGGCCAACGTCGCCTTCGGGCTGAAGCGGAAGAAGATCGCCAAGGACGAGATCGCCGAACGGGTGAAGGCGGAGCTTGAGCGGGTCGGGCTCGCCGCCGAGGCCAATCGCCGCCCCTCGCAGCTCTCCGGCGGCATGCAGCAGCGGGTGGCGCTGGCGCGAGCGCTGGTCAACCTGCCGAAGGTCCTCCTCCTCGACGAGCCGCTCGGGGCGCTGGACCTGAAGCTGCGAAAGGAACTACAGGTCGAGCTGAAGCGGATCCAGCGCGACGTCGGCATCACCTTCGTCTACGTCACCCACGACCAGGAGGAGGCGCTGACGATGAGCGACCGGATCGCGGTGATGAACCGCGGCCGGGTCGAGCAGATCGCGGCGCCCGAGCAGGTCTACGACCGCCCGGCGACGACCTTCGTCGCCGGCTTCATCGGCGTCTCCAACCTGATGCCGGCGACGGTCACCGGTGGCCAGGAGGTGAAGCTGGACGAGGGGACGACGATCTCGACCTCTACGGACGGCTTCTCCCAGGGCGATCGCTGCCATGCGGTGGTGCGGCCGGAGAAGCTGCGGGTCGAGACGGACGGCAACGGCAACGGCAGCGCCGAGCTGCCGCGGGTCGAGGGCACCGTCACCAGCTCGCTCTACCTCGGCACCGCGACCCAGATCGCGGTCGACCTCGGCGAGGGGGTGCGGATGACCGTCCTTGTCCCCAACGCCGACGAGGCCGAGCGCCAGCGCCTGCCCGGCGGCGGCGCCCGCGTCGCCCTCAGCTGGGAGCCCGAGCACATGCACCTTGTCCGCGAGTCGCCGAACGGCGCACCCGCGGGAAGTACCGACGGCGCCAGCGCCGAGGACCAGTCGCAGAAACTGGAAACGAGCCAGGGAGGTTGACCCGCAGATGTTGAGCAGCAAGAAGGACCTACGCAGGAGCCCGGCAATGCTCGCCGTCCTGATTGCGATCGCGGCGCTGACCCTCGGGCTCGTTGCCTGCGGTGGCGGCGACAGCATCAACGGCGGCGACACGGAATCCGAAGAAGTCAAGCTCGAAGGCAAAGCCTCGGGCGACTTGACGATCTCCAACTGGCCGCTCTACATCGATAAGCAGACCGTGCCGGACTTCGAAAAGGAAACCGGCGTCTCGGTCAAATACATCGAGGACGTCAACGCCAACGAAGAGTTCTTCGCGAAGATGGACCCGCTGCTCAAACAGGGGGAATCGGGTGGCCGCAGCCTCTTCGTCGTCACCGACTGGATGGCGAACAAAATGCACGAACTCGGCTACCTGCAGAACTTTGACAAGTCGGCGCTGCCGAACTTCGAAAAGAACCTCGTCGCCAACCTGAGGGAACCCGCCTACGACCCGAAGCGTGAATTCAGCGCTCCCTGGCAAAGCGGGATGACCGGGATCATCGTCCGCAAAGACCTGGCACCGGACGTGAAATCCATCTGCGACCTCTTCGACCCCCAGTACAAGGGCAAGGTCGAGATGCTGAACGAACTCCGCGACACGGTGCCGCTGGTGATGAAGTGCCTCGGGATCGATCCCACCAACGCCAGCGAAGAGGACTGGCTGAAGGCGATCGACAAAATCGAATCCGCCGCCAACTCGGGGCAGATCCGCCGCTTCACCGGCAACGACTACGGCGGCGACCTGACCAGCGGCAACGCGGTCGCGGTGATCGGCTGGTCCGGCGACGCCGTCCAGCTGCAGGCCGACAACCCGAACATCGAATGGCGGATGCCGACCGAGGGCTGCATCCTCTGGTCGGACAACATGGTGATCCCGGTCGGGGCGCCGAACCCGACCGCGGCCGAGGCGTTCATGAACTACGTCTACGACCCGAAAAACCAGGCGCAGATCGAGGCCTACGTCAACTACGTCAGCCCGGTGGAAAACGTGAAACCGATCCTGCTGAAGGAAGAACCGGAAGTCGCGAAGAACCAGCTGATCTTCCCGGATCAGTCCTTCACCAAGAACTGCACGATCCAGCCGTCGCCGACCGGGGAAGAAGAACAGAACCTGAACCGCGCCTTCAACGCGGTGCTCAACGGCTGAGCCGATGAGACGCCGGGTCGCTCCCTACTTCCTGCTCGGGCCGGGAGCGGCCTGGCTCCTCCTGTTCTTCGTCATCCCGCTTTATTACCTGGCGAAACTCTCGCTCAACGCCGGCGTCTTCGGCTCCTACGAATTCAGCTGGCACTGGGAGAACTACTCCGACGCGCTGCAGCTCTACGACACCCAGTTCGTGCGCTCGTTCGTCTACGCGGGCCTGGCGACGCTGTTCGCGCTCCTGCTCGCCTACCCGCTGGCCTACACGATCGCTTTCAAGGCCGGCCGCTGGCGCAACGTCTTCCTCTTCGCGGTGGTGGCCCCGTTCTTCACGACCTACCTGATCAGGACCCTGGCCTGGGAGACGATCCTCTCCGACCAGAGCCCGGTGGTAAGCGTGCTCGACTTCCTCGGCCTGGCGCCGGAAGGGCATGTGCTGGCGACTGGGGGCGCCGTGGTCGCCGGCCTCACCTACAACTTCCTCCCCTTCATGGTGCTGCCGATCTACGCCAGCCTCGAGCGGATCGACGCGCGGCTGATCGAGGCCGGGAAGGACCTCTACGCCTCCGCCACCCAGACCTTCCTGCGGGTGACGCTGCCGCTCTCGGCGCCGGGGGTGGTGGCGGGGACGCTGCTGACCTTCATTCCCGCCTCCGGCGACTACGTCAACGCCCAGTTCCTCGGCAGCGCCAGCAACCAGATGATCGGCAACGTGATCCAGTCGCTATACCTCAAACAGTCCGACTACCCCGCCGCGGCGGCGCTCTCCTTCGTGCTGATGGCGGCGATCCTCGTCCTCGTCCTCATCTACATCCGCTTCGCCGGCTCCGAGGCGCTGATGGGCGAGGAGGCGGTCTGATGAGCGGCGGCGGAACGTGGCGCTGGCTGCGCGAGCACGCGGTCCAGATCGTCGCCGTGCTCGTGGTCCTCTACATGCTGATCCCGATTGCGGTGATCTTCGGCTTCTCCTTCAACGATCCGGCCGGCCGCTACAACTTCACCTGGGTCGGCTTCACGCTCGAGCACTGGAGCAACGCTTTCGGGATCCCGGAGCTGAACGAAGCGCTGGTGACGAGCCTGAAGCTGGCGGTGCTGGCGACCCTGATCTCGACCGTGATCGGAACCCTGATGGCGCTGGCGCTGGTCCGCTACGACTTCTTCGGCCGCCGCGCCGCCAACTTCCTGATCGTGATCCCGATGGCGACTCCCGAGGTAGTGATGGGCTCCGCCCTGCTCTCCTTCTTCCTGCTGATCGGCAGCTTCAGCCTCGGCTTCCAGACGCTGCTGATCGCCCACGTCATGTTCTGCATCAGCTTCGTCGTCGTCGTCGTCCGCTCGCGACTGATCGGCTTCGACCGCAATCTCGAGGAGGCGGCGAAGGACCTCGGGGCGAACTCCTTCGAGACCTTCCGCCTGGTCACCCTGCCGCTGATCATGCCCGGCATCTTCGGCGCCGCGATGCTCGCCTTCGCCCTCTCGATCGACGACTTCGTCATCTCCAACTTCAACTCCGGCACTACCGTCACCTTCCCCCTCTACATCTTCGGCGCCGCCCAGCGCGGGATTCCGGTCGAGGTCAACGTGATTGCGATGATCCTCTTCTTTTTCACCTGCGCGACGATGGGGTTCGCCACCTGGCAGCAGCGCCGGGCCGAAAAGCTGACGAGCGTGCGGCCCGAACAAGAGGGCGGCGTCGGGGCCGGAGTGCCGGCCGGTGCTCCGGCCGCGACCTAGCGGCCGATGTGGAAACCGATCAGCTCGGGCACCTTCGCCACGGCTGAAGCGACGCGGCCGGGCTGATGGCCGTCCATCTCCGCTTCCTCCTTCTTGAGGAGGCCGAGGCGGATCGCCTCACCGCCGATCCAGTGGAAGGGCTCCGGAGGGACGCGGGGGGCCTTGGCGTCGACGAAGGCGAGGTTGGTGTGCTCGTCGGCGCGGCCGAGGACGAGGGAGGCGAGGGTGCGGCCGACCATGTTGGAGGGGCCGACGCCGTTGCCGGTGTAGCCGGCGGCTACCCAGGCACGGGACCCGGGGAGGGTGGTGACAGCCGGGAGGTGGGTCGGGGAGGCGTCGATCGGGCCGCCCCAGGCGTGGGAGATGCGGCGGCCGCGGAGGGCGGGGAAGTAGTCGTAGAGGTGCTCGGTTGCGGCAGCGATGACGTCGGCGTCGACCTCGGCGCGGCCCTTGGTCCGGCCGCCCATCGCGATCCGGCCGCCTCCCCAGCCGAAGGCGATGCGGCCGTCGCGGGTGGTGCGGAAGTAGTGGAGCAGAGAACGGGAGTCGGTGATGCAGTCGCCGTTGGTCCAGCCGATCTCCTCCAGCAGCTCGGGCACCGGCTCGGTGAGGACGATGTGGGAGGAGGCGACGGTGAGGCGGCTGCGCAATGGGCCGCGCTTGGCGGCACTGCCGATCGCGAGGACGCCGCGGGAGGCATGAACCGACCCGCCCGCGGTCCGTGCTTCGACCCCGTCGTCGCCCTCCCGGAACGAGCTGACCGGCGAGGACTCGAAGACCTCCACCCCCGCCCCCAGCAGTTGCTCTCGCAGCCCGAGCGCCAGGCGCGCCGGCTGCACCGTCGCCGACGTCGGCGAGACGGCGCCGCCACGGAAGGCCGGCGACTTGCAGCGCGCCGCCACCTCCGCCGCGCTCAGCGGCTGCAGCATCTCCGGCACCCCGAGCTCGCGGCACGCCTGCAGCGCCCGGCCCCAGGAGCCGTCGTGGGCGGGTGCAGTGGAGACCTGGAGGTAGCCAGCCGGCTTGAACCAGGCATCGACCCCGTGCTCCTCGCAGAAGCCACCGATCCGCGCCACCGCCTGCTCGGCCGCCTGCGCCACCTGCAGCGCCGGCACGTCTCCCCAGCGCTCGCGCATCGAGGCAAGCGAGAACCACATCGCGTTGCAGAAGCCGCCGTTGCGCCCGCTCGGCCCGCGGCCGCAGACCGGCTCGGCCTCGAGCAGGACGACCCGTGCCTCGGGCTCGAGCTGCTTTGCGTACAAAGCGCTCCACATCCCCGTATAGCCGCCGCCGATGACGAGGACGTCAGCGTCGACCCGGTCGCCGAGCGGCCCTCGCGGCTCGGGCTTGCCGGCCTCCTCGATCCAGTAGCCCAGGCGGGTGTGCTGCATCCTCGGATTCTCCAGCACCCGCGTCATCGGCTCTGTCTAAAGATCGGTCGCCGATTTATCCAGACCTCCTGAGGCCGACCCGTAGACTCGGATCGATGCCAGGAGATGGTCAGGCCTCCACTCCTTACGTCGACGCGATGCTCGCCTACGCGAAGCGCGATCCGGGCCGCTTCCAGGTGCCCGGCCACAAGGGCGGCATCGGCGCTGATCCCGCCGAGATCGCGCTGGTCGGCGAGGTGGGGCTCCAAAACGACATTCCCTCGGTGACCGAGGGAGTCGACGTCGGCCCCGAGCCGACTCCCTTCCAGCAGGCCCAGCAGCTCGCCGCCGAGGCCTGGGGCGCCGGTCGCACCTGGTTCCTGGGCAACGGCGCCTCCCAGGGCAACCACGCCGCCTGCATGGCGCTCGCCCACGGCGGCAACCGGGTCGTCGTCCAGCGCAACGTCCACTCCTCGGTGATCGACGGGCTCGTCCTCAGCGGCATGCGGCCGACCTTCGTCGCGCCGGAGCTCGATCCCGAGCTCGGCATCGCCCACGGACTGACGCCGGACACGCTGGCGGCGGCGCTCGACGAAACGCCCGAGGCGGTGGCGGCGATGGTTGTCTCCCCGACCTACTTTGGCGCCTGCGCCGACGTCGCCGGGATGGCCGAGGTGGCGCACTCGCGCGGGGTGCCGCTGGTCGTCGACGAGGCCTGGGGGGCGCACCTCCACTTCCACCCCGATCTGCCAACCGACGCGCTCGCCTGCGGCGCCGACCTCGTCACCTCCTCGACCCACAAGATCATCGGCAGCCTCACCCAGTCAGCGATGCTGCACCTCGGTCGCGGCGGCCGCATCGACGGAGCCGTCGTCGACCGCTGCGTCAGCCTCGTCGAGACGACCAGCCCCAGCGGCCTCCTCGCGGGCTCGCTCGACGCGGCCCGCCGCTTCATGTACGTGCACGGCGAGGAGATGCTGAGCGAGGCGATGGCCGGGCTGGCGAAGACTCGGCAGAAGATCCGGGAGATCCCGGGCCTGGACGTGCTCGACGAGCGGATGGTGGGACGGCCGGGGGTGACCGGCTGGGACCCGCTGCGCCTTGGAATCGACGTCCGCGGCACCGGCTCCAGCGCCCAGCGACTTTGGAAAACCGCCTTCCACGTCAGCGAGATCGACCTCGAGCTCTACTCGGGCAACGTCGTCGTCGCGATTTTCGGGGTCGGCGAGCGGGCGGAGGAGAGCGGCGAGCGGTTGGTCCAGGGTCTGCGGAAGGCGGTCGCGCAGCTGGAGGAGACGCCGGGGGCGCCGGACGAGAAGCTGGCGCCGGCGCCGCCCTGGGGCGAGCTGGTGCTGACGCCGCGGGAAGCGTTTCTTGGGCCGCAGGAGGTCGTTCCTTTTGAGGCTGCGGCGGGACGAGTTGCGGCTGAGGGGCTTGCCGCCTATCCGCCTGGGATTCCGAACGTGCTGCCTGGGGAGCGGCTTACTCCGGAGACGCTTGAGTTCATCCGGGAAAGCCTGGATCACGGCGGGTATGTCCGTGGGGGTAGCGACCGGGAGCTGAAGACGCTTCGGGTGGCTTTGTGAAGAGGAGAGGGGTGGGGGTCGGCGGACAACAGCGGGGAGGGTCCGGCGACCCCCACCCCTCTCCTCTAGGCTCAAGCCGTGGCTAGCTTCGACTCGATTGCGGACTTGCCCCTTCGGATTGAGGGGTGTGAGTTCGAGGGGCTTAGCCTCGATGCCGGGGCTTTTGAACGGCTGACCACGATCGTCAGACTCCGCGGTGGTGGTGAGGAGGGGATCGGGGAAGACGTCGTTTACGACGCGGTCGATCACATCGCTCAGCAGGACCACGGGCCTCCGGAGGGGTTGACCGGGAGCTTTACGTTCGCCGAGTTCTCTGATCATCTCGACGGGATCGATCTGTTTCCTGCGGCGGCGCCGGAGCGGGAGGATGTTTCTCGGGATTACCGGCGCTGGGCATTTGAGTCGGCGGCTTTGGACCTTGCGCTGCGGCAGGCGGGAACGAATTTGGCTGAGGCTTTGGGGCGCGAGCCGCGGCCGGTGAACTTCGTCAATTCGATGCGGCTGGCGCCGTTCGAAGCGGGGGCGCGGTCTTCGATTGAGCCGCTGCGGGCTCGGCTTGCCGCCTATCCGACCCTGCGCTTCAAGCTTGACCCGGCCAACGACTGGGACGACGAGCTGATCGCGGCGCTGGCCGAGACCGGGGCGGTTGACTCGCTCGACCTCAAGGGCTTCTACAAAGGGACCCCGGTCGATGTCGAGACCGACCCCGAGCTCTACGCAAAGTTGATCGAGACCTTCCCAAAGGCCTGGCTCGAGGATCCCGACGTGACCGAGGAGACGAAGCCGCTGCTCGATCCCGTCTCCGACCGGGTGACCTGGGACGCGCCGATCCACTCGATCGCCGACATCGAGGCGATGCCGTGGTCGCCACCGAAGACGGTCAACGTCAAGCCTTCGCGCTTCGGCCCGATCCGCAACCTCTTCGCCGCCTACGACTACTGCGAGGAGCGCGGCATCGGCGCCTACGGCGGCGGCCAGACCGAGCTCGGCCAGGGCCGTGGCCAGATCCAGTACCTCGCCTCGATCTTCCATCCCGACACTCCGAACGACGTCGCCCCGGGGGGCTACAACGACCCCGAGCAGGCGACGAAGCCGGGCCTGCCGACCAGCCCGCTGGAGCCGGCGATCGAGGAGATCGGCTTCCGCTGGAAGCTGTGACTGCAGATTCGGTCAGCCGGTGAGGAACTGGCTGGCAACCACGCCGACAGCGGCGGTGATCAGCAGGAGGTAGAGACGCTCGAAGCGCTTGTCGATGCTGCGTTCCAATCGCTCGAAGCGCCCGTCGATCCGCGCAAAGCCTTCACGCATTTCTTCGAAGCCTTCATCCATGCGCCGACTCAGTTCGTCGAGCCGGTCATCGTTCCAGTTGTCCATCGGCCGCTCCATCTTCAACACCGCCATGGTGGCACGAATGTAGACGAAAGGTTTCTACAGCTTATGCGCGGAAACGAAATTATCGAGGGCGAGAATGCGCCGGCTTCGTGACTTCAGCCGAGCCAGCCGGCTCGTTTGCGCATCGTCTTGATGCGGCGGAACTCGGCGATGTCCTCGCGCAGGGCGGCCGGGGCCGGGGCCGGCAGGAAGCGGGCCGGCAGCGGCGACTCGGCGACCTTGCCGCCGCCCTTGCTGACGCGGTAGGCGCGAGCGCCGCGGCGGGCGGTCACCGCCGAGGGGCTGCCTTCGCCCTCCCAGAGTAGGCCGGCGTAGTCGTCGAGGCCGTAGCCGCCCGGCATCCCGTCGCCGACCGCGTCGAGGTAGGCGGCCCGGCGCTCCGGTTCGTTGTTGTAGTGAACGCAGAGGCTGCCCCCGAGCAGACCGAGGCCGGCCGCCGCCAGCGGGCGGCCCGAGGACTTGGTGATGCCGGCCTCGAACCAGCACATCGCGCCGGCGCTCTGGCCGGCGAGGACGATCCCCTGCCGCCAGGCGAGGCTGAGGATGGAGGCGATATCGTGCGCCTCCCAGACGGCGAGCAGGTTGACGAGGCTGCCGCCGCCGACGTAGATCAGGTCCTGGGCGAGGAGGTGGTCGCGCAGCTCCATTGGCCGCCGCCCGAGCCGGAACAGCGAGACATCCGAGGGCTCGCAGGAGCGCTCGCCGAAGGCCGAGTAGAAGCCGGCGATCTGCTCGGAGGTGTCGCCGCTGGCAGTCGGGAGGATGCAGATCCGCGGCCGCTCGCCGCCCTGTTCGCCGGCCAGCCGCAGAAGCAACTCGCAGACCGCCCGGTCCGGCGGCCGGAAGCTGAACTCGTGGCCGCCGAGGGCGAGGATCCGCCGCACCGGCGTCCCCGTCCTCGCCCTTACGCCGTCGACGGCCATCAGGCGGCGGGTGCAGTCGAGAGCGCCTCCGGCAGCGGAGCCGCGGGGACTGCGTCCCGGTCGCCGAGGTAGGTGGTCGCGATCTGCATCTCCACCACCCGCGAGCCGGCGACGTCGAGTCGGTAGCCGCGCGCCTGCGGCCTCGAGGCGACGACCCGGCTCAGTTCCGGGCCGACGAAATGTAGGGCGGCCCCATCCTCGGCGGCGTAGCCCCCGCACATCCCTTCGCGCAGGAACCGGTGGTAGGCCTCGCCGCGCTTGGCGCCGCGCTCGTAGTGGACGCAGTTGCTGAAGGGCAGCAGCCCGAGCCCGCGCAGCCGTTTCGCCTCGCCGTGGAAGCCGGTCACCGCTTCCTCGAACCAGCAGAGCGAGCCGGCCGAGAGGCCGCAGAGGATCACGCCGGATTCCCAGGCCTCGCGCAGGATCGAGTCGATCCCGTGGGCGCGCCAAACGCCGAGCAGGCTGACGACGCTGCCGCCACCGACGTAGATCAGGTCCTGGGAGAGGAGATGGCGGCGGAGGTCGCTCGGCCCCTGCTCGCGGCGGAAGAGCGAGATGTGGCTCGGCTCGCAGCGGTGGGCGGAGAAGGCGCGGTAGAAGCGGACGATGTAGTGGTCGGCGTCGCCGCTGGCCGAGGGCAAGAAGCAGACCCGCGGCCGCTCCGCCCGGGTCAGCCCCAGCACATAGTCGTCGAGCAGCGGGTTTCCCGACTCCATTGAGAAGCCGCCGCCGCCGAAAGCGACGATCTGACGCGGTGCCATATCCATGGAGAAATGTTCGACGCGGGCGACCGCGCAGTCGTTGTACAGCGGTCCGAAGTTCAGCCGGTCGCGCTCGCCCCCGCGTACAGCAGGCGCAATTTGTTGCGGGCCCGGTGCAGCCGCACCTTCACGGTCCCTTCAGGGATCCCGAGGCGGCGGGCGATCGTCGCCTGGGTCAGGTCCTCCTCGTATTTCATCTCCAACAGACGCCGATCGCGTTCATTCAGCCCGGCGAGCGCGGCGTGGAGGTCGGCGAGCTCAACCGCGGCGAGTACCCGCTCGTCCTCTGCCCCCTCCCGCAGCTCGATCTTCTCTGTCAGGTCGGGGCGCACCCGCGAATGCTGGCGAAAGGCCTCGTTGCGGACGATCGCCGCCAGCCACTGATTGCGGCTGCCGGAATCACGCAGGGTCGAGCGCCGACGCCAGGCGCGAAGTAAGGCATCCTGAGCTATGTCTTCGGCGTCGCCCGGATTGCTCGCGTAGCGATACGCCATTCGAAGACAAACCCTTTGTGCCTCTCCCCACTCCCAGGCATCGTCGTTCCCGCGACGGTGCTCTCTTGGAGTACTGATTGAACGAACCTACATAAGCGGTGGACCAGATTGCCACCTCTGTTTTAGAAACTGTTCAGAGGTTGCGCAGGTCTTGTTTTCGTGGCCGGGGACCAGGGGGAAGAGCGCCCGCAATGGGCTGAAATCGCCTACGAGGCGATCGCGCCCGTCTACGACGAGTTCACCGCCCACCACGATTACGACCTCTGGCTGGGTCAGCTGCTGCCGAAGGTGGAGCCATACGGGATTCCGGGGCGGAGGCTGCTCGACGTCGCCTGCGGGACCGGCAAGAGCTTCATCCCGATGCTGGAGAAAGGGTGGGAGGTGACCGCCTGCGACATCTCCCCGAAGATGGTCGCGATCGCGCGCGAGAAAGTCGGCGACAGGGCGAAGCTCTCGGTAGCCGACATGCGCGACCTCCCCGTCTTCGGCGAGTTCGACCTCGTCTTCTGCCTCGACGACGCCGTCAACTATCTCCTCGGCACCGAGGAACTGGAGCAGGCTCTGACGGGGATGCGGCGCAACCTCGGCCCTGGGGGCTTGCTGATGTTCGACGTCAACACGCTCGAGGCCTACCGGACCTTCTTTGCCGAAGAAGTGGTGGTCGAGCGGGACGGCTTCCGGATGATCTGGAAGGGACGCTCGACCCCCGACCAGCCCCCCTCCTCGATTGCCGAGGCGAGCTTCGAGGTCGAGGCACTCGACCCCGAAGCAGCCGCCTCGATCGCACCTGAGCTACACCGCGAGCGCCACTTCCCCGAAGCCGAGGTGCTCGAGGCCCTGGAGCGGGCGGGCCTCGAGTGCCTCGACGTCTACGGCCACCACGACGATGCGGTCCCGAAGCAGCCGCTCCACGAGCTCGACCACACGAAGGGCGTCTACATCGCTCGCGCCAGGTGAGCGCTAGGCCGCCTCGGAGCTGAAGGCAGGCTCGGGCTCGCCGAACTCGCCCTCGGTCACCGGCTCCTCCTGCGCTGCCGCCTCGGCGGGCTTCAGCACCGTCACCGCGACGACAACCGCCGCCAGGGCGATCCCGGCGCCGATCAGGAAGGCGAGCTTGAAGCCGTCGGTCAGCGCCACAGCTTCGGAGGCACCGCCGGCCAGCAGGTCGCTGGTGCGGTTGGTCGACATCGTCGCCAGCACCGCCAGCCCGATCGCGCCGCCGACCTGCAGGGTCGTGTTGACCAGGCCGGACGCGAGGCCCGCGTCCTCGCGGGCGACGCCGGACATCGCCAGGCTCATCAGCGACGGGAACGAGAGCCCGGCGCCGGTCCCGATCAGGACCATCGCCGGCAGCACGTCCGTCAGGTAATCGCCGTCGACCGAGATCCGCGAGAACAGCAGCAGGCCGAGGGAGATTGCGCCGAGACCGGGCAAAAGCGTCGCCCGCGGCCCGAAGCGGAGGTTCAGTTTCGCCGAGAAGCCGAGCGAGAGGATGCCGATGATCCCGGTGACCGGCAGGTAGGCGAGGCCGACCTCGAGCGAGTCGAAGCCGAGCACGCGCTGCAGGTAAAGAGCGCCGAGGAAGAACATCCCGAACATCCCGGCGACCATCAGCGCCTGGATCACGTTGGCTCCGGTCAGGTTCCGCGAGCGGAAGATCCGCAGCGGCACCAGCGGGTTGGCGGCCCGCGCCTCGCGGGCGATGAAGCCGGCGAGCAGGGCCAGCGACCCGGCGCCGAAGCCGAGCGTGTGGGCCGAGCCCCAGCCGTAGTTGCTGGCCTCGACGATCGTGTAGACGCCGAGCATCAGCGAGGAGACGAGGAGCAGTGCGCCCGGAGCATCAGCCCCTTTGTCGAGGCCGAGGCCGGAGTCCCGTGGCAGGAGCCGCAGCGCCAGCACGCCGGTGAGAACGGCGATCGGCAGGTTGACGAAGAAGATCCAGTGCCAGCTGATCGCCTCGGTGAGGACCCCGCCGAGCAGGAGCCCGATCGAGCCGCCGGCGGAGGCGACGAAGCTGTAGACGCCGATCGCTTTCGCCTGCTCCCGAGGCTCCGGGAACATGGTCACGATCATCCCGAGGATGACGGCGGAGGTAAGGGCGCCGCCGACTCCTTGGACGAAGCGGGCGCCGACCAGCATCGCCTCGCTCTGAGCCAGGCCGCAGAACAGGGAAGCGGCGGTAAAGAGGAGGAGGCCTGAGAGGAAGACGTCGCGGCGGCCGAGCAGGTCACCGAAGCGCCCGGCGAGCAGGAGCAGGCCGCCGAAGGCGATCAGGTAGGCGTTGACAACCCAGGCGAGGCTGCTCTGGGAGAAGCCGAGGTCGTCCTGGATTACTGGGAGGGCAACGTTGACGATGGTCGCGTCAAGCACGATCATCAGCATCCCGACGCAGAGGACGACAAGCGCCATCCAGCGGGAGCGGTCGGAGTTTGCATCGGACTTGGGTAAAGTGAAGTTAGTAACTGACATAGGATCATCACTGTATCAGTGATTATCATCTGCTGCGTTAAGATCATTAACAAGATGGGAACTTGCGAATGAACCCGGCAACTGCAACTGGCTCGATGAGCCTGATTACGCGCCTCTCGCGTCTCGTCTTCCGCGGCGCCACCGAGGATGTTCTGGGGATGCGGCTGAAGCAGCTGATCGCACTCGATTACCTGCGCGAGCACCAGGGGACGCCGCAGAAGGCGCTCGGCCAGTCGCTGATGTTGGACCCGAACAACTGCGTGATCCTGCTCAACGACCTCGACGTCCACGGCTACATCGAGCGCCGCCGCGACCCGGAGGATCGGCGCCGCCACATGGTCGAGATAACGCCGGCGGGGCTGCGGGCTCTGGAGAAGGCCGAGTCGCGGATGGAGGACCTCGAGGACGAGGTCCTCTGCAACCTCAGCAAGGCCGAGCGGGCCGAGCTGCACGGCCTGCTGGTCAAAGCGCTGGCCGGCCAGGATCTCTCCTGACCGGCCAACCGGGCGGGAGAGATTAAGACTCGTCCGGGCGTTTTACCTCGCCGCGCCAGCCGCCGTTGGCGCCGTTGGTCTCGACCAGCTCCTTGAAGCGTTCGAGATCGCCGTGGACCCGACGGTCGGCCGCGCCCAGTGCGTCGCCGATCCGCTCCTTGATCCCCTCGGGGACGAAGTCCATCTGGACCATCACCCGGGTGGTGTCGTCGTCGATTCGGTGGAAGGTGACGACGCCGGCGTTCTCCTTGCCCTCGACGTTGCGCCAGGCGACGCGCTCGTCGGGCTTTTGCTCGGTGATCTCGGCCTCCCATTCGTGGCGGGAACCGCCGAACTCGGCGACCCAGTGCAGGTGGGTGTCGTCGATCTGGCGGATCTCTTCGACCCCGTCCATGAAGCGCGGAAACTCTTCGAACTGGGTCCACTGGTCGTAGACGCTGCGCAGTGGCGCGTTTACCTCGATCGACTCCTCGATGGTGGACATTTCTCTGCCTCCTCGGTGATTGATTGCTCACCACACGGGTATCCGTCTTCCTGTCAAGGTAAACCTGTACCTCGTGTCCAGAGTTGAAGAAGAACCCGCACTCAGCATCGGCGACGTCGTCCGCGCCACCGGCCTCGGTGAAGCGACGCTGCGCGCCTGGGAGCGCCGCTACGGCTTCCCCCAGCCGCAGCGCGAACCGAGCGGCCACCGCCGCTACGCCGCCGACGAAGTCGCGCGCCTGCTCCGGGTCAGCGCTGAGCGCGAGCGGGGAATCGCGCTGCCGGTCGCGATCGAACGCGCCCGCGCCGCCTCCACTGCCGTCCCTTCGCTCTTCGCGCAGCTACGCGAGCGCCGCCCCGACCTGCAGCCGATGACGGTCAGCAAGCGACACCTGGTCCCGCTCGCCCGGGCGATCGAGGACGAGAGCGCCGCCCGAGCCGAGCGGCCGCTCCTGATCGGCTCCTTCCAGCGCGAGCGCTACTACCGCCAGAGCGAGCGCCGCTGGCGCGAGCTCGCGCGCGGCGCCGAGAACGCCTTCGTCTTTGCCGACTTCGAGCGGCTGCAGGAGCCGGCGGACGCGCCGGCCGAGCTGCCGATCGACCGCTCGCACCCGGTCAGCCGGGAGTGGGCGCTGGTCTGTGCGGCGCCGGAACACGGCGCCTGCATGGTCGCGTGGGAGCCGCCGGGGCGCACGCGTCCCGGCGACGCCCGCGAGTTCGAGCTGCTGCTGAGCGTTGAGCCGTCGGTGGTACGCGAAGCGGCGGAGACGGCCACGGCCCTCGCCGCGCCGATCGCCCCGGAGCTGGCGGCGCGGGCGCGCGAGCACCTTGAGCAGCTGCCACCACCGCTGCCGGAGAAGCAGCTGCGGCTCTCCAGCGCGATCACGGCGCGACTTCTCTCGTCACTCCAGGGCGAGGCTTGAAGCAAGGGGCAACCGGGAAACGATGAGCATGAAACTGAGCGGAATCTGCGAGCTGGTCCTCGAGACCGACGACGTCGGGAGCCTTGCCTCGTTCTATCGGGAGCTCGGCCTAGAGCTGGTCCTGGAGGAAGACGACCGGGTCTGGCTGGCGCTGGGGGAGCGCTGCCGGCTCGGCATCTGGCCCCCCGGCGAGCAGGAGTTCGACGACCGCGGCGGCCGCCACGTCCACTTCGCCCTCTCTGTCGACCGCGACGACCTCGACGACCTGACCGCGAGGCTGCGCAAGCGCGGGGTCGAGGTCCAGGGCCCGGTCGAGCACGAGGGCGGCGACCGTTCCGTCTACTTCTCCGATCCCGCGGGCAACCGGGTCGAGCTCTGGAACTTCTTCCGCGACGGCGACGGCGCCGAGGGCGGAGTGATGGCTTTGGCGGAGGACGGCGATGGCGCGTAACCGGGTCCACGTCGACGCCACCCCCGAGGAGGTCTTCGCGGTCCTCGCCGATCCCGAGCGCTACCCCGACTGGGTGGTCGGGGCGGCCGGGATACGCGACGAGGATTCCGAGTTCCCCGCCGTCGGTTCCCGTTTCCACCACAAGGTCGGGTCCTGGCCGGTTGGGGTCAAGGACTACACCGAGGTGATGGAGGTAGAGCCACCGCACCGGATCGTCCTGAAGGCAAAGGCGCGCCCGCTGGGGACGGCGACGATCGAGATCGATCTGCACGAGAGCGCCGGCGGCACCGAGGTGGAGATGGAGGAGGTGCCCGGTGACCGCCTCACCTCGCTCTTCGTCGGCAACCCGGTCGCCGACACCGTCCTGCGAGTCCGCAATGCCGAGGCGCTGGCACGGTTGAAACGCCTGGTCGAGGGAACCCCGGAGGGCGAACCAATCCACGAGCGCTCGCTGCCTGGCCAACGTGTCCTCATCACCGGCGGCAGCAGCGGCATCGGCCTCGCCGTCGCCGAAGGGCTCGTCCGCGAGGGAGCGCAGGTGGCGATCCTCGCCCGCAACGAGCTCGGTCTGACGGCGGCGAAGCGCAAGCTCGCCGAGCAGGGCGGCGAGGCGATCACGATCGCCGCCGACGTCACCGACCGCGAGGCGCTCGCCGCCGGGATCGAGAAGGCGGTGGGTGAGATGGGCGGGCTCGACGTCCTCGTCACCTCGGCCGCCAGCCTCTCCTTCGGCCGCTTCACCGAGACCGACCCGGAGGACTTCGAGCAAACCGTCGACACGGTCCTGCGCGGCACCGTCGACACCGTCCGCGCAGCGCTCCCCCACCTCGAGCGCTCGCGCGGGGCGATCGTCTGCGTCGGCTCGATCGCGGGGCGGATGCCACTGCCGGGGATGGCCGCCTACACCACCTCCAAGCACGGGCTGGTCGGCTTCCTCGACACGGTCCGGATCGAGCTCGAAGAGGCCGGCTCCTCGGTAACGCTCTCGCTGGTCAATCCGGGCGCCGTCGACACCCCCCTCTGGAGCAACCTCGAAAGCTCGACTGGCCTACTGCCGCCGGAACCCCCCTTCCCCTCTGTCTACTCGCCGGAGTCGGTGGCCGCAGCGGTGATCACCACGATTCGCCATCCCCGCGACGAGCTCACGGCGGGCGGCCTCGCCCGCGCCCAGGTCCTCTTCTACTCCTACTTCGGCGGCGTCGCCAAGCGGGCGATGCAGGCCCTGGCTCGGCTCGAGCACACCGCCGGGGACCGCCCCGCAGGCGAGGGAGCGCTGCGCGAGGGCAAGGGAGCCGGCGAGACCGAGGGGGGCTTCGGCGGCCGTCAAAGCGCAGCCGTCAAAGCGCTCGGCGCTTGGGACGGGATGCTGCGGGTAATCGGAAGAGGCTGATGCATGCAGACGCCGTCGTCATCGGCGCCGGTCCGAATGGCCTGATCGCCGCCAACCACCTCGCCGACGCCGGCTGGAGCGTCGTCGTCTGCGAGGAGCAACCCGAGCCGGGCGGCGCCGTCCGCAGCGGCGAAGTCACCGAGCCCGGCTTCGTCCACGACCTCTACAGCGCCTTTTATCCGCTCACCCTCGCCTCCCGCCACATCGCCCCGCTGGAGCTGGAGCGCTACGGGGTCAACTGGCTGAGCGCGAAAGGCGTCGTCGCCCACCCCCACCCCGACGGCCGCTGCGCGCTGCTCTCGATGGACCTGGAGGAGACCTGCGCCTCGCTCGATGCCTTCGCGCCTGGCGACGGCGACGCGTGGCGGCGGCTCTTCGACCTCTGGCGCCGCGCCGGGCCGCATCTGGTCGGCTCCCTGCTGACGCCGCTGCCGCCGATCCGCCCGGGGCTGGGGATGCTGAACGCGCTTGGCCCCCGCGGCCTCGCCGACTTTGCCCGCTTCTCGCTGCTGCCGGCGCGGCGGATGGCGGAGGAGAATTTCAAGGGCGACGGTGGCGGTTGGCTGATCGCCGGCAACGCCCTTCACGCCGACCTGACGCCGGAGAGCTCAGGCGGCGGCATGTTCGGCTGGGTCCTCTGCGGGCTCGGCCAGCAGCACGGCTACCCGGTGCCCGAGGGTGGAGCCGGCGAAATCACCCGGGCGCTGGTCGAGCGGCTGCGCGACCGAGGCGGCGAGGTGATCTGCGGGACCCCGATCGAGCGAATAGAGGTGCGGGGCCGGCGCGCCCGAGCCGCCGTCGCCGCCGACGGGCAGCGGTTCGAAGCCAGGCGCGCCATCCTCGCCGACTGCGGCGCGCCGGCCCTGTTCCTGAAGATGCTGCCGGAAGAGCTCGTCTCCGAGCGGATTCGCGAGGACCTGCGCAACTACCAGTACGACAACTCGACCTTCAAGGTCAACTGGGCCCTGCGTGAGCCGATTCCCTGGAGCGCCGAGGACGCCCGCCGCGCCTCGACCGTCCACGTCGCCGAAGGGATGAACGGGCTGACTCACGCGACGACGCAGCTGGCGGCTGCCGAAATCCCCGAGCACCCTTTCCTCGTCTTGGGGCAGTACTCGATGGTCGACCCCTCGCGCTCGCCGGAGGGGACCGAGACCGCCTGGGCCTACACCCACGTGCCGCAGAGCCCGCGCACCGACGCCGCCGGCGTGCTCAGCGGCGACTGGAGCCGGGCGGAGGAGGGCGAGCGTTTCGCCGACCGGATGGAGGAGGAGGTCGAGCGCCTCGCCCCCGGCTTCCGCCAGCGCATCATCAAACGCCACATCCAGACCCCCCTCGACCTCGAGCGCCTCAACCGCAACCTCGTCGGCGGCGCGATCAACGGCGGCACCGCCCAGCTCTACCAGCAGGCGATCTTCCGCCCCTTCCCCGGCCTCGGCCGCCCGACGACCCCCGTCCGCGGCCTCTATCTAGCCTCCTCCTCCGCCCACCCCGGCGGCGGTCTGCACGGAGGGCCAGGCGGGAACGCGGCGCGGACGGCGCTGCGGTACGAGCGCGCTCGCTCGTTACTGCGGCGTTAGCCGGGCGAAGAACCCGAACCAGTTGCCGGAGGTCTCCGCCAGTTGCAGGCCGGCGTCTCGCCCCATCCGCTCAAGGCTGGAGCGGGTGGTGAAGTGGGGGTCGCCGAAGAGCTCGCCGACGATGAGGCGGCCGCCCGGCCTGAGCACCCGGCGGATCTCCCGCAGGGCAGCGGCGGCATCGGGAATCTCGCCGAGGACGGCGGTGAGGATGATGGCGTCGACCGAGGCGTCCTGGTGCGGGAGGTCGGTCGCATCGCCCTGCGTCGGGACGAGGTTCGAGAGGCCGCGCTCCTCGGCTGCGCGCATCACGTGGTCGAGGAACTTCTGCTGGAGGTCGAAGAGCTCCAGGGTCCCGTCGGGCGCCACCCATTCGGCGAGGTCGAGGCTGTAGTAGCCGGTGCCGACTCCGATCTCGAGCAGGCGCTCGCCGGGCTGCGGCCGCAGCACCGAGCGGAGACGGTCACGGGTGATGATCGGATGCGGCGCTTCGACCCAGAAGCGCTGGCCGTACGGACAGGCGGAAGGGTTCTTGCGCCACCAGAGGGCGGCGCCCAGGGTTGCCGCGGCAGCTGCTCCGAGCAGGTGCCGGGGGCGCATGCCGCTCCTAGCCGCCGAAGCCGACGCGGTGCTCGCCGGACTCAACCCGGACGAACTGAACCTTGCCGAGGTAGAGGGCGATCGTCCCCTCCTCGGTGTGGAGGTCGAACCAGCCGCCCTGCTCAAGGCTAGAGCGCAGGTCCTTCAGGTCCGCCTCGCCGAGGCGGGTGGAGATCACCTGGCCCCCCTCGAAGCCGATCTCGACTCGCTGCGCATCCGCCATCAGTGACCCCCCGCTGGTTCGACGATCTCGGTCAGGACCCCGCCGGTGGAGCGGGGGTGAAGGAAGGCGACGCGGCTATCGCGGATGCCGACGCGCGGCTCGGAGTCGATCAGCTGGATCCCGGCGGCGGCGATCTTCTCCAGGGCCGAGTCGATGTCGTCGACCGCGTAGGCGACGTGGTGCAGGCCGGTCCCGTTCTTGGCCAGGTATTTGCCGACGGGAGTGTCGGGACCGAGCGGCGCCAGCAGCTCGACGTGGCCGTCGCCGACGTCGAGCAGGACCGCCTCGACGCCTTGGGACTCCACCGTCTCGCGGTGGGCGAGCTCCATCCCGAAGCCGTCGCGGTAGAGCTCAATCGCGGCGTCGATGTCCTCGACGGCGACTCCGATGTGGTCGATCCTTCCGAACAAGGTCGCGAAGTCTATGCGGCCTCGGCCCGGAGGATCTCCTCCAGCGCCGCCACCGCAACCTCGAGCTGCTCGGGGGTCGGCTCCTTCGTCGCCCAGTGGCGCTGGATCTCGCGGCCCGGCGTGTGGAAGGCCTCGGCCAGCGGGTCACCGTGGTGGCGGTCGCTCCAGGCGAACATCTCAACCGCGAGCGAGGCGCCGCCGAGGCCGACGCCGGCGCGCGCGACGGAGCTCGGGTTTGCGACCAGGCGCTCGAGCAGGACGGTGCCGCCGGCGGAGAGCAGCATCATCGGCACGATCAGGTTGGAGCCGCAGCGGTCGTGCTCTTTCGGCACCGAGGCGACGTCATCGACCAGGTCTCGCTCGTAGGCGGCAATCGTCTTGTGCTCGGCGCCGTGGTAGGCGGCGAGGTCGCGGTCGCCGAGGGCGACCAGAGCCGGGACGACGCCGAGCGCCTGCACGATTCCCTCGCGCATCGCCGTGGCGGGGGCACGCTTGCGCAGCAGCGAGGTTGCGACGATCGTCGCCCCGGCGGCGGCGAGCACACGCGGGTCCTCGAAGGGAAGCCGCGCCGAGGGCAGGCGCCGTCGCGCCAACGGCAGCACGGCCAAGGCCTCGGCGAGTTTCACCGGCCCGCGCAGACCCGGCGCTTTCGCAACTAGGCCGGGAGCAAGTTCGGGCTTGCGCTCCGAGGCGACTTCGATCCCACCGTCGCGCTTGCGCACCGCGGCCGCCCAATGGGTCGGCCCGTGAATCAGCAGCCCGTTGCGGAGGGCCATTCCCCCAAGTCGAAGCTTCTGCGACTGCTCATCGGCCATCGACCCAAGATAGGCGATGAACCGCATCGGCGTTCGTCCTTTGTTCACCTCGCGGCGAATAAAGGACGAACGCCAAAAAATGTGAGGGCGTCGAGCCCAGTCCACTCGACGCCCTCGTTCCCCCTGTTGTGTCAACAGGCCCGGCTGGTGCCCCCCAGTCAGAGTCACCAGCCGGGTTGTCGGCTCTCCCTGGCTTAGCTTGGTGAGCCGCCTATAGAAACCCCAAGAGGACCGGGAAGTTGCGCGCCAGGTTTACAGGTTGTCTAATTTGTTTCTAAAGGTCGCCAACCGCTTCCCGAGGGCCTCCTCGAAGCCGCGGTCGGTCGGCTCGTAGAAGCGACGGCCGCGCAGCTCCTCGGGC